>Ga0210017_1004803_pt1 | contig 11000 bp, 6 predicted proteins | sample CryGeyCG2014_020_FD_183966 | JGI IMG/M metagenome (GOLD analysis project Ga0210017, IMG submission 183966) | Groundwater microbial communities from aquifer - Crystal Geyser CG08_land_8/20/14_0.20 (SPAdes) (version 2) | ecosystem: Environmental > Aquatic > Deep subsurface > Groundwater | place... | reverse complement strand
TCATCTCGGAAGCGGTTTTCTCTTTAATAACTTTCTCTGCGACTACCAATTTACCAACAATGGCAAAATAAGTGAAGTGATTGGTGATAGCGGTTAAAGTATTGTCTGCCAGATTAACCGTTGTTTCTAAATTAACCCATTTTCCAGCACCTTCGCTCCAATAGTTAATAGCAAGACTTGATTCGTCCAGCCCGGTTATTTGTTCGTCTGTATAAGTAAAAACTAAAGTAATTGGTTGAAAAAAAGTAGTTACTGCTTCTCCGGCTGAGGTGGCTGAAAAATTATAAACATAGCCACCCGCTATAGAGCTGCCGCTGGGCGGAGAGCCGGCGGCAGCCGCTGCCTTGCTGATTGGAGTAATTGCCACTTCGGTATTAATTTTAACTGCCTCGATTAAATTTTTAACTGAAGCCGCCCCGCCTTCAGCGGAAATGGCGGTGACTTGTCCTGTTCCCGAAGGCACAATAGTTGCTGCTTCAATAGCTTCTTCAGCTAAACCGGCTAAGGTAGTAAAAGTTTTGTCAGCATAAGTTCCGGCGCTGCCGGTGCTATCAGTTGATTGAATTTGATAATGATAAGCGGTGGAAGAAGCGAGCCCTATCAATGTTAGAGAGTGAGAGGTAACCAGCTCTTTTGAGGAGACCGTTTTGCCGTAAGCGGCGGTTAAGCCGTAATTTATTGTTGAAGCAGCTGGTTTATTGGTTTTCCAGGAAATAGTGGCGGTAGAAAACGTTATATCAGCGCTTATGTCGCTGATCTGGGGCGGAGGTATTGGTGTGGCTCCGCCGCCGCCGCCGCCACCGCCTCCTCCGCCAGCCACTCTTCGGGTGATAGAAGTCGTGGCTGATTCGCTTTCATTCAGAGCTAGATCTTTAACTTTAATATTGATTTCGTTTTCTCCTACAGATAATGATACCTCATGACTCCAAGTAGTTTCATTGTCTAAATCAATAATTTTAGAGTCGTTTAGCCAGACCGAAGTATAAGCTTGCTTAGTTCCAGTAATTAGTTGAATTAAATTATAGGTCGGGGTAACAGCGGGATTTATTGTAGGAGCAGGCGGAGCAATTGTATCTATATCTGGCAAAATTACATCGGTCGAATTATCAGAATTGCCAACTAAATCTAAAACTGTGTCAGCTGGGTTGATGGTATCAGTACCTTTTTCTAAATCAGCGTTATCGCCAAGAGTAATAGTTAAAACATTATTATCCCACTCTATTGCCAAATTAGCGTCACCATAAATATGAGTATTACTGGGCGGCAAATCTGCATTGAGATTATCTACGATAATTGTTGAAACATCGATGGCTTCAGAAAAAGTATATTTTAATTTATCTCCCTTAGTGATGGAGTTAGAAGCGTCAAGGTCATCCCAAATAATGTTCTCTAAGGACGAACCAACTGTATCTTTGGTTATGCTTAATCCATCTGATGGATCACTATAATTACCAGCTTTATCTATTGCCTTAAAGGTAATAACTTTTGGGACAGAATAATCAGGAGCTTCTGGAGCCAGCCCGGTAATTCCAGCATCTATAAAATCTTGATTGGCAAATAAAGCCGTTCCTCCCGTAGCTAAACGAGCAAAGGGCAAACCTATCAATTCTTCATCTACAAACATTTCTAATTCACTGTCGACCTCTGCTGCAATATCTAAAGTAATATTGGACGATTCTGTAGCATTAATAATACCATCTTGATTAGCGTCGCCGGTTAAGTAAGAAATATGAGTAGGTTTTGAAGTAGTTGTGTCTAAAGTGAAAACCACATCTAGATTCTGAGTAGAAGTTTGTTCGTTGCCGACCATATCTTTACAAGAAATATAAACTGTTTTCTCTCCATCTTCTCCTTGATCTGTTAAGTGACAGTCCCTATTAGAAGGTGCTTCAGAATTCTCAGTACACTCGTTTTCGACAAGCATCTCAGAATAGATGGCATCGGATTCTCCCCATCGACAAGACATATCTTCATCAGGAGTAGCTATAATTACTGGAGTTGTAGCGTTGGTATAATAAGGAGGCGTTGAATCGTACCTGCCAGTTTCATCATTCCGAACACAGTGAACTAAGGTAGTTGGTGGAACGCTATCCTCGGTAATGGTTGAGACAGTTGCAGCTTCACTTTCATTACCAGCAGTATCTGTGGCAGTAACTGTAAAGAGATTAGCAAAATCTTGTTCAAGGGAGACTATTATTGAATAACTGGTAGCGCCATCGTTTAGTTGTTGAGTCCATATTGGCCCTAGCGTTCCATAAACAGTGACTAAAGCGTTAACTTCAGCTGCACCTTGGATGATATAAGTATCAGCGTTAATGGTAATGGCTGAAGCAGGATCAGTAACTGTTGGCTTATTGGGGGCAATGCTATCTACTTGGAAAGTTCCTGCTGCCAGATTATCATTCATTACATTTCCAGCCAGATCTTTGGCTCCGGTTACTGAAATGGTAGCTTTTTTTTCTTCTTCTTCATCTAGGAGAGTGAATTTTCCTCTCCAAGCAGATGTTTGTTGTTCGGCTGTTTCTAAAAATTCAGTTGGGGTAGCGGTATAAGAAATAGCCAATCCAGTGATGGTAACGTTAGGATTAATGGTAGTATTCATTCCCACTCCTTCATCAGAAAATACAATTGTTATTGTTACTTCTCCGGCTTTTGCTGGGTCAGGAGAAACAGTTGTTGAAAAGACGATTGGTTTTTGAGTATCTAAAATAAATGTCACATTTAAGTTTTGATAAGGCGATTGTTCGTTGCCAAAATCGTCTTTACAAGAAATATAAACCGTTTTCTCTCCATCTTCTCCTTGATTATCTAAATAACAAGTAGCAATCGAACCCTCAACGCTACATTGATAAGGTACCTCATTAGACATTTGAGAGTAAATTATATCTTCATTTCCCCATCGACAGAGCATATTTTGTTCTCCAGAAATCACGACATCTGGAGCTGGCTGATTAGCATAGTAAGGTAGAGTTGTGTCCTCATTAATACTGGCTAGGCTGGTAGAAAGACCGCAAGCTCCGTAAAGACCGGTGTGTTGAGGGTCGTGATGAAACATCGGCCACTTCATTGTTCCCCGGTTATAATCCTTGTCTAATTCCCAAACATAAATCGTACCTCGATTTTTATATTGTCCATTTTCCCGATCATAGTCATAATCAGAGCTGGCCACTAATTCTAATTTGCCATCATTATCAATATCAGTAATAGTGGCTGCGGCTTGAGCATCCATTTCTGTAATTTTGGGAAAGCCTTCTATTTGAGTGCCGTCAAAATTCCAAGCATAAACTCCTCCGTCACCGTAAAATCCGTTACCGCCTCCAGCGGTAGTCAGAATATCAATACCGCCGTTGTTATTGGCATCGCCCGTAATAAGAGACCGATAATTATTCCAACTAGTTTGTTGCGGCCAACCAGACAATATATTCCCTTGGTAATCAAATATGTAAGTGTCAAATGGCCAACCGATGGTGCTTGTTGTAATTTCTAAATATCCATCATTATTAAAATCAGCTAAGGCGGGCGAGGTCCAAATATCTTCGCCGATTAATTGAGGCCAGCCATTTATAACCTGTCCAGATCTATCAATAACGTAAATACCGCTATTTGAACTTTGCATGGTGGCTACTACAATCTCGTCATCGCCATCATTGTTGATGTCCCCGATAGCCGGTGAAGAAAATATTTTTCCATCAATATCGACTGGAAATCCTGGAACCATGGATCCGTCAAGATTATAAACATGAACTCTACCTTCACAATGCCAACCATAAAATGGTGGGTCTAACGGATCATCAAACACATTTCTACACCCGCCTACGACGACCTCTTTATCTGAATCAACATCAAAATTACCAACTGCCAGGGTAGATTCAATAGCTGCTGTGCAGGACCAAAATGTTTCTTCGCCATACTCTTCATCATAATAAAGTTGAGGCCAGCCATTTAGCATATTGCCTTGGGAGTCAAAAACAGCAATCAGGTCACCATTTTTTTCAAAAGAGCAGCATTGTTCCCATTGGAAAATAATTTCAAAGTTTCCATCATTATCTAAATCAGATATTACGATTTCAGCATGCTTATTGGAAACGTATCCAGGGACAGAAATTTCAGCTCTAAGAGAGCCGTTGTAGTTATATATATAAATTTTTTGGTTCCCATTAACCAGAATCTCTTTATAGCCGTCTTTATCTATATCAACAACAGAAGGAGCAGCTAAATTTCCGCCAGCCAGATCAACTTCGTCAATTTCAACTGGCCAACCATTTAAAATAGTACTGTCTTCTTTAAAAACATATAATTTTGTAGGATTACCGCCCAGGTAGACCACTATTTCTTTTTGGCCGTCGTTATTAATATCGCTTACTACCGGCTCTAAATAACCTCCCCAATAATAAAGTTCCCGTACTTCGTCGTAATACCAGTTTATTCTTTTTGGCCAGCCTTCTTTTAAGGTAGGATCTAAATAAACATTTCTAATCAATTCTTGGCTTTCTCCTCCGACAAAATTAACAGTTAATCTAATAGCATAAAAGCCAGCTTCGGTGATTGAGCTAGTATCCCAATAAGCTAAAGTGCCATCCCATATCTGAAGGGTGCCTCCGCCGGCTAGAGTTATTCCAATAGAAAGCCATTGAAGAGGATTTTCCCCTAAGCCGTAGTGAATCAAATAATTTTGAAAACCGGTTCCTTGAGCAGTTCCTTCTATCGGCATTATAGTACCGGCTCTATGAATATCATTATTTAAAGGATAAGTTAGTTCAATATTATTAATAACTATAAGATTTCTGTCTTCGCTGCTTTGTCCGTCGGTACCATTAACTGCCAATTTTAAGAGATACTCTCCGTCGTTAGCTAAAGAGGTATCAAAATCAGAACATAATATTCCTTCTGTAACGGGCTCGATTGCGTTGCAAATTAAATTCCAACTGTCAGGGTTATACCCTGCCCCGTAATACAGGTTGTAGCCCACAAAATTGGTACCAGTGGCTGTGCCAGAAATATCAATTAGGCCAGAGGCTTCGTAAGTAGTCTCAGCTAATTCGGCTATTGGAGGAGCGTCGATTAATTGGACAGCCGCTAAAGCGTCAACCCTGCCATAACCCTGAATTAAAACATTTTCTCCAATATCAACAGCAGTATTTCTTAACGCCATTTTTATTTCTTGAGGGGTCCAATCAGGATGGGCTTCAATTATCAGAGCTGCTACTCCAGCTACATGAGGAGTAGCCATAGATGTACCGCTCCAGGTTACATAGCCAGCAGGATAAATATCAAAAGGAACAGGGGCAGTGATAGAAACCCCCGGAGCTACAATGTCCGGTTTTATTAAAGATTTATTGTCCCATATTACTGGACCGCGAGAAGAAAAATAAGCTATTTCATCGCTTTTATCGCTGGCTCCAACTGTTATTGCTTTTCTAGCAGTTCCCGGCGAACCAATAGTCTCGTAGCCGTATTCGCCGTCATTGCCAGCTGCCACTACTACCACTACGCCAGCATCAACCGCATTGTCTACTGCTTGAGACAGAGAATCGTCAGGATTTCCCCAGCCGCCTAAGCTTAATGAAATAACATTAGCATGGTCTGAGTAATCTTCATCTTGATTAGGGTCTACCGCTCTTTCAACAGCAGCAATTATGTCGGCATCCCAGCCAGACCCCCCGCTGTCCAAAACTTTATAAGCTAACAAAAGAGCATCTTCAGCTACCCCTTTTAAAGTCCCGTTAGCAGCAGCAATTCCGGCGCAATGAGTTCCGTGGCCATGGTCATCCATGGGATCTGAATCAAGATTTACAAAATCGTAGCCACCTATTACCTTGCACTCAGGCCCAAAACATCCTCCCAGGTCGGGATGAGTATAGTCTATGCCGGTGTCTAATATGGCAATGGTTATGCCCGTGCCGTTATAGCCTAAACCCCAAACGTCGTCGGCATTAATCAAAGGGACAGAGTCTGTCAATAAAGCTTTAACTTCGTAATTGGGATAAACGTTTTTGACGAAATTTAATTTTTTAATTTCCTCTGCTTCTTTTGCTGAGATATCCAAGGCAATTCCATTGAAAACATTTTTAAATTCTTTTTGAATTTTTTGGTCAAAATTAGAAACCGCTCCGCTAAGAGAGGATTTATTAGAGAGGAATTTAGAATTAAAGCTGCTTTGATACAGTTGGAACTGAGAGTTTATTGTCGGAAGGGCGAATAGCCCCCTTTTCTTTTTCACTTTTTCAGCTTCTTGAAACTCTTGCCATTTATTTATAAGCGGTTTTTCTTGAAATTGGACTATATAGCCTTGAGATTTAGGTTCTTCGCCTTCGGCCCCAATTTTTTCTATTGACAAAGGGGCGTTTTCGAATCTTTGATATGCCGGTTCGCCGGTAGATAATATTTTGCTAATGAGATTTCCTTTATCGTCAAAGAAAGTTTGAACTTGGCCCCGGCAGCTGTTCCAAAAACAAAAAATTCCTGCTCCCGCTAGGCAAAAAACGAAGAGAAATTTTATATATTTTTTTATAAATCTTTTAATCTTTTCCATATTTTTCTGCTTCTATTTTACTCTATAAATCTAAAAGTAGAAAGCATTTGATTTAAAATATTTTCTGTTTCTTTCATTCCTTGTTCTATAATAGTCCCGAAGGAATAAAGTTTTTTACTTTTTACAGTTGAGAACGCAACGCGCTGGTTATCTTTAGTTATTACGGTAAGCAATTTTATCCAATTGTTCTCTTCAATTCTCATATTTTCATCTAAAGAAGTTTGGGGATCGTTTAGAATTTCTGGTGTATATTTTTCTATCCATTCGGAAGCAGAATATTCATTTGGATCACTAACGATTACTAAATCTATATCTTTTAAGATCTTAACCGAAGGAAAGGGTGGGGAAAATTGAATACTTGCCAAGCACTCATATCCTGGACCCTCTTGGCATAAATAAGAAGGTTGTTTGACTTCCATAATCCAATCCTGAGGATATTTTACCACAAATCCGTATTCTTCATCCCGATAAATTTGCCAAACGAAAGTCTCATCTGTCACTCCCTGCCAAACTCCTTCGCAGGTACCATCTGCGCATTTGCAAGAAGTTGGAGCAGCGCAGAAACATTTCCCGCTAATCCCAATTGGAAGGTCGTCTTTGTTGTAGCAGCCGCAATTACAATCTCCTGTTTTGCCGAAAACAACGCAATCCTCACTGACAACGCAACCTCGGCTGCCTTCTTTAATTAATATCTCTGGCCGGAAAATAAAAAGATATACTCCAATAATAATGATCAACAAAATAACGACTATAACTAAAATTTTAGAGAAGGCGCGGCTCATATTTTATATTAAGGTAGGAATATTTACTTATCTTTTAAAGTATTATCCCAAATACATTTTGTAAAATGATGAATAAAATCCAAGCTATTAATCCAATAAAAAGTATTATCTTTACAATCAAAGGGAATCTCCATCTGCTCATAGAAAAGATTTCTTTATCCTCTAGTCCTAATAGCTCTTTGGCTTTTTTTAATTCTGTATCTGGCACCCAAATTTCTTTTCCAGTTGATGGATAGGAAGTTCCATAAAGACTCCAATACGCTCCTTCGGGAGGATTTTTTATTTGATATTTAATCCTTGCCCCTTTTAATCTTTGGCAAATAAGTTCAACCTCCGGATCGGAAGCAGAGGTTAAAAAAACGAATTTCTCTTGCATGAATTTATTCTATTAAAACGCCCTCTCAGATGGTTGGCACTCTTGGCCTGGTACTGAGATTTTAAGGGGAATTTCGGTAATTTTTAGCCCTTTCTTACGATGCGTTTCGGTCGGGTTTTAATTTAAATCTTTAATGTCTTTAACTAACTCTGGAAATTCGGTTTGGTCGAAATGGCCTCTATCTTCAAAAATTATTGTTCTTGCTTCTGGTAAATCATTTCTATATTTTTCAAAATCAGCAAACGGAACAATGGGATCATTCTTGCTATGGTAAAGAAATATTCTACCTCCCTGTTGTTGGAATTTCTCCAAGCTTCTGGATAAGTTAAAGTCAACTAGCGAATACTCTGTGTTTTTGTCGTTGTGAGGCGCAGAAACTAAAAAAGTCGCCAGTATCTTTTTGGGGAAATCATTTTCAGATAAATATTTCGCCAAGAAAATTCCACCCAGGGAATGTCCCACAAGTATGATAGTTTCATCCAGAAATGGAATCAGTTTGTTGAACATAGTTTCCCACTCATTATATTTGGCATTCATGGGGTTTGGCATTCTAGGTAAAATCACCTCGAAATCTTGCCCCAGCTTTTCACCTAAAGTTTCTTTCCAGCTCTTTTTCTTAAGTTTCTCAAAATCAAGCTCATAATTTCTTAAATAAGCGAGATAATCTTCGTATGTATCATGCGGATTTCCGCCATCAATAACTATAATTTGCTTTTTCATACCTCAAGTTTGAATTTTCTGAATGGTTGAGATAATTACCTATATCCATCCTGTTAAAATACTTCGGGCATAAAAGTTTACCATTTTCGTGATTCAGGCAAAAACTCCAATGCCTGCGTCATTTATTGTTGATGGTCTCAAGATAAACGAATGGTGGTCTGTATTTGTTTTCATCATCAAATCTTATCAATTTTTACCTCCCAATACTACTCACCATATATTACAACACAAAAAGTCGCTACCGTAAAAATTAAGCATAGTGTCTCCCAGTGGATCTTTTCGAGTCATGGTCAAATACCCGAGTTCTTTTTCGTTAAGTTTATCATCCATAGTAATTTCAAAACCGAGTTTTGAATAAAAATCTTTCACAACATCCAGGTTGGGCACATGCAATTCAATTATTAGATTATTTTTTATTGGATTTTTCAAAAATATAAATAAATTATTTTTCCATTGAAATCACTTTTATTTGGCACAATTCACGGAATCCAACTGTCCCATGTTCTCTACCCATTCCCGAGCACTTAAAGCCGCCGAAGGGATTACATGATAACCAACGACTTACATGGTTAATTTCAACGGTTCCAGCTTTGATTTTTGAGGCAACCCTTTTGGCACGTTCAAGATCTTTTGAATAAACCCTACTACCAAGCCCGTAAGAAGTATCATTGGCGAGCATGATTGCCTCTTCTTCTGTCTCAAAAGGTATTACAGGCAGGACTGGCCCAAAAACCTCTTCCGTCCAGACACGCATATCTCTTGTGATATTAGTCAGGATTGTTGGCTCGTAAAATGCCCCCTTCAGATTTTCCGGCACCTTCCCTCCAATAACCACCTTAGCTCCCTTTTCTACCGCATCTTCAACCTGTCCTTCCAATAAATCTAATTGTCTTTTTGCGACTAAACTTCCTATCTGTGTCTTCTCGTTAGATGGATCCCCGATAATCTTTTTCCCAATTTCTTGTTTTAAGGCCCCTACAACTTTATTAAAAATTGATTCGTGGACAATAAGTCTCTTTATGGCATCGCATACTTGCCCGCAGTTGCGAAATCTTTCTGTGTAAATTTCCGGAATCACGTCTGAAACATTAATATCTTCAAACAAGACTGCGGGGCTGGAACCGCCCATTTCAAGAACTACCTTTATAAATTTTTCTGCAGCAATCTTATAGAGCAACTTTCCGACTTTCGTGCTTCCGGTGAACCAGATTAAATTCACATTGCTTTCTGCTAGTTTTTGCCCGACACTTCCATCCCCATATACTTCAGAGAAAACACCCCTGGGAAGATCTCCTGAATTCATAATCTCTTCAATCAGTTTCCCGACAAGAGGACATTCCTCTGAAATCTTAAAGACAACCGTATTCCCCGCAATTAAATTAGGGATCGTCCCCCAGATGAACATACCTACTGGAAAATTCCAAGGAGTTATTACTGCCGCTACCCCATAGGGTTCATAAATAATCTTATGTATTGATTTCTCATCCTCGTGCGTAATTTCCTCATCCAAAGCTCTCTCGCCATTGTCCAAAAACCAAACAAACTCCTCAAGGAATCCGTCGATGTTCGCTTCGGTTTTTGGCTTACCCATTTCTTTGGTGATTAACGATGATAGTTCATTCTTCCTTTTTTCAAGCTCTTCGTGGATCGGTCTTAAAAGCTCGATTCTTCTTTTAATTCCCATCTCTTTCCAAGTAGCCTTAGCTTCGTTGGCTAACCCCACTTTTTCTTGTATTCCCTCGTCCGTAGAAACATCTATCTCTCCGATAATTTCGTAATTTTTTGCCGGATTTGTAGAAATTAGTTTTTTCATAGTTTAAATTTTACTTAAAATTTTCAAGAGATTCTTTTATGTATTTAATAGCTGTTTCCTTATCGCCAAACCTCTTAACTTCAATCTTCTTGTTTTTTTGAATAGCCAATTCTTTAAAAAAGTTTTTGAAAATTTTCTTGTAATCAAACTTCAACTTATCCAGAGATTCAAACTTGTTATAATTCTGGTCCTGCAAGGAAACAGCAACTATCTTATTGTCAATCTCTCCCTTGTCTAAAACCTCTATTATCCCTATTGGTTTACATTCAGCTATAACTCCAGGATGAGAAGGTTGCTCAGAGATAACAAACACATCCAATGGGTCGTTGTCGCCACCCAGCGTTTGAGGAGCGAATCCATAATCAAAGGGGAAACAAAAACCACCCTTAAACGTCCATTCCAACTTTATGACATCGAGTTTTTCGTCGTACTCGTATTTATTTTGACTGCCTTTGGGAGTTTCAATTATTACATTGAACTTTTCAACCTCGCCAAAGGGAACATCTTTATAGCTCATAGCTGTCTCTTTTGGTTAAAATCCGAACTTTTTTCGGGAAAATCCGGATGCTGAATTCTGGCGTACAAAAAGGGGTCAGGTCCCTTTTCGTCTCTTATTTTTCCAAAAAACCGCTTGATCCTTCAATGTGATTCAGGACAAGTCGGCGATTAATTGTTTCGATTCGTCCCGGAAAACTAAATCAGTATTTCAACATCTGCCTCCGCGTATAACCCCTGGATATGCTGGGTAATCAGCTGCTGCTGTTTTTGCTGAATAAT
>Ga0210017_1004799_pt1 | contig 11005 bp, 9 predicted proteins | sample CryGeyCG2014_020_FD_183966 | JGI IMG/M metagenome (GOLD analysis project Ga0210017, IMG submission 183966) | Groundwater microbial communities from aquifer - Crystal Geyser CG08_land_8/20/14_0.20 (SPAdes) (version 2) | ecosystem: Environmental > Aquatic > Deep subsurface > Groundwater | place... | reverse complement strand
TTAAAGCGGCGATCGTTCTTTCAAAGGTTTTATGCAGGGACCGCTGAATTTTTTGGAAATCGAGATCGGGCAAAAAATCAGTGGAAAATCTGGCACTGGTTAAAACTTCGGGAAGCTTGTTGGGATGATGCTGAAACAGAATTCCGCCGACAGAAGAACTGCCAATATCAAATACGGCAACTGTAAGTTCACGTTGTAAGCGGCTAAAAGGCCACATAAGTATATTATACTGGAAATCAAAGACAAAAGAAACAAAAAAATCCCCATCTTTCTAAGGGTTACCCTTAGAAAGTTAGGACAAAACGGCTTTAATCCTTCGTACGCCGGCGGAACTGGATTCTTCTTTGATGATTTTAAACTTTCCTAAAAGGCCGGTGCGCTCTACGTGCGGTCCGCCGCAAATTTCCCGACTGAAAGGAGATTCCGAACTTGCCTGCGAGGAATTATCCTTTATCGTATAAACTTTTACCCTTTCTCCATATTTAGATTCGAACACGCCCATGGCTCCCTGTTTTTTCGCCTCTTCGAGGCTCATTTCTTCCATTTTAACCGGCAAATCTTCCTGAATTTTTTCGTTTACCGCATCTTCAACTAGTTTTATTTGTTCCGACGTCATTTTTTCCGGATGAGAAAAATCAAAACGCAAACGCTCACCGGTAATATTAGAACCCTTTTGAGACACATGTTTTCCTAAAACTTTTCTCAATGCCGCCAGCATCAAATGCGCCGCAGTATGATATTTAATCGCTTGTTCCGAATGGTCGGCCAAACCGGATTTAAACATTCCAACCGAAGCGGTCCGGGAAAGTTGTTGATGCTTTTGAAATTCTCTGTTAAAAACATCTTCATCTACAATATGCCCGCCTTTCTTGGCTAAATCTTTAATAATGTCAATCGTTAATCCGAATGTTTGATGAAAATAAAAAGCGTCATGGATAATCTTCACAGCATGGAATTTATATGCTTTCCCGGGCGTAATGGCTTCCACTCTCATTTCTGGATATTTTTTAAAAAATTCATTTAATCCTTTTTCTATTATTTTATTAAATTCATTCACCTCTTCCTTGATTTCTTTGATTATTTTGTCTTTATTAATCGGCAGTTCTTTATAAAAATTATAATAATTTATTGCCCTCTCAACCCTCGAAATTAATGACTCTAACGGTATGGAATTAATTTTACAAATAACAACAATGCGACGAATCAATCTTCTTAAAATGTAGCCGGCGCCTTTATTAGATGGTTTAATGCCATCTGCTATCAAAAACATACTTCCCCTTAAATGGTCTGCAATTATTCGTCCATCTCTACCCAAAAAAGTAAAAAAATTGAAAGGTTGAAATAAATCAGTGTCAAAAACATTATTTTTACCTTGCGACACCATTGCTAACCGTTCCAAGCCCATGCCCGTATCTACGCCCGGCGTTTTAAGCAGAGAATATTTTCCATTTGCGTCTTTGTAATATTCATTAAAAACTAAATTCCAAATTTCGACGTTATTTACGTAAATTTCGGTAGTGGGACCGCAAGGGCCTTCGCTGCCCGTCGGCCCCCAAAAATTATCAGTCTTTCCCGCTTTTACAATTTTCAAAGACGGGTCAATAGATTTCCATATTTTTTCCGAGTCCCTGTCTTCGGATATTCCGTCGGCGCTATCGTCCTTAAACACGCTTACATAATCAATCTTCAATCCCATTTCCTTTGTAATAAATTCATGCGCATATTTGATGGCTTCTTCTTTGAAATATCCTCCGAAACTGAAATTGCCGAGCATTTCAAAAAAACTCAGATGGGATTCATCGCCGATAGAATCTAAATCGGAGGTGCGAAAACATTTTTGCACGGAAGTCACATTTTCTCCATACGGAGATTTTTCATTCAAATAATATGATTTAAACTGTTGCATACCCGCGCTCGTCAAAAGAACCGATGGGTCGCTCGGCACCAGCGAAGAAGAAGGCACAATCATATGCCCTTTTTCCCTAAAAAATTCCAGATATTTTTTCCTGAGTTCTTGGGATGTCATTAATATAAAGTGTATAAAAAACTCGGGCTTTTATCAAATAATAACTCCACCGCCGAGCATCTGCCTGCCGCTATATAAAACCAAAGATTGCCCTGAAGTTACGGCGCGCTGTGGCGTATTAAAATGGAAAGTTGCCGAATTACCGCTGATAACAACAAGGCGGCATTCTTGCAAAAGTTGACGGTATCTGATGCGAGCCGAATATTTTTTATTCAAAGCCGGCGCATTGCTAATCCAATTCGTTTCATTTATAATCACTTCCTTTTTGTAAAATTTCTTCTCGTCTTTTTTCTCCGCTACGGTTAAAATATTGTTTTTTAAATCTTTCTCAACAACGTAGTAAGGCGTTTTGCCGGAAACGCGAAGGCCATGCCTTTGCCCGATTGTATAAAAATGACTGCCGTCGTGCTTACCGATAACTTTTCCGTATGATGCGCGGATTTCGCCTTCTTTTTTTGGAATAATTTTTCTTAAAAACGACGCGAAATCAATATTTCCGACAAAACATAGTCCCTGACTGTCTTTTTTCTCGGCCACGTGCAATCCGAATTTTCTCGCCATCTGTCTTATCTCCGGTTTCGTATAATCGCCTATCGGAAATAAGCAATGTTTCAATTGCCCTTGCGTCAAAGTCCACAAAAAATACGATTGGTCTTTATTTTTATCCTTCGCCTGTAAAAGTTTTAGGAAGTGAGCCCGCTCTGAAATTTTTGCTTGGTGGGCGGGCGGGTAAGTCTTGCAAAAATTTAGAGCGGGCGAACGACGAACATAATGCCCTGTGGCGATATAATCCGCTCCCCTTTTCAAAGATTCTTTCAGAAACAAACCGAACTTGATGTATTTATTGCACATTACATCGGGATTCGGAGTTTTATTCGCGGAATATTCCCTTCTCATATACGCTATAATCTTTTTTTCGTATTCTTTTGAAAAATCATAAGTCAAAAAAGGAATGTTTAATTTCGCCGCCGCCCTTATCGCGTCCCTTCTTTCTTCTTTCCATCCGCAAACTCCTCCTTCCGGATACCAACCCTTCATAAAAACGCCGGTAATATCAAATCCTCGCTTTTTTAAAAGCGCCGCTGCCACCGAAGAATCCACGCCACCTGACATTGCCACATAAACCTTTCGACTTCGCCCGGGACAAGCTTTTTTGTTTTTGCAGTTTTTCATAAAATCAAAATAACATATTTCTTGATATTAGTCACAAATTCTGCTAGTATGAAATCTGAAATCGGCACTTTGTCCCGACGCTTCATTAATAGTTCTTTAAAAATAAAGAAGTCGGGATCCCGACTTGACGTCGGGAAAAAATCCAAAAAGGAGGCGCTAATATGGACCAGGAAATGCGTGAAGAAAATGTGCCTTTTCCCGGCAAACTAAAAATTTTCAGCGGACCGGCAAATTACCAGTTGGCTAAAGAAATAGCAGATTGCCTGATTTTACCTCTTGGCAAGGTTCGCCTTGGAAGGCATGCCGATAGAGAGTTTGATTTGAAATATGAAGAAAGTATCCGCGGAACAGATATTTTTATTATCCAGCCAACGAATCAGCCCGATAGCCATCTGTTTGAGCTTTTATCAATGATCCGAACGGCAAGAGATGCTTCTGCCGGCAGAATTACGGCTGTCATTCCCTATTACGGCTATGCCCGCTCTGACAGAAAAAATTTACCAAGAACTCCGATTAACGCAAAACTTGTGGCAGATCTCATCACTAGAGCCGGAGCAAATAGGATTTTGGCAGTAGATTTCCATGCCGCTCAAATTCAAGGATTTTTTGACATCACGGTTGACCATCTTTTTGCCAAACCGGTTTTCATAAATACACTCAGAGAATTTTATAAAGAAGAAATAGCGAAAGGAGAACTCATTGTTGTTGCTCCTGACGGCGGCGCGACGAACAATGCCCGCGCCTACGCGAAAAAACTCGGCAATGCTCCTATAGCGATTATTGACAAGCGTCGGTTAGAACCCAACAAAAATGAAGTTTTAAGCATTATCGGAGCGGAAAAAATTCCCGGAAAAACGGCTTTAGAAATAGACGACCTTGCGGATACTGGCGGTACTTTGGTAAAAGGAGCTATCGCTCTTATGGAAGCCGATGCAAAGAAAGTCGATGCCGCATGCACTCATCCTGTATTTTCAGAACCGTTTTTTAAAAATATAGCAAATTCGGTAATTTCAAATTTTTTTGTTTCAAATACCATTGAAATACCTCCGGAAAAATTACTGGATAAAATAAAAGTGATTTCAATTGCTCCTCTTTTAGCGGAGGCAATTAAAGAAATTCATAATAACGGCAGCGTAAGCCAACTTTTCTGAATAAAAAATAACCCCGCCCTGAGTTTATCGAATGGGCGGGGTTTTAATTTTTATTTCAGATACTTCTGTTTTTTTTGCAACATGTTCCTCAAATGTTTTGCTGTAATAAATATTTCCCTTTTTATCGGAAAGATAATACCAATATTGGGATTGTTCAGAAAAAATTGCCGCTTTGATGGCATCAAGGCCGGGATTACAAATCGGCGTAGGCGGCAAACCAAGATGTTTATAAGTATTGTAAGGGCTATTAATCTTCAAATCGTAAGTGGTAAGTTCGAAAGTATTTTTATTAAGAACATAATCGAGCGTGGCATCAACCTGTAAAAGTATTTTTTTATCCAGACGCTTCCAAAGAATGCCGGAAATTATTTTTCGGTCTTCGGTTTTGGCTGCCTCTTTCTCAAGCAAGGACGCCATCGTCAAAATCTGATGAAAATTTCTTTTACTATTTGCGATATCCGCCTCCAAATCAACGGTTTTGTTTTTCAAATTTTCCGTCATTTTTGTAATCGCGTCCGCGGAAGTATTATCGGCCAGAAAAAAATAAGTGTCGGGAAAAAGATAGCCCTCAAGCTCTTTATCTTTTATCTCGAAATTTTTGAATCCTGCGCCGCCAAATATCCGATTAATATCTTTGATTGTCGAACCTTCCGGCACCGTTATTTTTATCGTCGGAATGCCATGATCGCCCTTAATCAATCTCTGCATCAGGCCGATCAAGGAAAGTCTTTTTTCGAAAATATATTTACCGGCTTTGATGTCTTTTTCGTGTCCGGAATATCGCATTAAATAATCAAATAATGTCCGGTGGCGAACTAATTTCTCCGTCTCAAATTTGACTGCCACTTCTTTTAAAGTTGCTCCATTTTCAACAGCGATAATTTTATTTACCGGAAATTCAGATGGCGCGGAAATCGCGAAAAGAAAAATAAGCAAAAGAATGGCCGCTGCGGGAAAAAATATTTTAAAAACTTTAATAAGTTTGCTGTTTATCATTGTAATTGAGGATGATTTTCCACAAAAGGAACGAACGCGAATCCCGGGTATTCTTTTTCTTCAAAATTATCATTATCTTTTTTAATAAAAAGCCAGATGGAGCCGCCGATAGGCACCACTATTTTCCCGCCAATTTTCAGCTGGTCTTTCCATGCCTGAGGTACCTTTTCATTCAATGCCGCGGCGGCGATAATTTTATCAAAAGGCGCTTCTTGAGGAAAACCTCCCGATGCGTCGCCGCAAATCCATTCCACAATCTCCTTTTCTATAAAACTGAATTTTTCCAAATTTTTTTTGCCGAATTTGCAAAGTTCGGGAACAATTTCCATTGCAAACACTTTGCCATAAGCCGAACCGCTACTTACAATGTGAGCCAGAAGAGCTGTTTGCCAACCGCTTCCCGCGCCGATATCCAAAATTTTCTCGCCCGGTTTCGGCTCCAAAAGTTCCAGCATAAAAGCGACCGTATAAGGCTGGGATATAGTTTGCCCTCCCTGAATAGACAAGGCTTCATCGACATGAGCGAAACATTTCATATCTTCCGGCGTAAAATGTTCGCGATCAATATTTTTGAATGCGTCAATAATCGCCGGTGTTTTCAAAACGCCGATTTCCAATAAGTGGCTGATAAGCGAATTCAAATCTGCGCATGGCATAATTTATATTAAATCATTTTTTGCGCAAAATAAAAAGACCTCGCTTCAGGCAAGGTCTTTAAAATTTATTATTATTTGGAAGCTTTCGCTTGAACCTGAAAAATTTGACGTTTCTTTATCGGTTCAAAAGGAATATATTTAGGGATGATTCTGGTGATATTTTCATACTCATCCATATTTACTTCAACCACCCAAATTCCCAACGAAGGAGTATAGCCCTTAGCTTCAATATATTTTGTCTTATCCTGAAGGCAAGGGACGAGAAAACCGGCAACTCCCTTATAAAGCATGAATAAGGAAACATGGAGGTGTCCGCATAAAATTACTTTCGCTTCCCCCAATAATTCCATGTCGGAAACCATATTTTCAATCAGTTTTTGCGGACGATAGGAACGGCCGTAAGGAATACCACCCGAAGGATGGTCAAGGCAGAATTTTATGCCGTTAATGTCGACGATGCCGCGGCTTCCGCTGATTCCATCCAATGTCTCAAGGGCGACCAAATCCAATCCCCTCTCCGCTTTAGCAAGCCGGACAAAATTACTGACTATATCGTATCCGCATTTATCAAGGAAAATTTTCTCATGAGAACTTCCCATAATGATATATGTGGGAATTTTTGACGCGGGCCATATTTCAAGACCGTGGTCCCGTTGAGCATCAGCTCCGATATAAGCAAGTTCCCGCACTTGTCCTTTATAGGAATCTTCTCCCTCAAAGACGTCGCCGGAATGCAAGACAGCATCGACTTGCTCCGCTTGAGCGATTTCGTAAGCTTCTTTAATCAAATCGGGTCTTTCATATTTATGACCAAGGTGCGTGTCGGACATATCGACTGTCTTGGCTTTTCTTGTTTTGGGTTTTTCCGCGGCAGATTTTCCCGGGAAAAACTGAGATATATATGCATCCAGCGGTTTAAATTCTTCCTGAAGTTTCCTCTGCCAATGGTATGCTTTGGAAGCATCGTCAAAAACAACATTGATTTTTTTCTCGTTCAATCTTTTGACAATATCCTCGACATGGTCTTCGCCAATTTTCAATCGGCGGGAGATAGAACCTTTTCTGCGCGGTTTGTCTTCAAGTAAATTCAACAGTTCCTGCTCTTCTTTGTCTAAGGATTTATCGGCTAATTCTTCGATCGGAAGCAAATAATCATTGTCCTTGAAATAAGCAGTCATATTGTAAAATTTGCAAAGCGGCGGACTTTTCAGATATCCTTCGTCATTAAGTTCGAAACAAACAACAACGCACCCTAAAACATGGGAACCGCCTCGTTTTTTGCTTACTGCCAAGGAATTTGGAATCCGATGAAGCGCGGGAATAGCGACTTTGTCAAAATCGTTAATTCTCGATTGCTTGAGCGGAAAACGCCTCGGGTCAAGAATAACCGTTTGTGTTCCGCCGATAAGAATCATCTGCAAGGGATCGGAATGTTCAAAAACATAATATTCCGCCTCCTGAAGATTTTCACTTAATCCTTGCACCGTATAACTTTTTGTATAAGGAGTGCTTCCGCTGGCGCACATCACGCCAAATTTCACTCCTTCTTTCTTGCCGATTGAAAAAGTTGTTTTCAAGTCGTCCTTACAGCTCAAATCTTTTCTTGCTGTGCTTTTGGCAAGGGCTTCCCCTATATTAATGCCTTCTTCTCCGCCTTCCCAGCTTAAATCTCTGGGTCCATTTATAAAAGTGGTCTTAAAAGAAGCTCTCGGAATGTGTTTAATCGCGTAATCCAACTGTTCATCGACCGTCACAAGAAAATAATCTTTTTCTTTCCCTTTTTGGGGCTTTCCGGCGACAATATTTCCGGCGATTACCGCGAAGAAAACTCCTTCTTCTTCGCCAATTTTATACGCGGTTTGAAGTAGCGTTGGCTGTTGGGTTTTTAATCCGAAGCAGATATCTGAAACAAACAGCACTTTAATGATATTACTTGTGATCTTGGCTGGCTTCTCTCTTTTTTCCTTATCGGGAGACGGTTCGGAAACCAAAGAAACAACAGTTTCTTTCGAATTTTTTTTAATTTCAATATTATAGCCGAGTTCGGCGAATTTATCCCTTATCGGGAAAATTTCCTCCTTGGGAACGTCCAGCGCATCGGAAATTTCTTTCAATGTTTTCGGGCCGTCTTTTAAAATCTCCGGCAATTTTCTTTCTTTTTTGCTAAAGATTAATGGCTCCTTCTTTTCAAAATGTTTTATCCAGTCTTTATGCTTACGGGCATGAGATTCAATGGAACACCAGGTCCTTTTCAGGAAAGCTTTCTTGGATTTTTCTTTCAATTCCGTAAAAGATTTGCAAATTTTGCACAAATTTTCAAGCCGCTCTTTTTCTTTCTTGCTCCAGATTTTTTTCCCATTTTTTGTTTTTTCCATTTCCGGCCTCCATAAGCAGAAATTTTCAAAGTTCTTTTTATTTTCTTTAAATATAACAAGTGTGGAAATTTTTGCAAAAAATTTTACATTGACAAAATCCGGGATTTATCCTCGGATTTTGTGATAGCTGGATATTCGTTTTTTTAAATGAATTTTTTTATTTTTTCGGCGTTGCGTTATATTCCTCGCAGGGAGGAAATCCTGCCTGAGAACTGGTTGCTCCTGCTGGAATCAATTGATTGATAACGCAATTTTGCGGGTTTTGAGGAGCGCAAGAACCATACGTTGCGTAAAAATATACGCCTCTGCCGACATAAAAAGTCGTGATTGAAAACACAATCACGAAAATCCAACTCAAAATTTCGAACCGCCGAAAAACAAAACCTCCGATTCTTTCGTTTTTTTTCAAAAACCACGAAGAAACCCCCGTTTTAAGTTTTTGATCGAATCCGGCTTGGCATGGCCGCAAGGTAATGCGCCGAAAAACGCATTCAAACGCTTCTTTGGCAAGAATGCGGTATTTAAGACTGAAAATGCTCAAGACGGCAAGAACTACAAGCGCGATTAAACAAGGCATTGAAAATTTAGGCTAGCTTAATAATTTTTCTGATTGATTCGACAAAATATTCCGCCTCAGATTCTGTGTTGTAAAAATAAACCGAAGCGCGGACTGAATCATTGATATTGCGGCTATTGTACCATGAATGAACGCAGTGTCTGCCGGAACGCGTCATAATATTATATGTTTTATCCAATAAAAGGCTTATTTCATGCGAAGCCATCTTTTGATGGTAAAAATTAATGATTCCGCTTCTCAACTCAGAATTTGCCGGTCCGATGATTTTTATCTGAGGTAAATCCTTAAATCCTTCGCTGATAATCCGGTTCAATTTTTGCTCCTGTGATTTTATGTTCTCGAATCCGACATTTTTGAGATATTTAACGGCCTCTCCGAAACCGATTATTCCCGCGTAATCCTGAAGCCCGGCTTCGAACTTTAGGGGCGCTTCTAATAATTTATGGCTTTCGTAAGTCGAGTCCTCGACGGTTCCGCCGCCTACAATAAGTGGCCGTAATTTTTCCGCCGATTTCTTTTTAATATAGACCGCGCCCATACCGCTTGGCCCCAGCATCTTGTGGCCGGAAAAAGCGAAAAAATCACAATCCAAATCGCGCACATCTATTTTCTGATGTCCGATTGCCTGCGCTCCGTCGATTAAAAACAACGAATCGTTCTGGTGGCTGATTTTTGTTATCTCTTTTATCGGATTTGAAACGCCGTCGAGATTGGAAGTGAAAACAATGGAAACCAGTTTGACTTTCGGTTCGATAAGTTTTTTAAATGCCTCTATGTCAAAAGTATTGTCTTCTTTAGAAGGAACGATTTTTAGTTCTATCTCTTTTTCTTCTTTTAAAATCTGCCATGGGATAAGATTGGAATTATGTTCTTTATCGGAAACAAGAATCGCGTCTCCTTTTTGAAATTCCAATCCTCTGGCAATCAAATTAATGCCCTCCGTCGTATTACGGGTAAAAATAATTTCTTTCGGTTCCGCATTGATGAAATCCGCGATAATTTTTCTTGTTCCCTCTACTTTTTGGTCCACTATTTCTCCTAATCTGTGGCTGCTTCTTCCCGCGCAAGCCGGATATTCGCGGTAATAATTTTCAATCGCGCTGATAACAGACTCCGGTTTTAAAGTCACGCACGCGTTATCAAAATACACCCCGCCCGTCGGCGGGGTTAAAATTGGAAAATCATTTCTTATTTTATTAATATCGAAAAAATAACCCATACTATAATAGACTTTATTTTACTCGTTTTAAGACTTTGCTTCAACCGTTACTTTTTCCATAATGACGGGCTTAACAGGCTTATCGTTTGGCCCGGTTCGAGTATTCCCAATAGCATCAATGACCTCCTGCCCATTGATAACCTTCCCGAAAATCGTGTAATTGTTGGGCAATGGATAGTCCGCCAGCATAATAAAAAATTGGCTGCCGTTCGTGTTTGGCCCGGCATTTGCCATGGCTACCACACCGTTTTTGGCGCGTCGGCATCGTAAGTTTCGAATTGGATTTCTCCGAAATTCGTTTTCAACGTAACTATATGCATTTTATTTTGGTTAGTTTGTAATTCTGCCGATTTTTGCGTTTCAGTAAGATTATTATCTGGAATTAAATTTAAATTATTTTCCTTAGGCGCTTTGTATCTTAAAAAATAACCGGCGACAATCGCTATAACTATCGCGGTTATGGTTCCGAAAAAATAAATTTTCTTCATATTACGTTATTATATCGATTTTTTGATTTTAGGCAAAATTAAAAAGCCCCACCTAGTATAGGTGGGGCTCGTAATTTTAGGCGTGCTTATATTCGCCACAGACCGGGCACGCCGTACCGGTCCGGGTAAAGCCCTCTTTTACTGATAGTCGGGCACTATCAAACCCCTGTCAAATTACTTAGGCCGGGGAACGCCATCCAATTGTCGGACATCCGACATCCGACAGGTTTTAAACCGTGGCAATGAGAAGGCGGCACCAGTTGCTATTGAAAATCGCTTTCCCAAGCCTATAGGCCGGGCCATCGATCCGTCTTTGCAACTGTTGTTCCATCTGGGCGTCGCTT
>Ga0210017_1004797_pt1 | contig 11011 bp, 10 predicted proteins | sample CryGeyCG2014_020_FD_183966 | JGI IMG/M metagenome (GOLD analysis project Ga0210017, IMG submission 183966) | Groundwater microbial communities from aquifer - Crystal Geyser CG08_land_8/20/14_0.20 (SPAdes) (version 2) | ecosystem: Environmental > Aquatic > Deep subsurface > Groundwater | place... | reverse complement strand
TACAACTCCCTCACGGAAAAGCCCATAGAAAAACTGACCGGGAAGAGCGAAAGCGAGATTTACAAATACCTTCTGGAAAACATTTACAAGCCGAGGACCCTGGTTTTTGAGATAAGCCTGAACCCGCTGCCTTACGCCGGAACTTTTGTAAAGAGGAACTACCGTAATTTTTACGAAGACGCTCAGCTTACCAGCAATTTCAACTATATACAGGCGCTCACGGCGGGTTTCGAAGAACCCTGGGCCTTTTCCGTCTTTCTCGGCAACGTGGTGGAATTCGATTCCATAAAAAAATCCTTCGAGGGGAAAAGGAAAGGCTATTCGGGCCTCCTGCTGGACATGGGCGACTACCACATCAAGGATAACGAGCTGGTTTACGACCGCTGGATACAGGGAGAGGTGAAGCTGAAAGGCGAGCAGATACTCCGGGACAGAAGCCTGGTCTGGAGCTTCAGAGTCGGAGGAAAGCTGCACGACAGAAGCTGGATAAAAGACTCCGTTTTTTTCGGCTTCCGCCGCTCGAGGACGGATTTCAAAAAAACCGGGCGCTGGTACGAGAACTCAGGCTTTGAACTGACCTCCTCCTTCTCCAGAGACAAGCTGGAAGCCATAAGGCATTATTTCCTCGTGGAAAAAAAAATTCCTTCGGAGAAAAAAAGATACGCCTTCACGCTGGGACTGGGCTTCGTCTGGGATTCCGACAAAAAATATTCCATAAAAAACGGCGGCGACGCCAGGAACGGCTTCCAGTTCATCCTGCGGCCCAATCTGGAATTCTGACCCGCAAACCCCCTTTCAAATGGCGAATAAAAAACCCCGTCACTGCGTCAATGGCGGGGGTTTAAAAAATTCTTTTAATTTTATATATCGCGCTTTGCGCGTTACATTTTTATTTCTCTTTGCCGCAGCATTTCTTGTATTTTTTGCCGCTGCCGCAGGGACAGGGCTCGTTGCGCCCGACTTTCGGCTCTTCCCTCTTGTAAGTTTCCACTTTGGGGGCGGGCGGTTCACCCCGCGCGACTTCCGGATTTTTCTTAAGCCATTTTTTCACTTCCCTTTCGTCGTTTATATTAACGTTGTCCTCGAGCATTTTCCTGTAGATATTCACCACCATCTTTCTCTGCTCGGGGGTTTTAGCCTGGGAAAGTATCTCGGGGGAGATCTCGTTTATCTCCCCGGCCAGTTCGTCGTCGGTCTTTTCGCTCAGGGGCTTATCTTTTTTAACCGGGGCGGGTTTTGCCGGCGGGGCCGGCATGACCGGCGACGCGGATTTCATCTTTTCCGCTTCTTTTTTTTCCGCGGGCGCGGCGGGTTCCCCGCGTTCTATTTTAACCGGAGCCGCTTTTTTTTCTTTCTCTTTATTGAATATTTTTTTCAGAAAATCAAATGCCATGTCGTCTCCTTGGTTCGCCTCGTTTGGAAATCTTACAACCCGGGGCATATATTCCGGAACTTAAGCCCCTCTTGCGTCAAACTCCGGGATTCCTGACGGGGCCCATTTCCTCTTCTATTATCTTCAGCGCCTTTTCCACCTTGATCAGGAAGTCCGGCTCGTCGGAAATCACGAATCTCCTGGGGTGGGCCGACCAGGCCTCCTCCGTTCTTTTATCCAGCTCGAGAGCGCCCTTATGGTCCTCTATCCTCGTGCCCGAAAGCTTATAGACGTCGGATTTCTTGGGAGGCCGCAGATGTATCACCATGTCGTACCTGGCGATCTCCTTCTTCATCGTGGAACCGACGGATTTCAGAAAGGACTCCGCCGCGCTTTCGGGCCAATAGGCGATATTGTCCAGCGTGCCCCTGTCGCACAGGTAAAGCCGGGCGTTGTCCAGGGCCGAAGACATATCCTCGAGCTCGCGCACCGTAAAATATATGGCCCGCTGTATATGCCGCATGGCGGTATCGCCGGGACGCCTCGGGAAACCGCCGCCGTAAAGGATGCTGGCGGCCTCAGGTACGGAAACCACATTGTTTCCGTAATGCCTCTGCACTATTTCGATAATGGAGGTTTTTCCTCCCGAAGGGCCGCCGGTAAAAACTATCCTTTTCTTCTTCATTTTTTCACCCCGTTTAGAAATCTCACCCGCCGGGAAATACGATCCCGTAATCTCCCGTCGTTCTCCGTCAAACCCCGGAATTTCCAACGGGGCGAGCCGCGCTTTTATTGACTTCCTTCATATAGGAGGCCAAAGCTATGGAATGGAGCTTGGTAATCGGCGAATCAGTCCTGGAAGGCAGGATGACCGGAAAATTCGCCCCGACCAAAATGGTCGAAGATTTCATGCCCGCCCCGAAGAAGGAGATGGCTTTATAGACGGGATTGGCGGAATCCAGGTCCGGCAGAAGAACTATGTCGGCTTCTCCCGGCACCAGGCCGTCTTTTATGCCCTTTTCCTCGGCGAGCTTTTTGGAAAAGGTTATATAAACGTCGTAAGGCCCCTCGATAACGCAGTCACGTATTTTCCCCTCTTTGCTCATTTTCACCAGGGCTTCCGCGTCCAGGGTGCTGGGGATCTTCGGGTTCACCTTTTCCACCGGGCAGACCACCGATATTCTGGGCTTCGCTACTCCGAGCATTTTCATGACGTCTATGGCGTTGTTGAGAATTTTGACTTTTTCCTCGAGCGTAGGCTTTATGATTATGGCCGCGTCCGTAAGCGCGAAAAGTTTTCCGTAATTGGCGGTCTCAAAAAGGACGAAATGACTGAGTACGCTCCCTTCCTTAACGGCCCCTATATCCTTTCTGAGTATGGCTTTCATGTAAAACCTGGTGTCCACAAGCCCTTTTACCAGAAAATCCCCCGCGCCGGCCTTTATCAGCTCCACGGCCCGATCGGCCATCCGGGAAACGTCGTTCTCGTTCTTTATCTCGAAGATGGAAACGTCTATTCCGACTTTCCGGGCGCATTTTTTTATCTCGGCCTCGGGCCCTATCAGAATACCGCCTGAAATAAGCCGGTTTTCAATGCCCATCTTGCACGCCTCCAGAACCTCCTCGTTGTTGGCTCCGGGAACTATGACCCTGTTGGGCTTCCCCTTGACCATCTTCAAAAGTTCTTCGTGGTTTTTAAAGTTCATGATTCTCTCCTTGTACAGCAGATTAATACTTCTTTATTTTTTTGGGGTTTTTAAGAGCCGACTCGCACGCCAATCTTAAAGCGGTCATTTCGTCGCCGCCGGGATAAACTATAACCGGCGCTATCCACTGCACCCTTCTCCTTATCTCGGGGGTGACGTATTCGTCGTCGTAAACTATACCGCCTGTCATTACTATCGCGTCCACTTTTCCTTCGAAAACGCCGGCAAGCGAGCTTATTTCCTTCGAAATCTGATAAGCCATGGCGAGAAGGACTTCTTTAGCCTTTTCCCTCGAGACCAGCCGGGTATCGAGCCCGCTTCCCGGAACGATCTCGCCGGTATTTACATATTTTTTTATGGCCACTATGTCGCTGGTGCCGGTATACGCCGCCAGACCGCCCTTCCCCTTAATCTTTAATTTTATCTCGTCCAAAGTGTATTTGCCGGAAAAACACATTTTCGCCAGACCACCGGCGGGAACTCCGCCGCTTCGCTGGGGAGTAAAAGGCCCTTCGCCGTCAAGGGCGTTGTTCACGTCCACTATTCTCCCTTTTCTGTGGGCTCCCACTGAAATGCCTCCGCCGCCGTGAAGCACGATAAGATTGCAGTCCTCGTAAGGCTTGCCGAGCTGCCTGGCGGCATGCCTGGCCACCCTTTTCTGGTTGAGGGCGTGAAGGATCGAAACTCTCGGATTTTCAGGCATGCCGGAATACCGGGCCAGCGGGTCCAGCTCGTCCACGACGACCGGGTCGGCTATAAAAGCCCTGCCGCCGCACATTTCGGCTACGCTTTTGGCTATCAAGCCTCCGAGGTTCGAGGAATGGTCGCCGTAAGACCCGTTTTTAAGGTCCTCCGCCATTTTATCGTCGACCTCGTAAGTGCCGCTTTCTATGGGCCTCAAAACCCCGCCGCGGCCTATAACCGACTGAATTTCCGAAATGGAAATATTGTTTTCTTTCAGCGCCTCTATCACGAGATTTTTTCTCATTTCGAACTGGGCGGTTATCTTCTGTTTTTCAAAAGGCTTCAGGTCGTCAAGAGAATACCGCACCACTTTATGGAATATAAGCTTCCTCCCCTTGAAAAAACTGACCTCATCGCTCGTCGAGCCGGGGTTTATAACGAGTATGTTTATTTCCGACATAAATCACCTCTTTTTTATCTGAATTCCACTTCGTAAAGATACGGCATGTGTTTTTTCCCGAGAGTTATGAAAATCTTCTTTCCCTCCGCTTCGGAGAGAGGGAGCTGTTCCTTCGCGCCGTAGCAGAATTCGTCCTTCACGCAAACCTTGATCCTTACCGGAGCGGACCATTTCCCCCAGGGATAGGGCGAGGTCTTGAGAAAAACGGTCTGGGAATCGGCGTCGAAATAAACCGCCAGATATTTTTTAAGGTGCCTGTTGTAAGAAACGGAAAATTCCTCATCCGCGCCTTCGAGCGCTACCGAGGCCTCGGTTATATCGTCGGTCCATTTCTTCTTATCGTAATCCTCGGTGTAATAGGAATAGCGCTCGCGCTTCAGGATATCCGCCGGCCTGACCCTGGCGAGCGAAGCGCCCTTGCGGTAAGGGTTGCCGGGATTCTTCCCGTAAACGTAAAGCCACCCGTCCAAATCATGAAGGACCGCCTCCCCGAAAGCGGGTTCTATGTCGTTCCAGAAAGAATTTCTTCCGCCGGAGGCCGCTTTCTTGTAGGGACCGGAAATCTTTTCGGAATAGGCCACGCCCTGGCCCACGCGGAAATAATCGTACAAACCCCTTCCGTAATTGTTCATTATCGAGTAAAAAACGTAATAACCGTTCCCTATTTTGACGGGCGACCTGACCCAAAATTTCCTTATCCCGGAATATTCCTTGAAATCCGCGGTTATAAGAGGCAGGGGCCAGTTATTTTCGTCGAAAAGATAGGAAACGCCCTCTTTCATGGCGTAGGGGGAGGTCGACGGGTAAACGATGAGGGAAGAATCCACCACTCCTTCCAGGCCTTTTTTCCCCCCGGCAAGTATCTCTCCCAGCCAGATGTCGTTGGCGAAAAAATAGATCTTACCGGAATCCGCCAGCGAATAGTTCCCGCCGAAACCTATCACGGTAAAAGCCGACTTCCCGGAATCGAGCATGGCGCCGCCGTATTTGACGGAAAAAGACGGGTCCTCCGGAGACTTCTGAGCCCGGGCCGCGGAACAGAAAAAAACGGGGACCCACAAAAAAAGCAGTATTTTCATAAGGCTATACCTTCGAGGAAAGATCGGTAAACCCGTAGTGTTTTTTAACCGGCTCGATCACTTTCCAGACGCATTTCAGTCCCTTGGGAAAAACGACCAGCTCTCCGGCCCCGAACCCCGTTTTTTTCCCGCCGACGGAGATTTCGGCTCTTCCCTCGAGAAAATAGCAGGTTTCCGTTTCTTCGTAAAACCAATCGAACTCGGCCGCCGGGCTGGTCCACCAGACCGGCCATTTGTCGATCCCGAGTTCCCCGATTTTTTCGGCGGAAATTTTTTTAACGAAAATTTTCACAAACTGACTCCTACTAATAATAATATAATACAAAGGGGGGGAATTTCAATCGGGCGTCATGTCAGGCTACTTTTCAAACACACCGCCCTGATACCGGATAACCCGAAGGAAAACAGGGAATAAAAATTTCAAAAAACGCGACATAACAGCGGTGAGCGGAAAAGGCCGGGACATGCGCGCATCCAAAAAGCAGCCTGACACCGCTCAAATATTTCTTTTTCTTCTCAGTTCCGCTACCTTTATCCTGACTATCGCTTTTTTAATGGAAGCCTGAGCCGAATCCAGGTCGAGGTCCGCTCCTTTCATATTCATGGCGTCCTTGGCCCGCTGGTATTCCTGCCTGGCTTTTTCCTCGTTTATTTCCTTTACCAGTTCGCCCATTTCCGTAAGCACCGTGACCTCGTCGCCTTTTATCCGGGCAAAACCCCAGAAAATGGCCATAAAATCCTCTTTCCCGCCGGCCTTATACCTGAGTATGCCTTCTTTCAGCTGGACTATGTAAGGGGCGTGTCCCGGCAGGATACCCATCTCGCCCTCAAAAGCGGGAATAGTGATGGACTCCGTCTCTTTGGAGGAAAGGAGCGTCCTGTCGGGCGTCAAAACCGTAAGTTTTATCTTTTTCATATGACCCGCCGCTTTTTATCCGGCTTTTTTTACCTCGCCTATCGCGCCCACCATGTAAAAACTCTGTTCCGGGATATCGTCGACTTTCCCTTCGAGTATTTCCCTGAAACCGCTTATGGTTTCCTTCAGGGAGACGTATTTCCCCTCCCTGCCGGTGAACTGCTGGGCTACGAAGAAGGGCTGGGAAAGGAATTTTTGTATCTTCCTGGCCCTTGAAACCGTGAGTTTGTCCTCGTCGGAAAGTTCGTCCATCCCGAGTATGGCGATGATATCCTGCAGTTCCCTGTATCTTTGAAGTATCTTCTGGACCCCTCGGGCCGTATTGTAATGTTCCTCGCCGATTATTTTCGGGTCCAATATTCTGGAAGTCGAATCCAGAGGATCCACTGCGGGATAGATGGCGAGCTCCGTTATCTTCCTCGAGAGGACGATGGTGGCGTCGAGATGGGTGAAAACATTGGCCACCCCGGGATCGGTAAGATCGTCCGCCGGGACGTATACCGCCTGTATGGAGGTGATAGAACCCTTTTTGGTGGAAGTTATCCTTTCCTGCAGCCAGCCTATCTCGGTGGTAAGCGTAGGCTGGTAACCCACCGCCGAAGGCATTCTGCCCAAAAGCGCCGAAACTTCGGCGTTCGCCAGAACGTATCTGAAGACATTGTCTATAAAAAGAAGCATGTCCTGGCCTTTTACGTCCCTAAAATATTCCGCCTGGGTGAGAGCGGTAAGACCGACCCTGGCCCTGGCGCCCGGCGGCTCGTTCATCTGCCCGTAAACCAGCACCGTTTTGGAAAGGACTGAGCTCCCGTCGGAAAGCTTGGAGTTCTGCATATCGAGCCACAAATCGTTGCCTTCCCTGGACCTTTCGCCCACCCCGCCGAAAACCGAGTAGCCGTGATGCTGCCTGGCGACGTTGTTTATAAGCTCCATTATCACGACGGTTTTCCCCACGCCCGCGCCGCCGAAAAGACCTATTTTTCCGCCTTTCATAAAAGGCGCCAGCAAGTCTATGACCTTTATGCCGGTCTCAAAAATTTCCGGGGTGGTTTTTTGTTCGGAAAGAGGCGGAGCCGCGCGGTGGATGGGAAGATATTCTTTGGACTCTATCGCCCCCCGGTGATCCTGGGGCTCTCCCAGCACGTCCATGAGCCGGCCCAGGCAGGCTTCGCCCACGGGGACCTTCAGAGGCGCGCCGGTGTCAAAGACTTCCAAACCTTTCGAGAGGCCGTTGGTCGGGCCGAGGCTTATGGTTTTTACGGTATTGTCTCCCAGGTGCTGCGAAACTTCGCAGACCAGGCTTTTTTCTTTTCCGTCTTCCTTGTACTTTACCCTCAAAGCGTTATAGATGGCCGGAAGCTTGCCCTTTTCGAATTCCACGTCTATTACCGGACCTATTATCTGAACCACTTTTCCTTTTTCCATAAGTTGTTCTCCAAGACCGGAAGACTGGAAGACTAGAGGATAATTTATCGTAAATCGTAAAGGGTAAAGAGTAAAGGGTAATATTTAAATTCCTTGCAAACTCTTCACGTTTTCCGCTTTACGTTTCACGGCTTTTTGCCAATCCTCTATTCTTCTGATCCTCCAATCTTCTCCCGTTTAGCTTTCCAGGGCGCTGGCTCCGCTTACTATCTCGTTCAGCTCCGTGGTTATCATCGCCTGCCTGGTTTTATTCATCTTGAGCGTAAGCTCGTCTATGATCTCCGCCGCGTTTTTGCTGGCCGACTCCATCGCGTTCATCCTGGCCGAAAGCTCGGCGGCCTGGGATTCGAGCAATATCCTGTAAATATGGGAACTTATATGCCGGGGAATCAGATTTTCCATAAGCCGCATTTTTCCCGGTTCGAAATCGAAATCGGAGATCCCCGATGCGCCCGCGGCTCTCGAAAGGATGTGTTTTTCAAGCGGAAGGAACTCCTGTTCCACGAGGTTTTGCTGTATCATGGACTTGAATTCGTTGTAGATGAAAACCACCCTGGAAAGTTTTTTCTCCCTGTACATCTTTATGACGTTCTCGGAAACGAGGTTCGAATGGATGTACCCCACTTTAGGGAAAATCCCGAACATCTCGTAATAGAATTCCAGGTCTATGCGCTTTATCCTCCTGACAAAATCCCTGCCTTTCTTGCCTACCGAGATGAAATATATTTTTTTATCCTTGTTGGCCCTTATGAAACCCAGCGTTTTTTTTATCAGGTTTGCGTTGAAAGAGCCACAAAGCCCCTTATCGGAGGTTATAAGCACCAGACCCACGCTCTTCGCATCGTTCTCGTTTTCGAAAAGATCGTGCACCGAAGATTTTTTAAAATCGGCCTCCTGCATTTCGCTGTAAAGATCGGCTATCACGCTGTCCATCTTGATGGCGAAAGGCCGGGCCGAGAGCATGGAATTCTGCGCTTTTTTTATGCGCGCCACGGCCACCATTTTCATGGCGTAAGTTATCTGTTTTATGCTTTTTATGGAAGAGATATGCTTTCTTATGTCCCGCAGAGAGGCCATTATTTTTTCTCCATGGTTTTAACGTAATCCGTTACGCCGTCTTCCAGGCTCCATTCCGGCCTGTAATCCAGATTCGCCTTGGCCCTTCTTAGATCCGCCTGCGTCCGGTTCTGAAAAAAATCGTAGGGATTGTCGAAATATTCCGGGGAGAGGTCGGTTTTCATGGCTTTATTGAGACAATCTATCACGTAATTGAAGCTCTCGGCCTTGCCGGTACCGGCGTTGCAAACGCAGGAACTTTCGGCGTCCAGGGCGTTTAAATTTATCCTGACGACGTCCTTTATGTATACGAAATCCCTGGACTGCTCGCCATACTTGAAGACCCGGGGATTCCTCCCGGCCTTCATCTGGAGATAAAGCTGGTATATCATACTGGCGAACTTGCCCTTATAGTATTCACCGGGCCCGTAGACGTTGAAATATCTCAGACCCACGACCTTGAACTTGGGATTCCGCGCGCAGAATTCTCCCGCCACGTTATCCATGATAGCCTTTGAAAACCCGTAAACATTTTCCGGCGTCGCGGGCTGCTCTTCCCTCATTGGGCAGTCGCCGCGGCCGTAAGTGGCGGCGGAGGAGGCGTAAACCAGCGTTCTTATGTCGTATTTTAAGGCGAAATTTAAAACGTTCTTGAATCCCTCTACGTTCACTTCCATCATTTTTTTCTGGTCTGTTACCGTGGTGTCGGTTATCGCCGCTTCGTGAAAAACGGCGTCCACTTTTCCGATCTTTTCCCACCATAACGGGGAGAGGATGCTGTCGGCTATAATGTCGCCCCCGAAACCCAGCAGGTTCTTGAAATTCCCGCTTGAGAAATCGTCGAGGACCACCACCTTTTCCTTTCTCTCGTTCAAAAGGGAGAAAGCTATGTTCGAGCCCACAAACCCCGCTCCGCCGGTGACCAGATATTTCATAAGAAACCTTCTTTGAATTTAACTTTGAACTCCTCCACCGCTTTTTTAAGCTCGGTTTCCATCTCGGGAGTCAGTTCTTTCTTGGAATTTATCTCTCCCAGGAGAGCGAAGTGTTTACTTTTGACGTATTCCAGGAGTTTAGACTCAAACTCCTTAACTTTCATGACGTCTATGTCGTCCATGTAGCCCCTGGTGCCGGCGAACAGGACTACCACCTGCTCTTCCGCGCTTAAAGGCTGATACTGAGCCTGCTTAAGCAGTTCCACCATTCTTTCCCCTCTTTTTATGAGTTCCAGGCTGGTTTTATCCAGGTCCGAACCGAACTGGGCGAAAGCCGCAAGTTCGTTATACTGGGCGATGTCGGTTCTAAGCCTGCCGGCCACCCGTCTCATGGCCTTTATCTGGGCCACGCCGCCTACCCTGGAAACGGAAATCCCGACATTGACCGCCGGCCTTATTCCGGAATGGAAGAGGGACGATTCCAGATAAATCTGGCCGTCGGTTATGGAGATCACGTTGGTGGGTATATAGGCGGTCACGTCGTTCGCCTGGGTTTCTATTATCGGAAGCGCCGTAAGGGAACCGCCGCCGTTCTTGTCGCTCAGCTTGCAGGCCCTCTCGAGCAGCCTGGAATGCAGGTAAAAAACGTCGCCGGGGTAGGCCTCTCTGCCCGGCGGCCTTCTCAAAAGCAGGGACATCTGACGGTAGGCCTGGGCGTGCTTTGAAAGGTCGTCGTAGATAATCAGGACATGCCTGCCGTTCCACATGAACTCCTCGCCTATGGCGCAGCCGGAATAAGGGGCCAGGTAAAGGAGGGGGGCCGGCTGGGCGGCCGAAGCCGAAACTATTATGGAATACTCCATAGCGCCGTTGTCCTCGAGTATCTTGGCCACTCTCGCCACGGAGGAGTCTTTCTGCCCTATGGCGACGTAAATGCAGATCGGTCTCCTGCTTTCAGGCTCCTTTTTCTGGTTTATTATCGCGTCTATGGCTATGGCGGTTTTGCCGGTCTGCCTGTCGCCTATTATCAACTCTCTTTGCCCCCGGCCTATGGGGATCATGGCGTCTATGGCCTTAAGGCCGGTCTGGAGCGGTTCCTTGACCGGCTGCCTTTCAACTATCCCGGGCGCTATTATTTCGATATGCCTTCTTTTGACGGCGTCTATCTTGCCCTTGCCGTCTATAGGGTTGCCGAGGGGGTCGACAATCCTTCCTATCATGCCTTCTCCGACGGGGATCTCCATGACCCTGTTGGTCCTTTTCACCCGGTCGCCTTCCTTTATGAGGGAGTCTTCGCCCATAATGACGATACCTACGCCTTCCCTCTCGATGTTCAAAACCATTCCCATGACTCCGCTCTGGAACTCCACAAGTTCTCCTA
>Ga0210017_1004795_pt1 | contig 11012 bp, 10 predicted proteins | sample CryGeyCG2014_020_FD_183966 | JGI IMG/M metagenome (GOLD analysis project Ga0210017, IMG submission 183966) | Groundwater microbial communities from aquifer - Crystal Geyser CG08_land_8/20/14_0.20 (SPAdes) (version 2) | ecosystem: Environmental > Aquatic > Deep subsurface > Groundwater | place... | reverse complement strand
ATTTTTTAGGCGAGGGAAATTTGCAGAAAAGATCAATAAGGTTTAAGGACTCAGACAAAGAAGTGCTTAATGTTTATCAACGACTGATTAGAAAAACCTTTAATATTGAAGGAAGGGTTGTCCCGCAGAAAGGGACCATAGCTTATCTCCTCGAAGTGAACAGCCTTTATTTAAGAAAATGGTTCCAAGAAAATATAGTTTCCAGAAAAAAAGAGTTTTTAGAAGAAGTAAATCAACTCCCTCAGAAAAAGTTGACTGCCTTTCTCCGGGGCCTTTTTGATGCCGAAGGATTTGTCGCAATTCAATCAAGGCAAATAAGGCTTGGGATAACCAATAGAGAAATAGGGGAAATCCTTCCAGCTCTCATTTCTAAACTCGGGATACCATTAACTTCTCACCTGATAAAACGAAGGGAGCCCAACTGGAAAGACGTTTATCTTATTTCCTTGAATAATTACGCATCCTTTGATAAGTTTTCTAAATATATAGGATTTTCTTCAAAAGAAAAAAATAAAAGGCTTGAGTTTCTTATCGAGAGGAAGCCTAAAATAAAGTTAATGAATAAATTTAATTTATGTGTGGGATAATAGGATACATAGGTAAAAGAAACGCGACTCCGATTCTAACTGAGGGCCTTCGTCGAGAAAGCTATCGCGGATATGATTCTAGCGGTTTGGCTTTATTTGACGGGAAGGAGATAATCTGCGTTAAGGCGGTAGGAAAACTAGAGAATTTGGAGAGTAAACTGAGGAGCCAAGCCCCCGAAGGACTTTTAGGGCTAGGACACGTGAGATGGGCAACGACTGGTGAGGTAACAGAAGCCAATGCCCATCCTCAATCAGATTGCCGGGGAAACATTTGGCTAGTCCACAACGGCATTATTGAAAACTACCGTACCCTAAAGGAGAACCTAGAGAAAGAGGGCCACAAGTTTTCTTCTGAAACCGATACCGAAGTCATCGCCCACCTTGTTGAAAAGTTCTTTCAGGGCAATCTTGAAGAAGCTGTCAGAAGGGCGACAAAGCTTTTAAAAGGAACCTATGGACTGGCTGTTATTTCCAAGAACGACCCTCAAAAAATAGTTGCCGTCCGTCTTTCCAGTCCTCTGTTGGTTGGAGTGGGCGACAATGAATACTTGGTAGCCTCCGATCCCTCAGCCGTTATCGCCCATACTAATAAAGTAATTTATTTGGATGAAGGAGAATTGGCCGTTCTTTCCCCGGAAGACTTCAAAATTATGAGCTTGGGAGGGGGAAAAATAACACCCGAGACGGAAGAAATAGACTGGACATTGGAAGACGCCCAGAAAGGAGACTATCCCCACTTTATGTTAAAAGAAATAATGGAGCAGCCGGAAAGCATTATGAACTCTTTGCGCGGGAGGATTATTTTGGAAGAAGGCAAAGCAAGATTGGGAGGCTTAACCTTTGTTCATGATAAATTAAGGAATATTAAAAAAATAAACATTGTTGCCTGCGGCACAGCTTATTATGCAGGTCTGGTGGGTGAGTATATGCTAGAAGAATATGCCGGCATTCCCACAGAAGTAGATTTTGGTTCAGAGTTCCGTTATAGAAAGCCGGTTTTGGACAAAGACACTTTGATTTTAGCCATCTCCCAGTCAGGAGAAACAGCAGACACCTTAGCCGCGCTGCGGGAGATGAAGAATAAAGGGATGTTAACAATTGGCATTACTAATGTCGTAGGTTCTTCCCAAGCCCGGGAGACAGATGCTGGCGTTTACAACCATGCCGGCTCCGAAATTGGAGTGGCTTCAACCAAAGCTTTTACTTCCCAATTGACTGTTCTTGCTCTTTTGGCTTTGTATTTGGGAAGACAGCGCCAGCTTTCTTTGGTTATGGGTCAAAGAATAGCCAAAGAGCTTAGTCGAATTCCTGAATTAGCTCAAAAGACTCTGGAACAAAATGAAAGAATCAAGACATTAGCTGCAAAATACAAAGATTACAAAAACTTTTTATACCTGGGCAGAAAATACAATTATCCCATTGCTTTGGAAGGAGCTTTAAAACTCAAAGAAATCTCTTATTTGCATGCTGAAGGATACGGAGCAGGAGAAATGAAGCACGGTCCTTTAGCTTTGATAGATGAGAACTTCCCCACTTTTGTTATTGCTCCCTCAGACAGCGTGTATGAGAAAGTGATTACCAATGCGGAAGAAGTGAAAGCGAGAAAAGGACCAATTTTAGCTTTAGCCACAGAGGGAAACGAGGATATTAAAAGGGTTGCAGAAGACATAATTTATATTCCCAAAACCCTTGAGATGCTTACTCCCATTTTGAGCGTTATCCCACTTCAGCTTTTTGCCTATCATGTTGGGGTTTTACGCGGTTGTGATGTGGACAAACCTAGGAATTTAGCTAAGGCGGTTAGTGTAGAGTAAAAATACAAAAATTATGCGAAAGAGGTTTTTCACCTCTTTTTATTAGGGTATAATTAAATGAGACAAGGAAAATGGTTTATGAAAATTAATTTTATTTCAGTTATAAGAAGAGGAAACGGACGCGGTACAGGCTTTTTTTATATCCCAAAAGATAAAATATGTTTGTTTAGGTTAAATGACTGGGTGCGTATTAAATTATCGGAAGAGGTTTCTTTTTTCTCTAAGATAATATTCTATTCTCATAGATTGGAAATATATATTCCTCAACATATTGTAAGTAAAAATGATTTATTGGGTAAAGAGGTTAAAATTGAAGTAAAAAAGCTAAATGGATTTTATGCTTCTGTAGGTTTCGATGGCAGAGTATACATTCCTCAGGATATTGTCCAAAAACAAATAATTAAACAAAATGATATAATTTTAATAAAAGCCATAAAAGAAAATAAAGTTATTAAAGAAAAATATTCAAAAATACACGTTACCATTAGAAGACAAAGAAAACAAAAAGAATATACTTGCATTTTTGACAGAAATTTTTATGGGGAGGAACTTCTATTTCAAATTGAAAAAGGGCAGCAGAGAAGCAGAACGGTAAAATTAAGTGCCCCAATAGAAAGACTTCTGAGGCGAATGCACTACACATTTATTCAAGAGAATTCGGCGATCATTTTTAAGGGAAACAAAGTTCCGGCAATTATTCATACAAACTTAAATTATTCTAACATAGCATTTTATTTGGGAGCATACTTTGCAGACGGAACTAAGAAGGGAAACAATTGGGCAATTTGTGCATCAACTTTTGAGCAGGCAAGATATTATTTAGAAATGCACAATTCAATAATTAAAGATTCAAAACCAGAATTAATACTTTCCTACACGGATATTGAGAATAGTGATAAAGATAAACTTAAGAGGAAATTAGCCAAAGTGTGGAAAGATAGAGTTGGGCTAAATGTATATAAATTTAGAATAAGAAAATCAATCGGAAAATTCACTTTTAAAAGAAATCAATACGGAACTCTTGTTATAAGAGAATCTAGACAACTACTGTTAAATATCTATAATATTTTATTAGAATTTTTAATAAAGGAAATTTTAACAAATAAGAACAAAAAATTAGCCATAGACTTTATTTGTGGGGTTTTGGAGGGCGATGGCTGTGTCCCGTCCAAAAAACGAGGACATATAACAATTTCTCTTAATAAAAAGGATGTCCCCATTATAGAAAATGTTTTTAAAGTAGCTCAAATAAAATTTAAGATTCTCAAGGAAGGTGAAAATAAATATACTTTAAGGGTTGGCTCTCTTACACTAATAAAGAATTTTCATCTTTTGAAGGATAAGATTTTTATTTTATACCCCAAAAGACGAAAAGCATTTCTTGAGCGATTTAAAACGGTCGGTGCTGTTCAATCCTTGATAAAGAATTATAAACCAGTCGATTGGGTAAGGATTTGGTTGAATAATAATGATTTTATCGCAGAAAAAGGAAAGATTACCAGTAAAGGGTTAAGGTTTGCCCGTGACTTTAAGGCTTGTAAAATTGCTATTAATTGAGTAAAATAAATAAGAGATGGAAGAAATATTAACTCAAAAAGGAGGCAAGAAGATATTACTCTTGGGGAACGAAGCAATAGTCAGAGGCGCCTTAGAAGAAGGCGTCCAATTTGTTTCTACTTATCCTGGCACGCCAGCTTCTGAAATTGGCAACACTTTTTATAAGATCTCCAAAAAAGCTGGAGTTTATTTTGAATTCTCAACTAATGAAAAAGTAGCTTTGGAGGCAGGTGTTGGCGCCTCCTTTTCTGGTTTAAAAACCTTGGTGGCGATGAAGAACTTTGGTTTGAATGTCGCCTTGGATGCTCTTTTGCCTTTTGCTTACACTGGGACTAAAGGCCCGACTGTTATTGTGGTAGCAGACGACCCTTCCTGCCATAGTTCAGCTCAATCAGAAGAGAATAGTCGGGGTCTAGCTGAACTGGCTCATGTTCCTATTCTTGAGCCTTCTACTCCTCAAGAGTGCAAGGACTTTGTAAGGCTCGGTTTTAGATTGTCAGAAAGATTTAAGACCCCAGTTATTATTAGAACTACTACTAGAGTGGCTCATCAAACCGGAGTCGTTAAGTTAGAAAAAATTAAAAAACCGAAAGGAAGAGGGAATTTTATTAAGGATACCAGAAGGTTTGTTACTTTACCTCCCAGAGTTCTTGAAATGAAAAAAGAACTTTTAGAAAAGATAGAGAAAATCCAGAGTTTTTCTGAAGCTCTTGCTAAACCGAGTTTAGCTAAACCGGGTTCAGCCGGTATTATTACCTCGGGAATTTCTTATTTGTACGTCAAAGAAGCCCTTCAAGAACTTAAATTAGATTTGCCAGTTTTGAAATTAGACTTTTTCTATCCCTTTCCAGAAAAGAGGATTAAAGACTTTATTAAAAAACTTAAGAAGGTTTTAATTGTTGAAGAATTAGAACCTTATTTGGAAAAAGAAGTTGAAAGGTTAGCAAAAGAAGCAAATTGTAATTTAAAGATTATTGGAAAAGAACTGATACCTGAAGTTGGAGAATTAAAACCCGAAATTGTCACTGCGGTTCTCGCTAAATTCACTAATTGTAAATTGAAAATTGAAAATTCATTAAAAATTGAAAATTTAAAATTAAAAATTCCCAAAAGGCTCCCACAGCTCTGTCCCGGTTGTCCTTACTGGCTGGTTATTTCAGCCATAAAGAAGGCGGTTGACACGAACAAGGTTATCTTTGGTGGCGAAATCGGCTGCTACATGCTTTTTGGCAACCCGCCGGTCAAATTACAGGATTATCTTTCCTGCATGGGCTCCTCGGCTGGAATCGCCCACGGTATTAAAAAAGCCACTGGCCAGAAAATAATCACTTTTGTCGGCGATTCGTCTTTCTTTCATGCCGGAATTCCGGCTTTAATCAATACGGTTTTCAATAAGTCCAATCCTTTAATCATCATTCTGGAGAACGAAACAACCGCCATGACCGGACACCAGCCCCATCCCGGAGCTCCGGCTGTGCCCAATGGAATAAAGATAGAAAACGTTGTTCGGGGCTGCGGCGTAAGAAACGTTAAGGTGCTTGATCCCATAAATCAGGAAGAATTTGTTAAAACGATCAAAGAATTTATGGGGAAGCCCGACGTTTCAGTAATTATTGCCCGTCGTCCTTGTATATTTGTTTCTAAAAAATAATGGCTAAGAAATTAGACCCCGTTAGAAATTACCGGATTAATGGGGTCAATGAAATCAATTACTATGAAGAGAATAAAAAACCAAATTTCTAACGGGGTAGAACAATTTAATATGGTTATCGTTGGAATAGGCGGTCAGGGTTTAATTACCCTATTACAAATTGTTGCCCGAGCCGCTTTATCGGAAGGATATGATATAAGAAGTTCAGAACTGCACGGTCTTTCTCAACGGGGAGGCTCGGTTGAGGTACACCTTAGATTCGGCAAAAAAATTTATTCACCTTTGATTTCTTTAGGCGGAGCAGACTTAATCTTAGGATTGGAATTGCAAGAAGCTGCAAGATCAACAGCTTTTGCCAACAAGAGAACAAACTTTTTGGTTAATGAACAAATAATTCCTATACCTTTGGAGAAATCCCCGTCTTCAGAAGAAATTTTAAAAACTTTAAGGAAAATAAATAAAAATATTCATTCGGTTCCAGCTGCCAAGATTTGCCGGGAAAAGCTAGGAACAGATGTGATAGCCGGAGTTTATTTGATAAGTTTAGCTGCTTTTCAAGGGTTAATTCCTTTAAAACCTAGTTCAATTTCTCAAGCGATTAAAAAAATAATTCCAAAGAAGTATTTGGAACTAAACCTCAAAACCTTTAGGTTGGCTAAAGGTTAGACTTTTTGAATTTGGGCGCCAAGCTTTCTAAGTTTTTCTTCTATCTTTTCGTGACCTCTCTCTATGTGAGAGATGTTTTCAATTAAAGTTTTGCCTTTGGCGGCGAGACCCGCCAGAATAAGAGCTGTCCCTGATCTAATATCTAAGGCGTTTAGTTTCTTACCAATTAATTCTGTTTTACCAAAGATTAGAGCTCGGTGAGGGTCAGTGATTTCAATGTCAGCCCCCATTTTTCTTAACTCTTGGAGATATTGGAATCTGTTTTCGTAGAGAGGCTCATGAATTAAACTTTTACCTTGAGCTTGGGTTAAGAGAACGGAGGTTTGAGGTTGGAGATCAGTTGGGAAGCCAGGATAGGGGAGAACTTGGATTTTTGTGCTTTTGAATTCTGTTGAAGGTTTTACTAAAATTTCATTGTTAGAAATTTCAAAATTGACTCCAATCTCCTTCATTTTTTCTAGAAACATTATTAAGTGTTCACTATTTACCCCCTTGATTGTTCCCTGACCCCCGGTAGCTGCCAGAGCAATTAAGAAAGTGCCAGCCTCCAAAAGATCAGGTGAGATAGTAAATTCTGCTCCACTTAAAGTTTCTTTTCCCTCAATTGAGATTGTATGGGTGCCTATCCCTTGAATGTTGAGCCCCATTTTCTCTAAAAACTTTCCTAAATCCTGAACTTGGGGTTCAGCTGCTGCCATTTCAATCTTTGTCTTTCCCTTAGATAAAGCAGCTAACATCATTAAGATTTCGGTAGCTGTTACTGAGAACTCTTTTAAGACAATTCTTTTTCCTTCCAAGGCTTCTGGGGTTTCAAGATAATAAAAACCTTGTTTTTCTTCTACCTGAACACCAAAGTCTTTTAAAGCCTGGAGGTGGGTAGAAATAGGTCTCAGCCCTATTTCGTCACCTCCTGGATGAGGGATTTTGAGTTTTTTGAATCTAGCTAAAAGAGGGCCTATTAAGAGAATCGAAACCCTCATTTTCTCAAAGAGGTTAGTTGGAATGTTTTCTGGGTTAATATTAGCTGGATTGATTTTAACTTTTCTTTCTCCCAGCCATTCAACTTCCACCCCCAAAGATTTTAAAATCTCAATTTGGTCCAAGACATCAGTTACTTTTGGCAGGTTATCAATAATGGAGGGTTCTTTGGCAAGCAAAACAGCTGCCAAAACGGCGCCAGCTGAGTTTTTGTAACCCGAAATTTCGACTTCTCCCTGAAGGGGAACGCCGCCCTTTATTAAAAACTTACCTTGCCCCGTTAGAAATTTTTGATTCATAGATTTTACTGAAATACCCCGCTATTTAAAATTTCTAACGGGGCTTGCATCCTTCACTTTTTTACTCTACAATAAAACAGTCTTTATGTCAAAAAGAGTTAGAAAAGTTGTTTGTTTTGGGGGCGGGAATCTAGTTCCCAAGGTTTTATTGGAACCTTTAAAGAAATACCCTGTTCAAATTACCAGTATCACTTCAATGACAGAGAGCGGAGGCTCGACAGGTTATTTGAGAAAAGAGCTCAATGTTTTGCCGGCAGGGGACATTAGCCGGCACTTAGTCGGTCTCTCTTCTGCCTCTAAATGGAAAAAGGATCTTTTTTATTCAAGATTTGGTAAAGAAAAGTTTCCTGGAGGTCATGCCGGCCATCGCTTTGGGACTGTTTTTATATCTTTGGCAGAATATGTTTTAGGAGACTTTGAAAAAGCCTTGAAAGTAACCCATGACTTTTTGGAAGTAAAAAAACACAAGGCTTTACCTGCTACCCTTCAAAAGGTCCAACTGATGGCGGAACTGGAGAACGGGAAGACTATTGAGGGGGAGGACGAAATAGACGTTCCCAAAAGGCACAACCCGAAATTAAAGATTAAAAAAGTCTTTCTCAAACCTAAAGCCAAAGTTTATCCAAAGGTTAAAAAAGCAATAGTTGAGGCAGATTTAATCACTTTAGGCCCAGGCGATCTTTATTCCAGTACTATTCCTTGCCTCTTGCCAGAAGGAATGAAGGAGGCTTTTAGAAAAACAAAAGCCAAGAAAGTTTTAATCTGCAATGCCCTAGCTAAACTTGGAGAAACCAATAACTTTTCAGTTCTAGATTTCGTTAGAGAAGTGGAAAAATATATGGGTTTTTCCCTTGACTTCGTTCTCTATAATATTAAAACTATTGATAAAAGGTTAATGGAGGAATACAAAAGAGATAACCCCTCAATTGTGATTGTGGGCCAGGTAAAGGTCAATAAGAACCTCAGAAAGCCAAAGTTTGTTGGCAAGGACTTATTAAGGAAAAAAGGCAAGGATTTTGGCGGAGCTGACCTTATAAAAGAAATCTTTAACCTATGCAAGCTCTAATTTTAGCCGCGGGAGAAAGCTCAAGATTTTGGCCCTTAAACCAAAGACACAAATCCCAAATTAAGGTATTGGGAAAATCTTTGGTTAGCTGGACTATTCAAAGCTTAGAAGAGGCAGGGATCAAAGATGTTGTTCTGGTAGTTGGACCAAATTCTTCTTTGAAGGAAGAGTTTCCTTCGATTAGCCACCTTACCCAGGAAAAAGCCTTGGGAACAGGGAATGCTCTCTCTTTGGCCAAAGACCTGATCAAAGAACCCTTTCTCGTTGTTTGGCCTTACAAGATTAATGCTAAAGAAATTATCGATAAGGTTTTAGAGAAATATAAAGGAGAAAAACCCAAAGCAGTTTTGGTGGGTAGAAAAACTTCTCATCCCCATGATTACGGAATCCTCAAGACAGAAGGCGAGAGAGTGGTTGAAATTGTTGAAAATCCTCAAGCCGGAGCAGAGCCTTCGGACATTAAGGTTGTTGGAGCTTACTTTTTAGAGCCTGATTTTTTTGATTATTATCAAAAGATTGAAGAACACCATCCAGAAGATTTTATTGATGCTCTTAATAATTATATTAAAGAAAAAGCAACTAAACTGGTTGTTTTAGAAAAAGAACCTTCTTCTTTAAAGTATCCCTGGGAAGTCTTGGGGATATTACCTATGATGTTTGATTCAGACAATTTTAAACCCTCTATCTCCCAAACAGCTAAGATTGGGGAAAATGTGGTGATGGAGGGGGATGTTTATATTGGCGAGAAGGTTGTCATTGGGGCCAATACCGTGATTTTAGGCCCTTGTTATATTGGAGATAATTGTAAGATTGGGGCTAATAATGTTTTGAGGGGGCCGGTTAATTTGGAAAAAGATGTTGTCACCGGTGCTTTAATGGAGATTAAGAATTCTCTGGTCCAAGAGGGCACTCACTTTCATTCTGGCTACCTTGGTGACTCGGTTATTGGAAAGAATTGTCGTTTTGGGGCAGGCTTTATTGTGGCCAACAGAAGAATTGACAGGGGAAACATTAAATCAGTTGTCAAAGGAGAAAAAGTAGATACCGGGCTTACTTATTTGGGAGTAATTGTCGGAGATAATACTCGTTTTGGCATTCATTCGGGCACCATGCCAGGAGTTTTGATTGGCTCTGATTGTTTGATTGGTCCTGGCAGCTTAGTTTTTGAAAATCTTGAAGACAACACTGCTTTTTATACTAAGTTTGAAGGCGTGAGAAAAGAAAATAAATAATCTTGTGGAAAAGTACTAATAAAGAGGGATTGACAAGAATCCCTCTTTTGCTAATCTGTGATAAAGAGGTTAGGGCAGCCAGCCTTATTCCTCTCTTGCTGAAGGGGGCAACCTTGGTCTTTGGGGAAGGGTTCCCCTTTCGTATGTTGAGGTGCAGGGTTGCCCCTTTCTAGATCTTTCATTTCCTCGAAGGAGGAAGCAATTGCTTCATCAACTCAAACTGCCTTTAGTAGGGCCACGAGCTCGTTGATGAGTTCGTGGCCTAAAGCAAGCACGGCCCGGCAGAGCCCATCTGCCAGATCCAATTGGGGCCATAAGGTCCCAAAGAGGGTAAATCCCTCAAAAAGAAGAAAAGGGGTGAGCGCCCCGCCTCGTGCGGGGCGCCCCCACAAACTTCTCTCGGCTCCGTCCATAGCGTCGGAGCTCTTTTTTTATTCTTTTTGCTAAATGGTATACTTTAACAATATGGAAATATTGAAAGCAAAAAGAGTTTCCGGGAAAGTTGTGAGGCAGATTGTCAAAGAAATCAAAGAGGGCAAGGTCTTAATCTTCCCCACTGACACAGTTTATGGCTTGATTGCTGCAGCTACCAACAAGAAAGCAGTTGATAGGATTTTTCAGATAAAAAAAAGAAATAAGAGAAAACCAATACCTATATTTGTTAGAGATTTAAAGCAGGCAAAGGAATTGGCTGAGATAAACAAAGTCCAGGAAGTGCTTTTAAAGATAGCTTGGCCTGGCAAGATGACATTTGTTTTCTGGCGGAAGAGAAGGGAAAAGCTCTACGGGGTAGATAAAAAGAGTATTGCTCTGCGAATCCCAGATTATCCTTTAGTCAGCAAGGTTTTAAAGAAAATAAGTCTTCCTTTGACCGGCACCTCAGCCAATATTTCAACTAAAGCTCCGACAACAAAGATTAAAGAAGTCCTGAAAGAGTTTAAAGGTCAAAAATATCAGCCTGATTCAGTTGTTGATGCTGGCAATTTAAAACCAGCCGGACCCTCCACTGTTATTGATCTAAGACAGGGTTTTAAGATTTTAAGAAAGTAATATGCCACTTATCAGCTTTCCCCCAACTAACTTTTTAAGATACTTTTTAAAGAGAGAGGCCAATCAATTCTTTACCAGTGTTGCCATTCGTTCTCTGGCTCTGGGCATGGTG
>Ga0210017_1004793_pt1 | contig 11015 bp, 10 predicted proteins | sample CryGeyCG2014_020_FD_183966 | JGI IMG/M metagenome (GOLD analysis project Ga0210017, IMG submission 183966) | Groundwater microbial communities from aquifer - Crystal Geyser CG08_land_8/20/14_0.20 (SPAdes) (version 2) | ecosystem: Environmental > Aquatic > Deep subsurface > Groundwater | place... | reverse complement strand
AGTGGCAACGTAAAGGTAGATTTGAGCTCAGTCGTATTCTGTAGGCCTGCAAGGTCAACGAGGATTACCATCACTCAAGGGAGTTTACAACGCAACAAAATGGCTTTTTGTTGGTTCGGGACGAGATTAATGGTGGTTCAGTTCAACCAGAGTGGGCGGTGCTGTACGATAAACAGAAACTTTTTTATTCAGTTGCCTCCACATAATGTCATCCCACTGCACAGGGATAATATGGTTTGAAAACTTGCCTTTAATATCCTCCCGGACGAGTTCTTGGAGCTTTATGTAGGTTTCACTATCTATATCTTCAATGGTTGTCGCTTGTATGTCTGATCCTTTTAGGTATTTTAGCATCTTCGTGTCAATGGCCGCATGTAACCATCTACTTGTTCTGTCAGCCGCGATAGAGTCAGGTAAATGACAGTAATAAACGTATACTAATAAGGCAACATCAAGCACCTTCGCACCTTGCCCGTACGAAGCGTAAGTAGATTCCTTGATTACCACTCTGTCTTTCTTACGTTCGGCAGTCCTGATATTGTTTACGAACCATCGGCAAAAATCGTCATGGAGATTCTGAAATTCCGTATTGTCCTTTAGCGCAGCAATTTGTGAGAGCGTCAACGCAAGTTTGCTTACTATCTTTTCAGTGCTCTTTTTCTCAAATACCCTAGTCATTGCACTGAAGCCTAAAGCCATATCAATGATGTTTTCCTTCTTGACTCCTTCTATGTCCATCTCATTCCCTCCTTAGGTGCTGGTATGATACACCGTTTCCTTAGTACTTTCAACGGCACAGAAGTTGAACAAGAAGATGTTTTGTTTAATATGCTTTTGCTTATTTTCTGTGCTCCGTAACCCAGACGCTTCTGCCTACATCCTCTCGCCTACGATTGCCCCAATCATAGCCATCAACTTTGAATCCGGAGCCGGAGACCACCTTGAACAGCTCAAGGGTGCCATTACGTCTACGAGTTCTTAAGTCTTCACACCTGTCACCAGCTCCAGCACAGGCCTCTGAGAAAGCTCTCTCAAAATCAGTATCTCCGTTCACAACATCTTGTACCTCGATGGATTCACCCGCCATCTGGTTATTTTTCAGGATTAGCCACCGAGCTATTTCCCTTTCGACACTACGCAGGCCCTCCGTATCAAATTTCCCAACAGCTGGTAGAACCCTTCCGCGGAAATCGCCCAGCCGTTCCTTCTTGATTTCCTTGGCCTTCGGATCCAGCAACACCATGGTCAGTTCTGGATTAAGAATTGATGCGTCAACGAAAAGACCCACGACATCAGCATCCCTAAATGAGTAACCGATAACAGTGACAAGCTTCTTCTCCTGTAATACATCTTTGAGGTAGAAAAACATGTCACAGTATGGCTCCCTGTAAATGTATTTTCCACCTATCGGGAATATCATCGCCTCACGTTCTGGCTCATCACCCAATAGGCTACGCCCTCCCAGTGGTAAAACCTCGCCAGAGTACCTTATCTCCTGTGTGTTCTTATCAATAAACCAAGTAATATAACCATGAAGGCGAAATATCTTGAAGCCTTGCTCAGCCTCATGGAACAGCGAGGAGTTTGTCCTCTTATGGATTCTCACCTGGTTCTGTGAGACCTCTCCATCTCCATTCACGAGGTGGGCTCTACGCCGATTTGCATAGGCGCAGAGCACATTATCATAGTTTGTAGTAAAGACTCTATGATTCAACGAGTTGCCTACTGGCTTCTCGCCCAAGACGCCTCGTAGGTCCGGCCCGCCCAGATGCCAGTCTAAAAGGATCAGCAGTTTGTCTATAAGCGGAAACAATCCCTCCTTGTCAGGCTTCATTTGACACGTTGACTTTACGTGATTGATGACTGCTTTTTTGACCTTATTGGGGTCACCTATACCATAGCATCGATTAAGAGCTTCTAGCCCAGCCTTTGCCCAGGATTCCTTAGGCACAATAAAGAATTGTGTGGGCGCGGCATTCACGACTTCCTGTTCCACCCTCTTTGGGTCTGACAAATAGTCGAGCACTGTCAGCACAGCTTCGATGTCGTAGTGGCTGTAGTTGGATAACCGTGCTCGGATCGATTCCAAGAGCTGACGTTCACGTACATCTAAAGTTAGCGTCGCTAGATCCCGCGTCATCTCTTCCATGGTGGGGATTCCGAATGTCTTCGAGAATCCAGCACCCAAAAATAGGATTGCCATTTTCATGCCCTCCATGAGCTAAGAGGGAGAATCCTCAGCTCCTGCCTATGATTATACGCTTGCCGACTTTTCTGGTCTAGTATCACAGGTTTGGAATGCATACAGAAGAAATAGGGTTATAGGGCTACCGGTCAAACATGCAACGTCGCACTTTTTGGCTTAATGTCGAATCATAATTTGGTCAAGAGTGGTTCGAGTCCAGCGAAGTGGACCTTCGTGGACACTTCCCAAACTCTTGTTTGAGAAGAAGCAACTCATTCCAGCTTTGCGACAATTGGTTATCTCCCCCTCAAGACAAGAAATCAAACTCTATCTCATCCGGGAGTGTTCGTCAACAGCACTCTGATGACATGTCAAAAGGCTATGGAACTCCTTTAGTTGGTTCAAAACTGGTCGGCCTGAATCTTTTAAGACGCAGCGAGTTAGATACTACTGTGATAGAGCTGGCGGCCATGGCTGCTGCCGCCAAAATCGGATTCAAAAACCCATAGTTGCCCAAGATGAAATGAAGCCCTGGGGGGACACCAATATTCCCGAAGGCAAAGTACAATACTCCTGCCGCCACCGGGATAAGGGCAGTATTGTAGGCAAAAGCCCAGAAGAGGTTCTGCTTAATAGTTCTCATGGTGCGCTTGCTCAGGGATATGGCGGTTGTAATTCCCCCTAAATCACCGCTAATCAGCGTAATATCTCCACTTTCCATGGCCACATCGGTGCCGGTACCAATGGCGATGCCTACATCCGCTTGAGCCAGGGCTGGGGCATCGTTTATCCCGTCTCCCACCATTGCCACCACTTTCCCCTCCTGCTGTAGCTTCTTGACCTCCTGAGCTTTATGTTCCGGCAGCACCTCAGCCAGTACACGGTCAATACCTACCTCCCGGGCAATAGCCTCAGCAGTACGCCGGTTGTCTCCGGTGAGCATCACCACCTCAATACCCATATTATGTAGCGCATCCACTGCCGCTTTGGCATTCGGCTTAAGGGTATCAGCCAGAGCGATAATACCCACTACTTGGTTATCTATGCCCAAAAACATCACTGTCTTGCCTTTTGCCCAGAGCCGCTCAGCTTCTTCCTCCAGTCCATTTAAGGAAAGGCCTTTTTCACTCATTAGCCTGAGGTTGCCCAGTAGAAGCCTTTTGCCTTCTACTAAAGCCTCGACACCGTGTCCGGGGATAGCATTAAAATCAGAGGCTGAAGATACCGGCAGCTTCTTTTCCGAAGCAGCCCTGAGTATAGCCTCGCCGAGTGGATGCTCCGAATCACGCTCGGCCGAGGCTGCCAGCCGGAGAACCTCTTCCTGAGAAGAAGAAGGGAGAGCGAAAATATCGGTTACCTCGGGTTTGCCCTGAGTTAAAGTGCCTGTTTTATCCAGCAGCACAACACCTATTTTATGAGACCTCTCCAGTGTCTCAGCACTCCGGATAAGAACACCATGCTCAGCTCCTTTACCTGTGCCCACGATAATCGCCGTTGGTGTCGCCAGCCCCATGGCGCAGGGACAGGCAATGATAAGCACCGCCACAAAGTTGAGAATGGCATAGGTAAGGGCTGGGGATGGTCCGGCAAAGTACCATACTATGAAGGTAATGATGGCAATGCCGATTACTATCGGTACGAAGTAGCTGGCGATGACATCGGCCAATCGCTGAATAGGTGCCTTGCTTCCCTGGGCTTCGTCCACCAGCCGGATAATTTGAGCCAGGGTGGTATCTTTACCCACCCTGGTTGCCTCGAACTTGAAGCTGCCTGTCTTATTAATGGAGGCACCGATAATTTCGTCACCTGCCCTTTTCTCCGCAGGAATGCTCTCCCCGGTAATCATGGACTCATCAATGCTGGAATATCCCTGGCGAATAATACCATCCACCGGTACTCGCTCTCCTGGTCGTACCAGAATGAGGTCACCAACCTGGACATCATCTACAGGAATTTCTGTTTCTTTACCGTCACGGATAACCAAGGCCGTCTTAGGATTCAGTCCAATGAGCTTCTTTATCGCTTCTGAAGTCTGTCCTCTGGCTCGTGTTTCCAAGAAGCGACCAAGCAGTATCAGGGTAATAATCATCGCTGAGGTATCGAAGTAGAGACCAAGCTCTACCCCGGCAGCAGCAAAAAGGCCAGGAAAGAGAACAGCTATCATACTATAAAAGTAGGCGGCTGAGGTGCCCAGGGCCACCAGCATATTCATATCAGCAGTTTTGTGCCTTAACGCACCCCAGGCACCCACGTAGAATCGCCAGCCTGCCCAGAACTGCACCGGCGTGGCCAGTGCCCAGAGTAAATATGGTTTCCCGGCGAATGAGGGAATCCACATTAAAGCCATAATTGATGAGGCAAGGATAGCGGCAACGATAAACCTGTTCCTTATGCCTCGGAGTTCTCGCTGTGAAGCAGCGGACACATCTTCCAGCGTCTCTGCTTCCGAGCCAAGTTCATAGCCGGCATCTTTCACTGCCTGCTTGAGGTCAGCTATGCTCGTTCCATCCGTGTACTCCACAGTAGCCTTCTCTGAGGCTAGATTAACATTGGCGGAAACTACCCCGGACACACTGGAGAGAGCCTCCTCTACCCGGGCGACGCAGGAAGCGCAGGTCATTCCGCCTACAGGGAAGATAGATTTCTTGGTGGCTACCCCGTAGCCCAGTTGAGAGATGGTATTCTTAATTTTGGTAAGGTCTACCCTAGAGGGGTCATATTCTACAGAAGCTTTTTCCGAGGCAAAGCTCACGTTTGCCTGCTCCACGCCGGGTGTCTCTTTAAGTCCTTTCTCGATAGTGGCGGCACAGGTAGTGCAGGTCATCCCGGTTATGTGAATACGAGCCTTTTCTGTTTTCTTACTATTAGGAGTAGCCTTTCCCCCCATTACGTTCCCCGGAACCGCGTCTGAACCCAGAGTTCTGTCGGACTTCTATGCCATAAATTCAACCGCTACTTCTTTTACATCCCAGAGTGGCTCTATCTTCTCTGTTATCTCTTCCTTTATTGCCGCAGCAAACTGGTGGTCCGGAGGTAAGTCGACCACCACTCGGACAGCACCATCCTTTACCTCGATGTCTCGCACCAGGTTTGTACGCACCAGGTCCAACCCAGCCATAGGGTTCATAACTTTCTTGAGGCGCTTACGCACCACCTCTACCGTGGTCGGCTTTTTCTCCTTAACCAGACCGTGGCGCTCTTCGTAGTTTTCAATGGCCGAACGTAGACCTTCTATGGCAAGTACCGAGCAATGGGCTTTGATTTTGGGAAGCCCTCCCAGTGCATCTGACGCTTCCTTCCAGGTAATCTTCTTGGCTTCATCCAATGTCTTTCCCTTGGCCAGTTCCGTAATGATAGAACCAGTAGCGATGTTAGAAGCACAGCCATAGGATTCGAATTTGATGTCTGAGAGAGTGTTCGTCTTTGGGTCAACATTAATATATACAGCCACCATATCGCCGCAGGCCGGACTGCCTTCCATCGCCTTTCCGTCGGGATTATCAATCTTACCTACATTGTGCGGGTGTCGAAAGTGCTCCAGTACCGTTTCACTATATGGAAATCTCATCTCTAATCCTCCTACTCTTTATTTCGTTTGCCCAATGGGCTGATATTTCTCAGCTCCGGCACCACCTCTGCCAGCGTTTGAACCACGGCGTCGACGTCTTCCATAGTGTTGTAACGCCCGAAGGTAAAACGAATTGACCCGTGTGCCCTTTCGTGGTCACCACCTATCCCAAAGATAACGTGACTGCCCTCCAGAGAGCGGCTGAAACAGGCAGAGCCGGTGCTCACAGCAAAACCGTGCATATCGAGATGCAGGGTGATAGATTCACCCTCTATGAAGTGGAACGAAATATTAGCGTTCTGCGGGAGCCTCTTCCAGCGGTGGCCATTGAGGGTAGTATCCGGTATCTCGGCAAGTATACGGTCAATAATACGGTCACGCATTGATTGTAACCTCTTTGTTTCTTCTGGCGTGACCAATTCTACCGCTTTGGCGAATCCCACTGCACCGGGTATGTTTTCCAGCCCCGCCCGAAGGTCGAACTCCTGAAATCCCCCATCTACCCACTTGGCTATTCTTGTCCCTTGACGAACGTACAGTGCTCCGATGCCTTTCGGCCCATGGATAGTATGGGCGGATACCGTGATTAAATCCACAGGTATCCTCCTGACATCGAGGGGAACCCGGGTGAAGGTATGAGTCGCATCAGTATGAAACAGAGTCCCTTTCTCGCCGCAGATACGACCAATACTAGCGATATCCTGAATGGTGCCAATCTCCTGGTTGGCATGCTGGATAGAAACCAGAATGGTCTCATTTGTGATGGAATCTCTAAGCTTGTCGAGATTCACAAAGCCGTCACTATCTACATCCAGATAGGTCACCCGGAAGCCCTGCTTCTCAAGGGCTCTTGCGCTGTGAAGTACCGGAAAATCCTCGATTTTCGACACAATTATATGCTTCCCTTTGCTATTACCAAGAGCCAGGGCTACTCCCTTCAGGGCAATGTTTGAGGATTCGGTGCTTCCTGAGGTGAAAATAAGCTCTCCAGACGCTGCTCCCAGAGCCGCAGCCAGGGCTTCTCTAGCACCGTCCAGTATCTCTCGAGCCTCTATGCCCTGAGAGTAGGCAAATTCCGAGGTGGCAACGGCGTACTTATCGAAGAAATACGGCTTCATTGCTTCCAGTACCCGTTCATCCAGCCGGGTGACTGCTGAGTTGTCCAGATATACCTGTCGTCTGTCCAACATACCTCCCTCCTGCCTATATGAAGAGGGTCACACTTGATTCTTTAGCCTCATTTATGTAAGTGCCCACCGAAGCGTAATCTGATATCAAATCATCACGGAGGTCTTCTTTCTTTACCCCCATTATTTTCATAGTCATGTCGCAGGCAATGATTTTACCCCCAAGCTCCGTGAAGTCCTGCAGGAGCTTCTCTAAAGAGGCCACACCAGCCTTCTTCATCCTCCGTTTAACCATCCACTTGCCGAGGCCTAGAATGTTCATTTTTGATAGTGGTCCCCTTTCCAACCCGCCTTTCTTGAGGCGTTGAAGACCCCAAAAGGTAAAGAAGAGCGATGCTTCCATCCCCATCGCCAGTGCCCCATTAGCTATAATAAGGGCACTGTAAACCTTGTCCATATCACCGCTATGAACTACAATAGTAGCCTTATTAGCCATAGTTACTTCCTCCTTCTACCTGCGTATCCTTATTTTCCAAACTCCGTCTTTCTCCTGAATGTCCATAAGTTCCAGCCCCAGAGCTTTGACGGCCATTGGTATCTCTTTTTTAGAAGAAGGATGAGTTCCGATAACCTCCACAATGTCACCTTCTTTTGCTTTCCTTAAGGCCTTCCGGGTTTCAACTAAAGGGATCGGACAGGTTTCACCTGTGCAATCCACCTTTATCTCAGACATTTCTTATTACCTCCACGCAGGTTTAATTATACTATACTTATTTATTGCACACATTTTTACAATCTTGACCTTTTATCTTCCAAGATAATTATACGTCGGGAAATAAATACCCATATATGACTTATGTCATACTCCAGTACTGTTGACCAACTGCTGCAGGTGAACTAGAGCTAGCTATAACCTTGGATAAGATACAAGCAACTACTGTAAAGCCAGAATCAGCTGCTTCTTCTCGAAGAAAAGTTCGGGAACTGTCCCCCAAGGCCCACCATGCGTAATGAGGTAACATTTGTCAGGATTGTTCAACCTCAGGTCGGCGCAATACTTAGAGCGCCATTTTGTTACACTCTTACCTTGACATTCCCTCTGCCCGTTGTTAGAATGCTTATACGTATGGATAGAAGTATGCACGGCTAACAGGAGGATATGGCATGAAAAGAAAGGTGACCTTAGTGTTTCACGACGAAGACCTCTACACGCAATTGAAAATAGAAGCGGTTAGGAGGCGTACAACAGCGAGTAACATCGTAGCTGACGCGGTACGGGAATGGCTGGAGAGCCGTGAAGACGCTGAACTGGTGCCTGCTATTGAAGCTGCGAGGACCGAATGGAAGGAAAAGGGCGGTCGTCCCTGGTCTGAAAGTGAACGGGAGATAGAGGAATCAATAGACCGCCGCGAAGGAGCATCCGAGGCAAAGCGTGTATAAACTCGAAGTTTCACCGGCTGCCGACCGCGACTTAGAAAAGCTCAAAGGCCGAATCAGAAGACAGGACTTTGAGCGATTGCGAGACGCCGTCAGGGGCTTAGCCGAGGAACCTCGACCCCAGGGAGTCAGGAAGATAAAGGGTGCGGAGAAGGCTTACCGCATCAGGATGGGCAGTTACCGGGTGGTTTATGAGGTCTATGACAACGACAATCTAGTTTTGATACTGCAAGTGGCGCGCAGGAGCGAGACAACCTACCGCCAGTAGGACGGGTAATGAGCGATGAGCTAAAGTCCATTCAAAACTACATACACACCATCGAGAGAAAGCTGGCGACGGGCGATGCCACTGAACATACTCATCGTTCTTCGCTGGAAGCGCTGGTGCAAAGTTGGGCTTCGGGAATCACCGCCACCAACGAGCCCAAACATATCGAATGCGGCGCTCCTGACTTCATCCTCAGAAAAGTTCGGGAACTGTCCGATAAGGCCACCACTGAGGTAACAAAAGTCAGTTTTGTGCAATAATAGCTAGCTCATCACACAGGGCACTCAGTCGTCTAACGTGACAGCTTTCGGTATTTGGGAGTAATATAATAGCGGAATCTCTACCGAGTGGGCTACGTTGAATGGCTGAGGGAAAGAATCAAGGTTCACTTGCCGAGCCGAGTTCATGGTTTCTGAACCGGGGCTTGTTCTCTGACCATTTCCTCAAAGCACGGCTACCTCAATGGAAAGAGTGGCAGAGTGATGGGGAACTGGCTACCTTTCGCAAGCAACTATTGTCCCTCTACGAGCCGACAAAACCGATACTGCCCTTTTTGAACGAACCTCAAACAGAGAAGGAATTTGTTCAGCCGGTTCTTGACCTGCTGGGGTATGCTAATGGCTATATCGTCCAGGCTCCTACCCAGGTGGGCGAGCATACAAACCGTCCTGATTACGCCCTGTTTCCAGACCAAACAGCCAAGAACAAGGCGTATGAGAAGCTCAAAAACAATGACTATACGCTGTGCATCGGCGTTGCTGATGCCAAATACTGGGAGCGGGAGCTTGATTTGGCCAAGTCAAGCGACCGTGACACTTTCACCAACCAGAACCCCTCCTTCCAGATTGCCAACTATCTAACCGGCACAAAACAGACATGGGGCATCCTTACAAACGGCCGGTTGTGGCGATTGTACTGCGCCAAGTCCCATTTACCTCTCGGCAACTACTATCAGGTTGACCTTGTTCAGCTTCTTGAAAAAGCTCCCGAGGAAAGTCTCAAGTATTTCTACCTCTTCTTCCGAAAAGCCGCTTTAATCCAGGTTGATGGTAAGTCATTCTTGGACCGTGTGCTTGAGGACAGCAATCAGTATGCGGTGGAACTGGAAGCCGATATCAAGGAGCGCGCTTACGATGTGGTAGAAATCCTCTGCCGCGGTTTCGCCGCCGGTTTCTCTCACGACCAGCTCACCGAACAGGCTCTAAAGACTATTTATGATAACTCATTAACCCTGCTTTACCGCTTGCTCTTTGTCTTCTATGCTGAAGCCAGAGAACTGCTTCCCATGACCACCAATCAAAGCTACCGCGAGAAGTACAGTATTCACAAGCTGACTCAGGAAATCGATGAGACTCTGGCAAAGGGCTACCAGCTCAGTTCCAAATCAACCATTTATTATCAACGTATCAGCAACTTGTCTAAATTGATAAATGAGGGTGACACAGGCCAGGGTGTGCCTGAATACAATGGTGGACTTTTTGACCCTGAAGAACATCCCTTTCTTGAAGAATACGCTATTACTGATGCCTTCTTGGTTGAGGCTATTCGTCAGTTAGCCCGGATTCCCGACAGGAAGCTGGGGCGTGAAGTTGCCGTGGACTATAACACCCTGAGCGAGCGCCATTTAGGCAGTATATATGAGGGTCTCCTGGAGTTTAAGCCACGAATTGCCCCCTCTGATTTGGTGACTACAAAGGACAAGGGCAGCATCAAATATGCCCCGGCTGATAAATACCCGGATAAAAAGACAGCTTACAAGAAGGGTGAACTGTATCTTGCCAATGATAAAGGGGAGCGAAAAGCCAGTGGCTCCTACTATACCCCGGAGTACATCGTCAAATACATCGTGGAGAATACGCTCGACCCGCTTGTCAAGGAAGCCCAGGAAAAGGTTAAGGCGCTAAAGCCGGAGGTTGATAAAACCATTGCCAACTGGGAAAAGTTGAAGGAGCAGAAGCAGGGCTTGGAGCCAACCGATAAATATGACCGAAAAATTGCTGAAGAGCGGGAAAGACTTCTTGAGCCCTACCTTTCTTTGAAGGTGCTGGACCCTGCTATGGGTAGCGGTCATTTTCTGGCGCGGGCTACGGATTTTCTTGCCGAGGCTATTGCCACTGACCCGTCTATTGAGTCACCAACAGGGCTTACCGAAGAATCGGAACTTACTTACTACCGCCGGCGGGTAGTAGAGAGTTGCATCTACGGCGTTGACCTGAATCCCTTGGCTGTTGAGCTTACCAAGCTAACGCTGTGGCTGGAAACCATGGCTAAATCCAAGCCGCTCTCGTTTCTAAACCATAACCTGCGGGTGGGGAATAGCCTCATTGGCGCCAAAGTAGCTGACCTTGATGAGATACCAAAGGTTAAAAGAAAGAAAGGCAAGCCTATTGACCTCAGCCGGGCGCCGGTACAGTTAGGGCTCTTCCAGGA
>Ga0210017_1004789_pt1 | contig 11019 bp, 10 predicted proteins | sample CryGeyCG2014_020_FD_183966 | JGI IMG/M metagenome (GOLD analysis project Ga0210017, IMG submission 183966) | Groundwater microbial communities from aquifer - Crystal Geyser CG08_land_8/20/14_0.20 (SPAdes) (version 2) | ecosystem: Environmental > Aquatic > Deep subsurface > Groundwater | place... | reverse complement strand
TTATAAGCGCAGCAGTTATCAAAGCAAGAGGTGATAAATTCTCTGAATACTTTGTTCTCATTATCTTAAAGACAACTATACCCACTATAATACCAGCACCAATGCCTGTAACAAACTGCTGCAAAAAAGGGCCTGCAGATTCTAAAAACCTTGAGAAAAATAATCCTGTACCACTTTCCCTTAAGAGATCAAGAATTATGAAAGGTATTAGAACAATCAAAGGCGTATTGATTATAGATTCTATTTTGAGCAGTTCTATAACCCTGTTCTTTGTATTTTTAAGCATGGTAAGAACTATATCTGGTGCTGTTCCAGACATCAGGGCAGCAAACATCATTGTCAAGAATATATTGCTGATGTTAAAGATATATCTTACAGACAATGTTAAAAATATAAGGTTTAGCAGCAGGAATATTCCTGCCAGCTTTAATGCCCTGAATGAGAAAGTGTCAAACTCCCTTAGCTTGAACCTGGAGCTTGCATCAAATACAATCATAACCAAGGCAAGTATTCCTACACTAGTCAGGAATATTGGTGAAAAATCAATTAATGATCTGCCGTAATACCTGATGTGGCCTATAACTATGCCAACCAATATCAATAAAAGTATGTTTGGAAGCTTTACCTTTTCTGAAAAAAGAGTGCATAATATGCCAATAACCAAGAGGATTGCTAATGAGGTCAGATAAAAAAGTGCATCCATGATATCACCTGTTTTTTAAATAGTTAAAAATAGATACTTATTAACCTTTTGGTTTGGGCTCTTTTTTCTTAAAAAAATACTGCAATGGCCTCTGCTTCTTTGGCTTTAGGATGGTTTTGCTTACCTTTGCTATTTTCTCCTGCTCTAAAAATGATTTTAAAAATCTCTTTCTAGTCCTGTTTGTCAGTATGTCCTGATCAAGCGCCTTTGCAAGTTTTTCTGGCCTTTTTAGTGATGATTCCTTTACAATATCAACTATAATTTTTTCATTTGATTCTTTTTCCAGTATTCTTTTAACATCATCCTGCTTTAACAGATTTTTTATAAATACCTCTCTTGTGCCCTGGTTTAAGACCTTGTTGCCTGTTTCTTTTTTCAACAGCTCTGCAAGATTATCTGGATTGGCTATTAATAGGTATTTAATAAGCTGTATTGCCCTTACTGTTGTGTTTCTGTAGTTCTGCTTGTCAATATCATCTATAACATCATAAAGTATATCCTCAAATTTTTTGATATTGATTCCTCTCAGCTCAATTTTTTTGTTTGATGTAAGCACAAGTGTTTTCTCATAGCTGAAATCTGTTCCAACAAAATCCTTTATAACCTGTTTTACTTTTTTGATAACTGTCTTGTCTTCAAACTTTTTTACATATTCATTTATATCCCTGTCAAAAATGGTTGAACTGATAGAGCAGTTAACCTCTATATGCTCTACTCTCTCAAGCTTTCCATTTGCAAGTTTTATTGCTATTAGGTCAATAACCTTGTTTTTGCCGGCATTGATATCATTAATAGTAAAGAAACCTTTCTTATTAAGCCAAAGATTGACTATCTCTTTTTCCGGATTCATAAAGCAAGCACCTCTTTAAGATGGCCACTAAGGCCTGTAAACCCCCAATCCTGAATTGAAGCAAAATATAATATAAATTTCAGGAATTCAACTATTTAAATGTTTCTAAATTATGATATTGTCTAGTTAACGAATGATTTATATATAAGTTCTTATATAATATCTTTTGGTGGTAATATGCAATGCATATTTTGCAAATCCAAATGTGTAGTTAAGAATGGTAAAAGAAGAAGGAATGTAAGAACCAAGCAAAGTTATTTTTGTAATAATTGCGGGAGACAATTTGTAGAAGTTGATGGTTTTGAACGTATGCGGCACAGACCAAAAGTAATTGTTCGTGCAATTCATATGCACGAAGATGGCATGTCCCTAAGCAAAGTGCAAAATCATCTCTGGCAATATGATAATATTAAAATAACTCGTTGGACAATAAGTCAATGGACTAAGAAGTATTCTGTTTTTTTAAAATCTCATTCATCTAGAAGTTAGACCAATAATCAAAGGCAGAATACACCTTGATGAGAAATATATCTTTGTCAAAAAAGATAATGCTTATGATCTTAATGCAATTGACCATAAGACAAAGTATATCTTAGCTCATCTTTTCGTCGAGAAAAGAGCTCTAAAAACTTGTATTATGTTTCTCAGCCAGATCAAGAAAACTTGCTATCAACAAATTCTTGAGGTTTATAAGAAAGAGAAACACAAGAAACCTAAAAAGAAAAAATTAATCATTTTTGTAAGTGATGGTTTTGAAAACTACAAAAACGCTTTTAACAAATTGTTTTGTTACGCTGCTAAACTTGTTTTTGGCATTCCAATCAAACTTCAGAAACATGGTGTTAAACATAATAACAACCCTATTGAACGGTATAATAGCGATATTGATGACAGAATGAAAACAATGAGACATTTTGGTAGTTTTAATGGTGCAAAATATTTTTTGAATTTGAGGCATATTCTTCATAATTTTATAAATCCTCACATGGGGTTAAAAGGAAGAACTCCTGCTGAAGAAGCAGGAGTTGATTTAAAGCTTGGAAGAACAAAATTTTTGAATATGATTAAAAAATATGCAAAGAAAAAACATCATTCACTAAGATGACAATATCAAAATACAGATAGTTTTAAATATAATGATTTATTCTTTTTTCTTATGTTAGCTAAACAATCATGTTGTTGCTGAATTCTTGCATTGTCTTAGTTTTATCTATAATCTTTTATTAATGGAGGTCTAAAATGAATAAAAATATCCTAAAATTGATTGGAAATACGCCCTTGGTGAAGATAAATAAATTGAATCCAAATAAAAAGGTTGAGTTATATGCAAAATTAGAGAGTTTTAATCCTGGAGGAAGTGTGAAGGACAGGATTGGACTAACCATGATAGAGGAAGCTGAGAAATCAGGTGAGTTGACAAAAGACAAGATTATTTTAGAGCCAACCTCTGGAAACACAGGAATAGGCATTGCCTTGGTTTCAGCTGTTAAAGGCTATAAAGTGCTCTTAACAATGCCAGAATCTGTAAGCATGGAGAGAAGAAAGATTTTAAAGGCATTGGGTGCAGAGCTGTTATTAACACCAAAAGAAAAAGGAACAGATGGTGCTATTGAAAAAGCCTATAAAATGGCAAGAGAAGAAAAAGACAAATATCTCCTTCTGGACCAGTATAATAATGAAAACAACTGGAAAGCACATTATAACGGAACTGGAAAAGAGATATGGGAGCAAACCAATGGAAAAATAACCATGTTTGTTGCTGCAATAGGAACATTTGGAACATTAAGGGGAGTCTCTGCAAGATTAAAGGAAAATAACAAAGAAATCAAAATAATTGGTGTTGAGCCTTATATCGGCCATAAAATCCAGGGTCTAAAAAATATGAAAGAGGCTTATAAGCCGGGAATCTATGATAAAAAACTGTTGGACGAAAAGGTTAATATAAAAGATGAAGATGCATATGAAACAGCAAGAAAGCTTGCAAAACAAGAGGGAATATTTGTAGGCATGTCTTCAGGAGCAGCAATGTTTGTTGCGTTGCAGAAAGTCAGAGAGCTAAAACATGGATTAGTGGTTGTTTTACTGCCTGATGGAGGGGAGAAATATCTAAGCACAACCTTGTTTAGCGAGTAATCTCCAAAAGATTAAGGCTTTTCTCTAAAAAAGAAAAACTTATAAATATAATTAAAGTTTTGAATGATAAAGATGGGATTAAGAATTTACAATACATTAACCAGGAAAAAGGAAACTATTAAACCAATAAAAGCAGGACATGTTGGCATGTATAGCTGCGGCCCCACTGTGTATAATTTTGCCCATATCGGAAACTTCAGAAACTATGTTTTTGTAGACCTGTTAAAACGCTACATTAAATATAAAGGATATAAAATAAAGCATGTGATGAATATAACAGATATTGATGACAAAACAATAAGGGATTCTACCAAAGAAGGCATGAGCCTAAAAGAATTTACAGATAAATATACAAAAGCATTTTTTGATGACATCAAAACCCTAAACATAGAGCCTGCTGATATATATCCAAAAGCAACAGAACATATCAAGGAAATGATTGATTTTGTAAAGGTTCTGGTTAAGAAAGGCTATGCTTATGAAAAACTAAATTCTGTTTACTATGATATCTCTAAATTCAAGGATTACGGCAAACTCTCCAGAGTGGATTTAAGCCAAATGAAACCTGGCGCAAGGGTTGATCTGGATGAATACGAAAAAGACCATCCTGGTGATTTTACTCTATTAAAACGCTCTAAATTAGATGAACTCAAAAAGGGTATTTATTATGACACAGAATTTGGCAAGGTAAGGCCTGGATGGCATTTAGAATGTTCTGTAATGTCAATGAAATACTTAGGCGAGACATTTGATATTCACACAGGAGGAGTTGATTTAATATTTCCCCACCATGAAAATGAGATTGCACAGTCAGAAGCATATTCTGGTAAGAAGTTTGTTAATTACTGGTCTCATAATGAGCATTTGATTGTTGATAATAAGAAGATGTCAAAAAGCCTTGGAAATTTCTATACATTAAGGGATTTGCTAGATAAAGGTTATAATCCAAGACCAATAAGATATATTCTGCTTGCAACACACTACAGGCAAAAGCTTAATTTTACATTTGAAAGCCTAAAGGCAGCAGAGAACTCAATAAAAAGACTGGATGAATTCATGGTTAAGCTAAAAAATGTAAAGGGCGAAAAAAACAACAAAGAGATTTATGTTTTAATAGAAAAAGCAAAAAGTGATTTTGAGGATGCAATGGATGATGACCTAAATGTTTCAATTGCCTTGTCAGTTATATTTGATTTTATGAAGAAAATAAACACCTTGATAATGAATGAGCAGATAAGCAAGAAAAATGCTGAAAAAGCCATTGCTTTGATGCATGATTTTGATTCTGTTTTTGGAATTCTAAAAAAAGAAGAAAAAAAGGAGATAAGCAAAGAAATAGAACATTTGATAGAAAAAAGAGAAGAAGCAAGGAAAAACAATAACTATGCATTAGCAGACAAAATAAGGGATGAATTAAAACAAAAAGGAATTATCCTAAAAGACACAAAAGATGGTGTCAGATGGGAAAAAGTATCTACTTCAAAATAGAAATTCTTAAATAAGAGTTATTTTATTCTAGATAGGAGATAAAAATGGGTTTTAAATTAAATAATAAAATTTCATCAAAATTAAGGAATATACATAGAGGAGAGTATATTCCGTTGCAATACTTAATATGGGCTTCAAGACCAAAAATCAGCACACCTTACTTATTGGTCATGGGAGATGTTTCTGTAGAGGGCTGTAACATAATAACCTATGCCACAGAAGAAGAGGCAAGAAAAAGGCAAGAACAAGAAGGAGGGCTTGCAAGAATCCTAAAAGCTGTTCCTGTCAAAAGAATCAATAGACTGAAAAATATAAAGGGTTATGCTATTTACAGAACAACAGACAAGGATTCTGACTTATTCACAATCTTATCACAAAATGATGTTTTTCTTGGCAGCAACTCAAAAATACAATTAAAAAATGCAATGAAAAGAAAAGAGAAATACACAACAAACCTTAAGGGTGAGAAAAACCCCATCAATGGCATGTTTAGGGACGACCAGGTTATAATCAGTGCTTTAACTCCAGTTGAATAAAAATAAGAGGTAAAATAAAATGGGAGTCATAATAGCAACAGGTACACAAGAAATAGGAAATATAAAAAGAAGCAGGTTAGAGATAAAAACAAAGAAGTATTATCTTGACAGTGTCACAAAGGACGAGATTAAAAAACTTGAAGAATCAGAGCCAGTTCCAGAACAGACAAAAATCAGGGAAGCATATTATGGCAAAATGCAATTTGAGCCGTATAAGATTGGACTAAACCTTATAATAGATTATAAAGACAGGCTTGTTGATGGAACAAGCTTTGCTACGTTATCAGTTGTTTACACAAAAAAGAAGGATATTGAGGGATTAATAAATGAATTAAATGAAAATAAAGTAGAGAATTTAGTTGGCAAGCCAATTTTAGCATATAGGATTGAATCAGAAGATCTTGGAAGAAAATTAGTTGCTATTTCAGCATTTCCTTAAAGAAATTACATATCAATTCCTAGTTTAATATCTTCTTGGCATTCAAGTTCTGCTTTATTGCCAAAAACAATTTCCTCTGCCTTTACTGTTGCTTTTATGTCTGTTAACAGAGGCTTAATAGTTTTCTTTGTTTTTTCATCACACTTAATTGTTAATGTTTTAATCGGCTTGTTTAATGAGAGATTTTTTTCTGACTTGAATTTCCTTACAGCAGATATAATACTAACTGCATTATCACCTGCTTTTTCTATGTTTTCATCAACAAGCTTTTTATCATATTTCGGCCAATCAGAAACATGAATGCTCTTCAAGCCCTCAGCCTTTGCAAAGTAAAGATGATAAATCTCCTCTGTAATATGAGGCATTATTGGCGCCATTAATTTTAGTATCGCAAGATTGACTGTGTAAAGTGTGTATTTTGCTGACTCAACAGCCTCTTTGCTGTAATCAGCAGAGTTGTAAAGCCTGTCCTTGACTATCTCAAGATAGTTGTCGCAGAACTCCCCCCAGAAGAATTTTTCTGTGTCTGATTTTGTTCTTGAGAAATCATATTCCAAGAATGAGTCAGTGCACCCCTTAATTAGCTTATTTAATTTTGATAGTATCCATTTGTCAATGTTCTCAAGTTTTACCTCTTTTGGCTTGTAGGACTTAAGATTCATTACAACAAACTTGGATGCGTTCCACATCTTTGTCATCATTTTCTTTCCAGAGATAAGCTCCTTTTCCTGGTATGGAACATCTGAACCGAGCTTTGCAGATGCTGCCCAAAACCTCATTGCATCTATTCCATGCTTCTCCAGAACAGCCTTTGGCTCAACAATATTTCCCTTACTCTTGCTCATCTTTTTTCCCTTTGGGTCAAGGGCATGGCCATTAATCATGACATCTTTCCATGGAAGTTTGCCCTCATGCAGTATCATCTTTACAACAGTGTTAAAGAGCCAAAATGTTATTATGTCATGGCCATTGCTTCTTAAGGACAATGGAATCATTTTATTGAAGAATTTATTATCCTCTTTCCACTTTGTTGCAATCATTGGAGTTAAGCTTGAGGTAGCCCATGTATCAAGAACATCTTTTTCAGGAACAAACTCTTTAGAGCCGCATTTAGGGCATTTATCTAAAGGAGCTTTGTCTGTAGTAGGGTCTACAGGCAAGTCCTCCTCTCTGGCAAGAATTATCTCTCCACACTTTTCACAATACCAAACCGGAATTGGAACACCATAAAAACGCTGCCTTGACAAGCACCAGTCCCATTGCAGGCCATTTACCCAGTTGTCATACCTGACTTTCATGTGCTTTGGATGCCAGTTTAGCCTGTTTCCAGCATCAAGGAATTTGTCTTTAATATCAAGGTATTTCAAAAACCATTGCTTTGTTAAAAGGAACTCAACCTCTGCACCACAGCGCTCATGAATATTTAAAGTATGAGTTATCTGCTCCTGTTTTACCATCAGGTTGTTTTGTTTTAAATCCTGAATTATCTTTTCCCTTGCTTCATTTATCCGCAATCTATTGTATTTGCCTGCAAGATCATTCATTAAGCCATTCATGTTTATGCTTACCCTTAATTTTAAATTATATGCACTCCACCATTCAATATCAACTAAATCACCGAAAGTGCAGCACATTACAATTCCTGTTCCTTTTTCAGGATCTGCCCTTCTGTCTGCTATGATTGGAACCTTATGGTTGAATAAAGGAACAACTGCATTTTTCCCAACAAGCTCTTTATGCTTTTTATCATCTGGATTTACAAAAACAGCTACGCAGGACGGCAATAATTCAGGCCTTGTTGTTGCAATCTCAAGCTTTTTGTCTGAGTTTTCAAGTCCAAAATAAATATAATTAAAGAAGCTTGTTTTTTCCTTGTCCTCAAGCTCAACCTGCGCAATTGCTGTCTGGCACTTCGGGCACCAGATTGTTGGGGCTTCTTTTCTGTATTCCCTTCCTTTTTTATACAAATCAATAAAAGACCTTTGAGATGTCTTTCTGCACCATTCATCAATTGTCCTGTAATTAATTGACCAGTCCGGTGATATCCCCAAAGATGCCCAGTCTTTTTTCAGCTCTTTCTCAGCTTCCCTTGTTTCCTTAAGGCACAGCTTTATGAATTCCGGTCTTGGCATATCCCTTGCGCGTATTTTGCATTTTTCCTCAACAAAGCGCTCTGTTGCAAGGCCGTTGTCATCAAAGCCAAATGGGTAAAAAATATTTTTGTTAAGCATTCTCTGAAATCTCATAACATAGTCTGCCTGTGAATATGCCAGGGCGTGGCCTATGTGCATCTTCCCAGAAACAGTTGGGGGCGGAGTATCACACGAGAATAACTCTTTCTTTGATTTAGGGTCAAATCTATATATATTTTCTTTCTCCCAATAGACCTGCCATTTCTTTTCTGCCTGCTTTGGCTCGTAATGCTTTGGTAGTTCCATTTTATTAAGAGCAAAGGGCTTATTATATAAAGTTTTTGCTGAAAACTAGGTTAAATTACTGTTGCTGCGAAATTAATTCTTGGAAGGCAACCTATATTTTTCTTCTACTAAACCTATTCCCAAAACCTCTCCTTTTTTGTATTGCTCCCATAATTTTCGCATTTTTTTGATTTCATCAATATCTCCAGTTTTAGTAGAAGATATCCTGTCCGCTTGAGTTATTGCGGAAGAAATATTTTTAATGTATAATATTTGCTCATCTAGTTTAATATACGCATGTTCAAAGATGTCTGGATCAAATCTTTGTCTTTCAATAATTCCCTCAAATTTTCTTCCATCTTTTAATACTATTTCTGTTAAATGCATATTATCAAGGAATAAACTCCTTTTTAAAAATGTTGACATAATTAGATATTCTTGACCTTCTTTCTTTTTCTTATTAGATTATTAAGATTACACCAACAAACATTAAGGTTATAGCAATCAGTTTTAGAAGCACAGCTGACTTTCCAATTTCTTCCTTCAGTATTTTTGGATAAAAAATACTTAAGATTACAGCAAATAATAAAACAAAAAATGGCTCGACTGATGATAGGGCATTTACCAGGGTTACATAGCCGATTGCTGTGGCAATCGTGATAAATAAAACACTGACCACACTAAGGATTTCATTTAAAGATATTACAATAATCACTTTTTTGCCATGCTCTCTTACTACAAATATTAAATCCTTAAAACTAAAGTAGAATATTGGAATTAAAGCAAAAAATGCTCCAATCCTAATATATGAAAATATTGTCCAGAAATCAGCAAAATTAAGAAGATACTTTGTTATAACTGCATCTACAGACAATGCTAAAGAAGTAACAATCATAAACCAAAAGGCTTTTCCAAAACCAAATTTTATGAAATTTTTTGAAGAGACAAGGATTGCACCGATTATCAATAAAAATATGCCTAAATATTTTATAGGAGTAAAAATTTCTCCCAGGAATACTGCTGCAAGAATTGAAACAAATAATGGACTTAAATAAAATAAAGGAATAACCCGTGAAATTTCCTCTATTTTTACTGCCTTGAAATAAAAAAGAAATCCTATAATGTATAAGATTCCAGCAACAAAAGCCAAGACAATATTAAAATAAGACAGATAGGAAAAGCCGTGAAACAAATACACAAAAAAACTTGCAACTAATCCAATTACACCAAGAATCATAAGAGGAATAACTGGCTTTCTAATCCACTTTGTAAATATATATTTATCCACTATACTTACAATTGCCCATACCAGAGCTGCTAAAATTGAAAATAATATCCATAACATAATAATTAGTTATAAGGCATAGTTAATAAATTTTCCTAAAACATTGGGCATGTGCAAGATAAATTTCTGCTAACATATAGCATGCGTGTTAGTTGCACTTGGCTAACAAACACTTTAGAATTGGATTGGCCTTCCAAACTTAGCATCATACTCATTAAATGTAGTTAGATCCTTCAGGGTTAGTAAGGATTCATATTTTATTTTGCTTGGTGAAAGTCCAAGAGTTTTGAACATTTGATCATAATCAAGTTTTCCCTCCCTTGCTAAATTGTGAAGTCTCTCAAGCTTTGTAGTATCCTTACCAATAATCCTTCCGCAGACGCAAGCATATAATAAGAGACTTTTTGCATCTTCATGACCAAAATACCCTGAACAATCAGCAGATATGAGGTTTCTTTTTAGTAAAATTTCATTAAGTTTGGAAAGAAGGTCTTCTCTTTTCCATGTACCTTCATGGTAACGCAGTACAATTTCTGAAGGAGCCATGAAATCCAATTCAATTGAAAGATATGTATCTATTATTTTTTTTTCAAGACCTTTTGAATTTATTATGGGAAAAAATTTATTAGCTTCAAATTTAACATCAACAGCATTTGTATCTTGGAGTATAGGGCCGACAAAAGATTGGTCACAAAGAATGCTGTAATCTAGAGAATCATTAACTTTAGACGTAGGAGGATTATCATCTGTGTGATAATCAAAATGCCAATAAACATACTCAGAACTTCGTTTATCAGCTATACCTTTACATAGTCCATAAGTGTAATGATGATTGCCACATTCAGGATATACTGCAAGAATCTTTCTGTCCAGTTCGTCAGTTTTTCTGATATATTTGACTACTTCTTCTTTTGATAAAACACATCGGGGAACCCATTTCCTTTTTACGTCTTCTGGCCAAAGCTTTTTAAGGAATTCTCCAAGTTCCTTTCCAGCAGATTTTGTTTCCCCTCTATTACCCCATTCTAATGTATATATTTTGGCACTGTCCTAAATACCATAACTTAATATACTAGTTCTTCTTACTTCTTAATGAGGTGATAATTATGGCTAGACCGAGAAGTAAAACAAAAGTTGTTTGTCAAAACAAAAATTGTCCTTATTACCT
>Ga0210017_1004787_pt1 | contig 11022 bp, 3 predicted proteins | sample CryGeyCG2014_020_FD_183966 | JGI IMG/M metagenome (GOLD analysis project Ga0210017, IMG submission 183966) | Groundwater microbial communities from aquifer - Crystal Geyser CG08_land_8/20/14_0.20 (SPAdes) (version 2) | ecosystem: Environmental > Aquatic > Deep subsurface > Groundwater | place... | reverse complement strand
ATAACACTAATCACTTTTCCCTGTATTATCACGGCTTTGACATAGAGGGGTTTGAGGGCGGGGTTGGCGGGTTGGAGGCGGATGCGGGTTTTTTCTTTGTAAATTTTTTTTAGGGTAACCTCGTTGCCGTTGATTAAGGCCACGGCGGTTTCGCCGTTTTCCACACTGGATTGCTTGCGAACAATTACCGTGTCGCCGTCAAAAATACCCTCGTCAATCATGCTGTCGCCCTTAACCCCCAGAGCATAATGCTCGCCTGAGGCGGCCACCATGGTTTTGGGCACAGTAATGGTTTCATGCTCCTCTACTGCTTCAATAGGCGCGCCAGCGGCAATATAGCCCTTAAACGGCACGCTTACCACGGCTGCTGGCTGGCCGATTTCCACGGCTCGGGCCGCGTTTTTTTCGTGCTTAATGTAGCCCTTTTTCTGCAAAATTTGCGTATAGTGATTGATAGTAGAAACCGAAGCCAGCTTAAAATGCTTTCTCATCTCTTCGTGTGAAGGGCTATAGCCGTTTTTTTGCGAGTAGGCCTGGAGGTAATCCAAAATCTTTTTTTGTTTTAATGTTAGTGTAGACATGTTAGAAATCGTTAGTGAGTGAAGCGAACTTACGAGTTCTTACACCCCGTGAAGTAAGATTTGAGGCGGCTTCTTAAAAATGCTTTGCCATAAGATGTTTTTAGATATTTTTCTCTATGCATAGCGTCTTTGCGGTCAAGACAAACTTCAGAATAAATTAGCTGAAACGGTCTTCTATCCTTAGTCGAAGTTATGCGTTCCTTCTGGCGCGCCTCAAATCTTAATTTTAAATTTTCAGTATAGCCAACATAGAGCTTTTTGTCTTTTTCAGAAAGCAGAACATAGAGAGATGGTTGCAAAACTATTTCGTAGCGAAATTTTAGATTTTCGAGCGAGGCGAGGAAGACGAGCAAAATGTTTTGAGGCCGTAGCCCAGCTACGGCGAAAAGCATTTTGCGAAGTCTGACGATGACGCAGCCGAAAAGATAAAATTGTAGCAGGAATAGTTTTGCAACCATCTCAGACATAATAAAACATAATCTTTGCTGAAAATTTAAAATTACTTCATGGGGTAAATTCGTGCTAAACTCAAACTTCGCCTTCGGCTCGTTTTCGTTAAGCTCTCATTTATTGTAATAGAACAGAATTAGAAAACAAGACACGAGTTATCCACAGGTGAAAATAAAAATCCGCAAAGGTAACCAGGGGTTATATTTAGTGGCTAAGGGTTTTATCCACAGCGACACCTTGACATAACTGATATTTTTGCTACACTATAAATGGTTATCAGTCGGTGTCACATACCCGTTAACGGAACCAAAAGCAACATCTGCAGAAATGAAGATGCTGCTTTTGATTTGAATTGCGATAAAATAAAATTGCGGAGGTATGGGAGGCCGAAATCAGACGGTTCTGATCATCGACTGATAACCGATTGGTCCCGCTTTGCGGGTTGTGGTTCGACTCCACCGACCTCCGCACCAAAAAACCCTTCAAATGAAGGGTTTTTTGTTTTTTTACTTAATTATTTTCTAAAGCCGGTGCCAGCTGGGATGAGGCGGCCCAAGATGACATTTTCCTTAAGGCCTAACAAGTGGTCATCTCTGCCTTCCAAGGCGGCTTTAATCAAAACGCGCGAGGTTTCTTGGAAAGAGGCGGCCGACAAAAAGCTGTCCGAAGTTAAAGCCACTCGCGAGATGCCCAAAATAGTGCGCTTGCCTTTGCCTGGCTTCTTTTTAGTTTTAATCAAGTCCTTTTGAATTTCTTCAAACTCAACTAAAGAAACAATTTGTCCAGTTACCCATGGCCCGTCGCCCGGGTCAACGATACGCAACCGAGAAAACATTTGTCTAACCACTATTTCAATGTGTTTGTCGTGAATGTTAATGCCCTCGGAAGTATAAATCTTTTGCACCTCTCTGACGATATAGCGTTGGGTATTGAGAAGGCCAGTGGTTTTGAAAAGTTTCTTAAGATCCAAACTGCCTTGGCAAAAGGCCTGGCCGGGCTCAACCAAATCGCCTTTCTTCACATAAACATCGGTCTCTAAAGGAATGCGATATTCTACTATCTCGCCATCTTTGCTTTTTTTCTTAACGCCAGTGGCAACTTTTTTATCAATAACTCTTAATTTAATAATGCCTTTTTCTAAGTCAACTTCTTCAATCCTGCCTTTAGTCAATGATAGAGTGCCTTCGCCCTTGGGAATTCGCGACTCAAAAATTTCTTCCACCCGCGGCAGACCACGCGTAATGTCGCTGGCTCCAGAGACACCACCAGTATGAAAGGTGCGCATTGTTAATTGGGTGCCTGGTTCGCCGATTGACTGCGCGGCCACTATGCCCACGGCCTCGCCCAAGTTCACCAAAGCGTTGCGGCCCATATCCCAGCCATAACACAACTGGCAGACTCGACGGCGGTTTTTGCAAGTTAAGGGCGAGCGCACTTTCACCTTTTCAATTTTTAATTCGTCAATTTTGTTAGCCGCTTGCCAGCTAATCAACTCGCCCTTGGCTGTAATGATTTTTTTAGCGGCGGCATCTTCAATGTTCTCCATAGCCACCCGACCAACAATCTTAAAGCGAAAATCTTGGCCAATATCGCTGGCCTCTTTTCTCAAAGCGTCCAAGCCCTCCTGACACCCGCAATCTTTATCAGAGATAATCATTTCATGCACCACATCCACCAAACGGCGAGTAAGATAACCAGAAGCCGAGGTGCGCAAAGCAGTATCAGAAGTGCCTTTTCTGGCGCCGTGCGTAGAAATAAAATATTCCAAAATACTAAAGCCCTCCTTAAAAGAACTTTTTACCGGCAATTCAATAATGCGTCCGGAAGGAGAAGTAACCAAGCCCTTCATACCAGCCATCTGCACGGGCTGGGCCCAAGAGCCGCGAGCGCCAGAGCTAATCATAGAATAGACCGAGCCGTCTTTGACCAAGGTTTCGGGTATCAGCTTTTCAATCTGCAATTTAACTTTCTGCCAAATCTCCACCAATTTAGAGCTCCGTTCAGTACGGGTTAGATAGCCCTTTTTATAATGTTCCTCAATTTTTTCCACTTCTTTTTCCGCTTCAGCAATAAGAGTGGCTTTTTCCTTGGGCACATTCAAATCATCCATACCCCAGCTCACACCCGATAAAGTGGCAAATTCAAAGCCCACATCTTTAATTTTATCCAGAGTTTGCTGGGTTTCTTCCAAGGTATAATCTTCAACAATGCGGCTCAACATTTTAGAAATCTTTTTAGAAGTGGCCTGCTCGTTGAAAAAAGCAAAGGTCTCGGGCAGGGCTTGATTAAAAATCAAACGGCCGCAAGTGGTTTCTATTAGTTCTAACTTTTCGCCTTTGCTGGCCTTGCCGAGTTTACCTTTTTTGTCTTGGAGCAAACTCTCCTTAGACGCCATCAAAACCTTAATTTTAGAGCGCAAGCCCAAAACACCCATCTGATAAGCCAAAATGGCCTCGTCTATTGAAGGAAAATTAGTCCCCTCGCCCAGAGCGCCTTCGTCCAGACCAGTTAGATAATAACAGCCCAAAATCATATCTTTGACTGGCGTGACAATGGGCAATCCATCGGCTGGCCTTAAGATATTTCTGGCTGAAAGCATTAAGTTGCGCGCTTCTTGCTGGGCGTCTTCTGATAAAGGCAAATGCACAGCCATTTGGTCGCCGTCAAAATCCGCGTTAAAAGCCGGGCAAGACATGGGGTGCAATTTAATAGCCTCGCCTTCAATTAGTTTTGGTTCAAAGGCCTGAATGCCCAAGCGATGCAGAGTAGGAGCTCTGTTCAATAAAACCAACTTGCCTTCAACCGCCTCTTCCAGGGAAGCCCAAACCTCGTCTAAACCTTCTTCAATCAAGTGAGCGGCTCCTCGGATATTAAAAGCCAATTCTTTTTCCAAAAGCCGTTTAATGACAAAGGGCCTAAACAATTCTAAGGCCATGGTTTTAGGAATGCCGCATTGAAATAGCTGAAACTCCGGGCCTGGCGCGATTACGGAACGCGCCGAGTAGTCAACTCTTTTGCCCAATAAATTTTTGCGAAACCGGCCTTGCTTGCCGCTCAAAATATCGGCCAGCGATTTCAAAACCCGTTTGCCCCCGGTAGTGGCGGTAACCATTTGACTCTTGCGCATTTTATTATCCAGCAAAGCGTCAACCGCTTCCTGCAACATTCGTTTTTCGTTTCGCACAATGACATCCGGGGCGGCAATTTCTAAAAGATATTTTAAGCGATTGTTGCGATTGATGACCCTGCGATAAAGGTCGTTCAAATCAGAAGAAGCGTAACGGCCTCCGTCTAATTGCACCATGGGCCGCAAATCCGACGGTAAAACCGGCAAAACCTTGATAATCATCCATTCCGGCCGTAAACCAGCTTTTTGCATACCTTCAAACAAACGCAAGCCCGACAACGATTTCTTGCGTTGCATGCCAATTTCTTTTTCTAATCTCTCGCGCAAAGCAAGGACTTCTTTTTTTAAGTCAATTTTTTCAAAAATTTCCCTAACCACTTCAGCTCCGGTGCCGGCTGAAAAAATTTCACCGTAGCGGGACAGATATTCACGGTATTGGGCTTCAGAAAGAATGGTCAGCTTTTCTAACGACAAAATTTCTTGCTTGCGAGCCAGGTAGGTCTCTTTAAGGTTGTTTTGTTCAGAGTCGGCTGTTTTTGTTTTTTTGCCAGTAATTTTCTCGCTGGGCTTTTTAAGGTTTTGGCTTTTGTTCTTAAATTCCTGGTCCAATTCTTTAAGCAAAAGCGACCGGGCTGATTCATCAACCTTGGTGATAATATAGGCGGCAAAATAAATAACTTTTTCCAATTTTTGCGAAGGCAAACCCAAGACCATGCCAATTCTGGAAGGCACGCCCCGTAAAAACCAAATATGCGAAACTGGCGTAGCTAATTTTATATGCCCCATTCTTTCCCGGCGCACCGAGCTTTTAGTGATCTCAACGCCGCATCGATCGCAAATAATGCCCTTAAAGCGAATGCCTTTATACTTACTGCAATAGCACTCAAAGTCCTTAGTTGGGCCAAAAATCTTTTCGCAAAAAAGACCATCTTTTTCCGGCCGTTGGGTACGATAATTAATGGTTTCCGGTTTTCTAACCTCGCCGTGCGACCAACTCAAAATATCCTCGGGCGAAACGATTTTTATTCTTAAAGCTTGTAAATCAGCGGCACGCATAAATTAGTTAGTAGTTAGTAGTTAGTAGTTAGTAGTTAGTAGTTTTATTCTACATTTTCTTCGGTAGCTACGGGTAAGCTGTTTTCCAAGGCCTCGGTTTCTTCGTCTCGCACTAAACCCTTAACCTCAATGTTCAAACCCAATGATTTTAATTCCGCCACTAACAAGTTAAACGAAGCCGGGATATTGGGCTTTTTCACCGGCAAACCCTTTAAGATTGATTCATAAGCGGCCGCTCGGCCAGCCACATCATCTGATTTAATGGTTAAAATCTCTTGCAAAGTGTGGGCGGCGCCGTAGGCCTCCAAGGCCCAGACCTCCATTTCGCCAAATCGTTGGCCGCCAAATTGCGCCTTGCCTCCCAAGGGCTGTTGAGTAATCAAAGAATAAGGGCCGATAGAGCGCATATGGATTTTATCTTCCACCATATGAATAAGCTTCATCATATACATATAGCCCACCGTAATCTTTTTAGGAAAAGGCAAGCCAGTTCGCCCGTCATATAAAATGACCTGACCGGACTCGGGCAAACCAGCTTTTTTTAATTCTTCTTTAATATCTTCTTCTTTGGCGCCAAATAGAGAAGGAGTTTCCGCCAAATAACCTAATTCATGAGCCGCCCAACCCAAATGTGTTTCCAAAATCTGGCCAATGTTCATACGGGAAACCACGCCCAAAGGATTCAAGACAATATCAACCGGACGACCATCTTCCATATAAGGCATTTCTTCTTCGGGTAAAATCATAGAAACAATCCCTTTATTGCCGTGTCGGCCAGCCAATTTATCGCCTACTCTAACGCGGCGCAACTGGGCCACTTCCACGCGAATTCTTTTTAAAACGCCCGGCTCTAACCGATCGCCTTGCTCGCGGGAAAACACTTTAACATCTATGACGCGGCCATATTTGCCATGCTCCATCCGCAAAGAAGTGTCTTTAACATCTTTAGCTTTCTCGCCAAAAATAGCTTTAAGCAACCGTTCCTCGGCGGTGAGAGCTTTTTCTCCTTTGGGTGAAATTTTACCCACTAAAATATCATTGGGCCCGGCTTCAGCTCCAATTCGCACGATGCCTTCTTCGTCCAAATCCTTGAGCTTTTCTTCAGACACATTAGGAATGTCGCAAGTGGTCATTTCCGGCCCCAATTTGGTTTCTCTCACATCGCAAGTAAAATCTTCAATATGCACCGATGAAAAACAATCTTCCCGCAATAATCTTTGCGAAACAACTATGGCGTCTTCGTAATTGCCGCCGCGGAAAGGCATAAAAGCCACAAAGATGTTGCGGCCCAAAGCCAAGCGGCCTTTGTCCACGGCCGCTCCATCAGTTAAGATATCACCTTTTTTCACTTTATCACCCTTATGAACTATCGGTCTTTGATGAGTAGCGGTGTATTGATTGCGTCGCTTAAAAATACGCAATTTAAGAGCGATGATTTTATTGTCTTTTGTTTTTATTTTAATCTCGCCCGCGTCTACTTCTTTAATTTCGCCGTCTTCAGGCGCCAAAAGGACTTCGCCTGAATCATAGGCCACTTTTACTTCCAAGCCCGTGCCCACCAAAGGAGCTTGGGGTTTTAGCAAGGGCACGGCTTGGCGTTGCATATTAGAGCCCATTAAGGCCCTATTGGCGTCATCGTTTTGTAAAAAAGGAATCAACGAAGTAGCCACGCTCAATGGCTGATTGGGCGAAACATCCATAAAATCCACTTCTTTTTTAGACACCACCACTGGATCGCCTCGCCGGCGCACTTCAACTTCGTCATTAAGGATATTGCCTTTGTCGTCTACGATAGTATTGCTGGTGGCTATAAAATGATTTTCTTCCTGCGAGGCGGTGAGGTATTGAATTTTATCAGCCACTCGGCCATGTTTGGCTTCAAAATAAGGAGTTTGTAAAAAGCCAAAAGGATTAACCGAAGCATAAGTGGCCAAATGATTGATTAAACCAACATTTTGGCCTTCCGGCGTTTGAATAGGGCAAATTCGGCCATAATGCGAGGGCTGAACATCGCGCACTTCAAAGCCAGCTCGTTCGCGAGTCAGCCCGCCCGGGCCAGTAGCGGTTAAACGGCGTTTATGTTCCAACTCGGACAAAGGATTTTCCGCGTCCATAAACTGGGAAAACTGCGAGGAAGCGAAAAATTCTTGAATAACCGCCATCACCGGCCGCGAATTGATTAACTGCGAAGGTGTTAAGGTAGCTGTGTCTAAAGTTGACATGCGGTCTTTAATAATTCTTTCCATACGCATTAAGCCAACCCGAACGCGAGCCACGCACAACTCGGAAAGATTTTTAATGCGGCGGTTGCCCAAATGATCAATTTGATCGGGAATGGCTTCGGGGTCATTATTTAACTTTATAATTTCTTTAATTGTTTCTAAAATATCGCCTAAATTTAAGACCCTTTCATCTTTCTCAATTTCTGTTGTTTTATTCTTAGTATTAAGCTGGGGAAGCCGCTCCCAGACCTTCCAACGACCAACCCGGCTTAAATCATATCGTTGAAAATTGCAAAACATATTCCAAATCAATTCTTTGGCCGCGTCCGGGCTAACCAAATCGCCTGGCCGCAATTTGCGATAAACTTCCACAAAGGCCTCCCCAGCATTGTTGGCGGGGTCGCGCGATAAGGTCTTTTCTAGATATTTAACCTCGCCCTTATCAATGTCTTTGAAGGCCTCTTTGATTTCTTTAGTGCTTTCCAAGCCAAAAACCCTCAATAAAGTAGAGGCGGCCACTTTTCGTTGGCGATTGATTTTAACGCCCAAGAAGCCAGAGGTGTCAGTGGAAAATTCCAACCAAGCGCCCCGGGCCGGGATAATTTTAGCGCCAAAATATCGTTTGCCTTTGAAATTTTTCACCGTGAAAAAAATACCCGAGGAACGAATCAACTGCGGAATAACCACTCTTTCTACGCCATTGATAATAAAAACGCCGTTGTCCATCATCAACGGGAAATCAGCCAAAAACACTTCCTGCTCTTTAATTTCTTTTGTCTTGAGATTTTTTAAGGCAAACCTTAATCGCAAAGGCGCGCTATAAGAGTCCTCCTCTTCTTTGGCCTGATAGCCGTCTTGATATTTGGGCTTGCCCAAAATAAAGTCCACAAAATCTAACTCAAATTGCTTGCCGGTATAATCCCGCACTGGATACATTTCTTGGAAAAGATCTTTGATGTCTCTTTCCCAAAGTTGGCCCCAGCCATTTTTTTGCAACTGCAAGAGATAAGGCAAAGGAAAAGAAAGCTGCGACTTAGCAAAATTTTTGACTTTCATAGTTTTTGAGATGACTGCAAAAACCTGAACCAATAAACAGACCTTCTAATACAAGAAAAATCCCCCTCTTGGGAAGGGCCTATAATTTTATATGTTTAACGAGAAAATAGTTTTAAAAAAGTTAACAAAAGAAGCAAAGTTAATATAGTTTGCTAAAAACAATTCTAATTATACTTATCTAAACAAATTTGTCAACACCTTCTATCATTTTATACCCAGCCAAATGGTTTCTTCATTGATTTTGACTTCTTTTTGCGCTAAAAATTCGCCCCCGCCCGCATCGCTACGCGAAGCGTTGCGGGCAGGCCCGACAGCATCGCTACGCGAAGCGTTGCGGGCAGGCCCGACAGCATCGCTACGCGAAGCGTTGCGGGCAGGTTGCTTGGACGAGTTTTCTTGAATGGCTTGCGATTTGGTGATTGCTAAAATTTGCTTTTGGTTTTTAGCGATAACTTCGGCTAAGCTTTCTTGGGTGGCAAAATAAATATCCACTTTACCTTGCGGCGTTAACCCTGCCTTCTTGCGCAAATCCTGGATGTGGCGAATAATCTCCCGAACAAGTCCCTCTTCTTTTAATTCATCAGTCATCGCAGTGTCCAGCTCAACCTCGCTATCAAGGCCTTCATCAAAAACAACTTCTTTAACATTAACTTCATCTTTTATCAAATCCAATAATTCTTCTTTAACTTTTAACTTTGCGCTCCCGCCAGCAATGCTTTGCATAGCAATGCGGGCTGGTTTAACTTTTAACTTTTGTAACGCTTGCCTCACCCCGATTTTCAAATCCATTCTCTTAGCCAACGCCAGAGAAACAATATCTCTCACGACTTGCATATCTTGTTCTAATTTTTCATCAATCGCTTTTTTATTAGCTAACGGCCAATCGCATAAATGCACAGACCGACAGTCCCCCGGGGTCAGACCTCGGGGCGCTAACTCTTGGTACATTCGCTCGGCTAAAAACGGCATAAACGGCGCGATGAGCTTGGCAATAGTTATTAAAACATCATGAAAGGTCGGCTCGGCCTCTTCAAACCTTTTTCTGGACCGACGCACATACCACAAGGATAAATCATTTATCCAAAAATCCTCAATCGCCTGGCTGGCCTTAACTGAATCAAACTTTTCCAAACTTTCGGTTACTTCTTTAATAATATTATTTAACCTGCTCAAAATCCATTTATCTAAAACATTTCCCCCGTCACCCTGAGCGAAGCGAGGGGTCTCTTGTTCGGGATTCTTCGCCTGCTGGCTCAGAATGACAGGATTAGAAACATATGTCTGATAAAAAGTAAAGCAATTCGTTAAAGTAAGGATTTTTCTTTCAACTTCTTTGGCTACACCATAGCCAAACCTCAAGTTATTGGCCGGGTTAGCCAGAGCATACATCCACCTCATCACATCAGCGCCAATTTTCTCCACGCCTTCATCAAACCAAATGGCATTGCCCTTGGACTTGTGCATTTCCTCGCCTTTTTCATCAACCACATTGGCAAAGCCCAGCAAATTCTTAAACGGCGGCTCGTTCTCTAAAACCTGGCTCATCACCAATAAAACATAAAACCAATTCTTAAACTGGCCGGGAAAGCCCTCGCAAACCAATTCAGCTGGAAACCATTTTTGCCATTCTTTTTTATTGTTGTGAAAATAAGGAATGTTTGCCGAGCGATTATCATTACTAATAGTAGAAAACGGCACAATCCCGGCGTCCAGCCAAGGCGTGCCTACATCCATGATGCGAGAAATAATTTTTTCGCACTTGGCGCATTTTATTTTCACCGCGTCCAGCCAAGGCCGATGGGGCGAGTGGCCCTCAAAATCCTGCCAGCCCTCAATGGCTCGCTTTTGCAATTCTTCCAACGACCCAATCACCTCAAAACTGCCACACTCGCACTCAAAAATCGGCAAGGCCAAGCCCCAATAGCGCTTTTTGGAAATCAGCCAGTCGCGCATATTTTTTAACCAGTCGGCCTCTCTTTCTTTGCAAAAACCAGGCAACCAGTTTATTTTTTCTACCGCCTTCATCAAGGGCTCTCGCAATTTATCCATAGAAATATACCATTCATCAACCAAACGAAAAATCAGCTCGCTCTTGCACCGCCAGCAAGTTGGATACCTGTGCTGATAATCCTCAATTTTATAAACCAAACCCCTGCTCTCTAAATTACTAAAAATATATTGCCTCACCTGTTCTGTTCCGACAAATTTTCCCGATAACTCGCCAAACCCCTCCCTGTAATTGCTTTCGTTGTCGGTTAAATCAATCACCGGCATTTTATTTTCTTTAGCCAGCTGAAAATCTTCAGCCCCGCACCCCGGCGCTGAATGCACAATACCCGTGCCCTCCTCGGCCGTTACCTCTTTCCACAAAACCACTTTATGCTCCAAAACTTCACTCTCGCCATCTCTGTTGCATTCTGTGAGCGATCGCTCACATCTTGCAACACTTGGCAAGTCGCCAAAAAGGCCAGTGTAAGTTTTATTTTCCAGCGCCTTGCCCTCAAATGTTTCAATAATTTCGCCCCCTTCA
>Ga0210017_1004776_pt1 | contig 11032 bp, 8 predicted proteins | sample CryGeyCG2014_020_FD_183966 | JGI IMG/M metagenome (GOLD analysis project Ga0210017, IMG submission 183966) | Groundwater microbial communities from aquifer - Crystal Geyser CG08_land_8/20/14_0.20 (SPAdes) (version 2) | ecosystem: Environmental > Aquatic > Deep subsurface > Groundwater | place... | reverse complement strand
CTCGGGCAATACTATAATAAACAATATTTTTGTATTAAATTTTATTCAATTTGCAAATGAATTACATAATAATCCCGACGACGAGAGCTAAAAAGAAAGCTTTTTATCCGTTTTTCAGGTAATTAGAACCGTCCCCCGATTTTATAATTCTGATTTTAATAATCCGACATACTGAATTTGTTGCAGTAATAATTTCTTTCTTTCATTAATGAATTCTTCAAATGAACTTATATCCCAATTCCCTTCCGGGATCATGTGAGTTTTAAATACTTCACCCCTTTTACTCCCTAGTCCTTCTACCCATTCATTAAAAGGATCATCTAATTTTGTTCTGTTATCATAAAGAGGCACATATCTAATATTGTAAATTGAATTAATTTTGTCATCTGTAATACCAGCAGTTTTTAGTTCTGCCTTACAGAAAATATGGTCTTGTTCTGGTAAATTCTTTTTATATCTTGGTTTAAATTGAATTGAGTTTTTGTAAATTACTGAAAGAAAAAGATAGCTTTCCTTACTATTATATTTATATCCATCAATAATATTTTCTTTTAATTCCATGCTCTTATTAGAGCTTTCTATTGCAGATTCAATTATATCTGCAGGGAAAACTTCGGAGTTTTCATCAATTACCTGTTTACACTTATAGAGTATATTATCGGATTGCCCACCAAAAACACCACTTAATAACGCCTTAATCAACCAAGTTCTGATATTCGATAATTGAATGAGATCTCTATCGCCACTCAAAGATTTATATTTATTCTTAAATTTCCAATATATGATCGGTATTAATGCATTATAACTTGGAATAAGTTTTGGTGAATTAATAATGTATTCATCTAACTTATCTATTGTAAACTCAAAGGAAGATTTAATATCTTTCCAATTTTCTATCATTTTGCCTATTTTATTTTGCGAGAAGTTGTTAACACTATATTTAATGTCATCGGATTTATCGGCTAAAATCACTAAATAACTTTTTAAAATAAAATCATTGTCAAAATCATAATTATTTCCATTTAAATCGTCTAAAAGTTTTTTAAAACTTTCTCTTGCATCTGGCCAGTTTAATTTTATTCTTGAAAATAAAAGATCAGAATATCCTAATTTAACACCACCGGAATTGGCTCTAACAAAAATATCCAAAACTCGATCATAATCTTTTTCTCTGATAGGAAAATAGTTAATAGTTTTTTCTTGCATTACTTGGTATAAATCATTAATATTATCCTTTATTCTCTGCTCCTTCTCTTTCTTGATACTTTTACCTTCCAAAATTTTATTGTAGAATTTTTCTTTATCGCTTGATTTACCTATATCGGCTTCAAATACCTTTTTTACATTAATCCATGCTTTGATACCAAACTCAATTCTCATAAATATTTCTTTAATTTTGGCTTCTTCTTTAGCACTCATTCGTCCTTTCCTTTTATAATAATTTCCTTCTCGCGAATATATTGCCTCTATTGTCTTTCTCGCATTATTTTCTAATAGTTCCCCCGAAAGATTATTTTCATACTCTATCTTATCTATCCTTTTTGGTATGTCCGCATCAAAATAAAATATTCCATTTTTTCCATCCTGAAATTTAAATTCAAACAGCAAATTATCATCATTTTCTTTATCTCCACTTAATGCATTTAAATAAAGTTCCTTATCACATTCTTCTTTATCTTCCCAAAATCCACGCAATACAATATTGAATGTAGTAAGTCTTTGTTGCCCATCTAAAACAAGCCAATATTCGTCTCGTTCTCTTGTTTTAAGTTTATCATTATTTTTCATATTACTGTTTAAAAAAGTATACATCTCTATACTAATATTTCTAGTTTTTTCGATTTCTTCAATTACATCTTTGGATAGTGTCCATATTAAAAACGTTCCTATTGGATATTTTCGCATCAGGGAATCAAACAATTTATAAACATCAAGCTCTTTCCAAACAAAAGGTCTTTGAATATCGGGCAAAAATGAATTTTTATTTACTTTGTCCATTATTGTACTTATTGTTTCACTTATATATTCAGGCATTTAACCTCCCTTTATAACATCAATTGATCTGCCTTATCAATTTCTAAGTTTAAGCTATCTTATTATTCAAGCCACTGAAGAATTCCAGCGTGGCGTTCCTCAAAGCACCGGTATTTTTCAGCCTAATTTTCTTTATAGCCGGTATATGAAAATATGCCGCTACAAGCACTCTATTCTTCCCTCATCATAGAATTAATTAGAACCATCCCCCGATTTCTAATTATTTATTTTTCACAAATCTTTCTTTGCCGCATTTTTTGCATTTTATACCCGGAGGCCAGACTGTCATTTTAATTTCCCTGAATTCTCGCTTAGTAGTCATATTTTCCTGGCCGCATCCCGAACAAATCCACTTTTCTTTAATAATCTTGACAGGATCAGGCGGTCTGCCTTTTCTCACAGGCCTTATAGCAAGTTTGTCAATTAATAGCAGTGCAAGCGCTTTATCCTTCTCATCATCCGTTGAAAGATACTGGCTTTTGTCCCGGTTTACGACAATCTTATCCAGCAATTCTCCGTTTTCCACAGGCGTGAAATGTGCTTTAAAAATCATAAGACCGGTCCAGCTGCGATGTAAGTATAGCCATTCCCCTTCCCTGTAGATATTCCATTTTTCTTCCATAACCTGCGCTTCATAACCTAAATTTATCTTTTCCAGGTGCCGCCGGTTATAAAATCTATTGCATTTCAATTCAGCATTAGAATCAGGCATCGGCTTTGACTGATGCGTTTTACCTGCTTTCTCTTTGGAAGTTATCATCGAAAACCCGGTCCCCATTATCGCCCATTGGCGAAGAGCGTCTGATAGGGAAAACAATTCAGTATTATCTTTCATTTTTTCTCTTCCAATTTTAATTCAATCTGTCCTACTAATTTCTGAGCTTCAGTTTATCTTTTGATATTCAAACCGCTGGAGAATTCTAATGCGGCGCCCTTGAAAGGACCGATGTTTTTCAGCCTGATTTTCTTTATAGCTGGTACATGAATATATGCCGCTTTAAACACTTTGCTTTCCCTTTCTAAAGAATTAATTAGAACCGTCCCCCGATTTATTTAACCGGGCTCTTCTGACTTTGTTGTGCATAAAAAACAAGGTTTTATAGACGACAACTGCTCTTTAAAAACTTGACACGTTTTAAATATGTTGTATACTATATAATTATGGAAACTAAAACTACTTTTAAGGAACTGTACAGTTTCACTGGTTTTCGTGCATGCTCGCGGTTAAAGACGTATCCCGATGACTCTGAGGCACGGGTTGTGGTAGTGAATCGGCGCCAAAAAAAACGGTATGTTCCGGTTGTGGAAAACGCATTCATGGTTTCCGCGACCGCCGAACACACACAATACGTGACATGGATGCCGCAGATACCCGTATTTATGTGGAATTTGAATACCGACGGGTATACTGTCCGCACTGTCAAGCCGTGAAACAAGAAACACTGACATGGCTGGCAACATCCAAACGGTTCACGAAGCGTTTCGAAGAACATATCGGGTGTCAGTGCCGAGAGATGACGATTACCCGCGTAGCGGAATTAAACCATCTCAGTTGGGATCAGGTCAGGCGTATGGAGATGGGTTATATGCGAGACATTCTCGCCCGTCATCCACCGCCAGACAAATTGCGTGCCATTGGCATTGACGAAGTTTCAATCCGTAAGGGACACAGTTACGCTATCGTAGTCGCAGATTTAGAACAACGTCGTCCCATCTGGTTAGGCGGCGATGGTCGTTCAGAAACGGACTTAAGCCTGTTCTTTGAGGCAATGGGCACTGCTCGGTGTCAGAGCATCGAACTGGCAGTAATGGACATGTGGAAGCCATTTCGGAATGCCACCCTGTCATATGCACCCAACACAAGAATTGTATTTGACAAATTCCACATCATCAGGCATCTCTCTGAAGCATTAGATGCTGTGCGACGCAGTGAATACAAACGTGTCAATGAGAAAGAACAAAAATTTATCAAGGGTCAACGCTATACGCTTCTGTCTCATAAAGCGAACCTTGATTTAGACGGCCGCCGTTCTTTGCGAATGCTTCTCAAAGCAAATAAGCGGCTGCATAAAGCATATTTGCTGAAAGAATCCTTCGGGCAGTTATGGGATTACAACAGTCCTGCATGGAGCCGTAAGTTCTTTGAGCATTGGAAAGAACAGTTGCGTTGGAGCCGTTTGGAACCATTCAAAAAATTCGCCCAGATGATTGAGCGCCACTGGGATGACATCGTCAGTTACTGTCATCCCGACAACAAAGTATCACTCGGATTTATGGAAGGACTGAATAACAAAATCCGTGTAATGCAGCGCCGGGCATATGGTATCACAGATACAGAGTACCTGATGCTTAAAGTATTAACTTCGTTTATAAAGGAACCCTAAAATGACCAATTTTTACGCACAAGAAACCCAGAAGACCCTGATTTATATTGTCAACCCATCCGTAACCGAGAGGTCCGTCAGAAGAAAAAATGCTTTTATAGGTTCTTCTAAATTTTATGGATATCCCAGGAGTAGGAATATTTAGGTCTTCTATAGAAAATATAAGCCCGCCAAGTCCTGGATTGACAGGATCACCCTCTGGTTTATCTGTCTCCTGTTTATTTTCTTGGTTATCACATTGATCGGGACCCGTAACTACTACAATAGTTTTACCATCTGCAGCAACCCACCATTCTCCAGTTTTTCCAGTACCGTTTACTTGCTCATCAAATGTATAATCTATTTCGTTAAACCTCCAATTTTCACCGTGATCTTTTATTGAGTTGAGTACATTTTCATCCTTGTCTTTATATATATAAATAATAAAATCTCCTCTTATATTTTCTTTCCATGCATAAGTTACAGCTTTATCTTTCAATATAGAAATATTTTTGATGGGAATCCTAGCATTTTCTTTTGCATGGACCGAAAGGGTGAAGAAAAGAATTATAAAAATAAATTTGATTAAGTGTCGCTTTTTTTGAAATACCATTTGAACTCCATTAATTAATAAAAAAGGCGCTCGTCCGCCACCAATGCTTTGACGGATTCAGCGCCTTGTGTTTATTCCATAAATCCCGCTATTCTCCCTGCCCGAAGCATTATCCCGATTGGCATATATCAGGATCTTCGGACAGCAATAGCCTAATTCTTCTATTTTTTTACTTAAAAACAAAAATCCCCCGAGCGTTTACAATTTCTGCCCTGTTCGGCGCTCCTTTCTGGCTCTTCGGGTTCAATCCTCCACCAAGATTGGCGGACAGGTGAATTGAACCCCTATCCGCCCCGACTAAATCGGGGCGAGACCTCGCTCCGATGGACATCGGAGCGGGCAAAATCCCCCTCAATCCCCCTTTAATAAAGGGGGAATTAACAAACGCAAGCCTCCCATCAAGGCGGGCAAGCCCGCCCCTACGCGTAGGCTGAAACCTTGTCCTACGAAATACGATATAGAATGGGCATCAATCCTCATCTGCCGGCTATCTACTGGTAAAACTACCATTTTAACAAGATCCTTTTGCCTTTATTAGATGACTCGTAAATGGCAAGGGCGACTTTGAGGGCGTCCTTAGCCTCTTCAGGCTTAACTTCGCATTCTTTTCCGGTAATGATGCAGTCTACGAAGTGATTCACTGCGCACATAAGGGAATACGAGTGCGGGTGGACATCAACAGGCTGCTCGGTCGGTATGACTTTCGGCTGGTTCGCTTTTATCAGCGTAAGCTGGTCAGTCGAAGTGTCTTTTATGTGTATCGAACCGTCTGTCCCGTATATGTTCCTTGTCTCCATCCAGCCTTCTGAAGTAACCGTATATGAAAGCGCTGCCGAACCGAGAACGTTGTTCTCAAACTCAAAAATAACTGCTGTGTTGTCGTCCGCCTTGTTCGCGGGCTTGACAAGCAGCTTCCTCGCGGTCCCGGTGACAGCAATGGGCCTGCCGAAGAAATGCAGCATGGTATAGATCACGTGGTATCCGGTGTCTATCATTACCCCGCCGCCTGCCTTTTCCCACGAGGCTTTCCAGTAGTTTGGATCGTTCATTTCGTTGATGCAGTTCCCGGTCACGCAGTAAACAACCAGGAAAGGCTTTCCTATCGCTCCGCTGTCAAGAAGTTTTTTCGTTTCCTTATGATAGGGCATGAACCTCTGGTTCATTTCGATAAAAAGGCGCCTGCCTAATTTTTTTGCAGTACCGATCATATCGTCCGCTTCTTTCAGGGTCATGGCTATGGGCTTTTCGCAGATCACGTCCTTGCCTGCCTTTAATGAATCGATAGCCAGGCGGTGGTGGAGCCAGTGCGGGACGCAGATATCCACGGCTTTTATCGACAGATCCTTAAGCATTTCCCTGTAATCAGCATACGCTTTCTTCGCTTTCGGAAAAGCCTGCTGGGCTCTTTTGATCGCGGCTTCGTTTGTGTCAGCAATGCTTATTTCGTCAACATTCTTGTTCTGCTGCAGGGCGTTAAGATGCCCCTGCGCAATACTCCCAGCCCCGATAAGACCGACCTTGATCCCCATTCATTCCCCCTTTTTTTTAGTATCAAGTATCAAGAGTCAAGAGTCAAGTTTAATAATACCGCTATTTATAAATTAAATCGAACCAGATAGTTTTTTGAATATGAATTTACTTGATACTTGACTCTTGACACTGTTTTCTAAACAACGCCTACCTGGCTGCTGTCCCCCAGCATAAATCTGTATGCCGCCGGCTTGTGCGGGTACTTCGAAACAACAACGCTTTTTCCGATAAGGCTGTCCTCGATACGCGAAATGTTCTCGATCTTTGAATTCTCCAGCACCATGCTGTGCTCTATCTCGCTGTTCTCTATGACAGCATTGCTGGAAACTGAAGTAAACGGCCCTATGTAGGAATTGGTTATTTTCGCCCCTGACCCGATTATAGCCGGCCCCCTGATCACGCTTTTTGAAACTATAGCTCCTTTTTCCACCACGACCTTGCCGTAAAGCTTGGATTCGCTGTCGACCCTGCCTTTCCTCGAAGGCTCAAGCCCGTCGAGGATTATGCGGTTTGCCTCAAGAAGGTCTTCCAGCTTGCCCGTGTCCTTCCACCAGCCGGTTATGATATGCGACTGCACGCTGAATTTTTTATTTATAAGGTAGGAAATGGCGTCTGTTATTTCGAGCTCGTTCCGCCTGGAAGGCTTTATGTGCCTTATTGCCTTGAATATGTTGTGGTCGAAAAGGTACACCCCGACCAGGGCAAGGTCGGTCTTCGGTTTTCTGGGCTTTTCCTCAAGGCGCACCACCTTCCCGTTCTTCAGCTCAGCAACCCCGAATTCCTGCGGATTTTTAACGTGTGCCAGAAGTATCATGGCATTGGGTTTCGATTTCTTGAACTCGTCTATGAAAGAATTCACGCCGTCCTTCACTATGTTATCCCCGAGGTACATTACAAACGGGTCCTTCTTCAGGAATTTCTCGGAGATCTTTACCGCGTGCGCCAGACCCAGGGGAGCCTCCTGCTCTATGTAAGTCAGTTTCACCCCCCACTTTTTCCCGTCGCCCAGGGCAGTTTTTATTTCATTCTTTGTCTCACCCACGACGATCCCGATATCCGTTATGCCGGCATCCCTTATCGCTTCAAGCCCGTAATAAATAATGGGCTTGTTCGCGATCGGTATAAGCTGTTTTGCAGAAGTATGCGTTATAGGGCGCAGCCTTGTGCCCTTTCCACCGCTCAGTATCAAAGCCTTCATTTTTTCCTCCGATAAATACCGTTGCCGGTTGTCAGTTGTGAGCTATGGATTAACTGACAACTCTCAACTCACAACTGATAACTATCTTAAAAAATACTCGGATGGAACTGGACGCTCATGCCCGGGAATGCCTTTAATCCGGCCTGCAGCCAGATCTCCTGCGACAAAGCGCGGTACGTCAGCGAAACATCCCAGCAGTGAAGGTCCCTTGCAATAATGAGATCAACGACATCAAACCTGTTGTTCATAAGATCAAAACTGCTGGAAACCGTCAACTGGTATTTCCCAAGGAATGTTTTAATGCCGGGAAAATTCAGCTCCGAAGTAAGGCTCAACTGCATATAGTTGCCGTAATAATACTGCGTTCCGAGCTTTACGTTCATAATATCATTTATCCATTCGATATAAGAAATATTCTGCGACGTGTTTTTATATACGTGGTATTTAGTGCTGGAGAAGAACCTCAACCTTCCAGCCGGGTTGACCATTATGTCCAGCCGCGCTCTCTTGAACCTGTCCCAGATATATTCCTGCGAAAGCAGATCATAGTTTCCGCTGAGTTCGATGCTTGTGATCCTGTCTGTATAAATTATAAATCCGCGTACATACTGCGACGCCGCCGGGGAAACCACCGAAGTATCACCTTCAACTATGGACTCTATATTATACGTCGCTTCTGTAAGGAAGTAACCTTTCCGCATTCTGTAACGCGGCCCGATTTTCGCCCTGTATCCGGGTAGAAACCTGTCTCTGTTATGGTATGCGCCCTGAACTCCTACCCCCGAAACCAATCCCAGGCTGTCCGTCAGCTTCAGCTGTTCAGGAGTCACATTCAGCCAGTTGTCTGAAAAAACATAATTGTCGTAATTTGTATAGTAATTGCCGGTTTTTGTGGAAAAATCGGCGTACAAGGGCATGCTCCAAAGCCTTACCGGAGACGAATATAAACCCAGCACCGGCAGGGAAGTCTGCACGGCTTCTTTGCTGTCCTCCCTTTTAATATCCATCTGGAAATTTAAATACCTACCCAGGGGAGTATTGTAACAAACGTAGGCCGTGGACTTACGTCTTACCCAGTTCAAAGGCGGGCCGAAATAGGGCCCGAACTCCCTGTCAAAACCCATGTCGCTGAGAAGGTATACGTAAATAAAAGAACTGCCTTTTTCAGGCCTTAGTTTAAGATCCGCCTTGTACCGGTCCGTATCCCTGTCCCTTACATAATAAATTGATGACGCACCCTCATACCTGTTTGCGCTGTATTCAAACTCTGACCCCAAACCGAAACCTTTCTTTTCCATGTATTCGCCGAACACGTTGCCATACAGGGCTGACCTGATTGAATAATTGTAACCTGCCTGCACATACCATCCTTTATCGGCGCTGTATCCCACAGTGGGGATAAGCCAGGATATCCTTCCTTTTTTGAGGGGAAACGTAAAAACAGGAATGTAAAAAACCGGGACGGACCCCAGGAAAAGCCCTACGTTGAAAGCGACTATGCTGTCTTCCGGATATATACTGATGCGGCTTGCCCGGAGACTGTAATGCGGCTCAGGCAGATCGCACGTTGTGCAAAGCCCGTTGCTTACCGTCAGTTCCTTATCGCTGAGCTTCTCGATCTTTTTGCCGCGGTAGAAGAGTGGCTGAAAAGAAGTGGAAGCATTCTGAACTATTCCCCTTTCGGATTTTATGCCGTACGCGACTGAATCCCCCTCGATCTTACCGGACCTGGACATAAAAGATATATTGCCGCTTGCCAGTATCTCTTCAGATTCCACATTAACGCGCAGGTAATCGGAATATATCTCAACATCCTTGTAACGGACGCCTACCTTGCCCCAGCCTTCAACAATGCCTTTTCCCTTATTATATTCCAGGTAGTCTGACTCGCAGTATATAGGAGTGGTTCCGGTATCTCCCGGCGCTGGCCCTGTTTCAACGGCTGCAAAGAGGAATTCCGCGGGGATAAAAAAAATAAGGCTGAATGCCGTAAAAAGAAGATGGGATATTTTGGATGGATGCATTATTATTCCGGACCCGCCCTCAGGCTTCTTCTTGCATAGTGATGCCTGCTGCTTCTTCAACGGTGGTTATGCCGTTCCTGACTTTCAGCATCGCTGATTCTCTCAGCGTTCGCATCCCCTCTTCTTTCCTTGCTATTTCCTGCAGGACCATTACATTCGCCCTTTTTACGATCAGTTCCCTGAGGTGTTTGTTGAGGGTAAGTATTTCGTAAACCGCAAGCCTTCCCTTATAACCGGTATTCTTGCAGTAGTCGCACCCCATTCCCTTGTAGAATAGTATCTGCTCCCCGGGTTTTGGCTTTATGCCTATATCCTCCAGCATTTTCGGGGTGGGCGTATAAGCTTCCCTGCACTGGTTGCATATGCGCCGCAGAAGCCTTTGTGCCGCTATCAGCGTAACCGCGCTCGATACAAGAAAAGGTTCAATACCCATGTCGATGAGACGGGAGATCGCCCCCACCGAATCATTTGTATGGAGGGTCGAGAGCACGAGATGCCCTGTAAGTGCGGCTTTAACGGCTATTTCCGCGGTTTCCTGGTCGCGTATCTCACCCACCATTACAATATTGGGGTCCTGGCGCAGGATCGCGCGCAGGCCCATAGCGAACGTTAGGCCGATCCCGGCATTCACCTGCACCTGGTTTATCCCCTTAACCTGGTATTCCACAGGCTCTTCAACAGTGACAATGTTTGCCCTGGATGTGTTTAAAGTTGAAAGCACTGAATACAGCGTGGTGCTCTTGCCGCTGCCTGTGGGACCTGTGACAAGTATCATGCCGTAAGGCTGGGCGATCGCTTTTTCGAACTTGCCAAGCTCTTCTTTTTCAAAACCCAGCTTGGTAAGGTCAGGCTGGAGGTTTGCTTTGTCCAGAAGCCTCAAGACTATTTTTTCCCCGAACACAGTGGGAAAAGTGGAAACGCGGAAATCCACTATCTTTCCCTTGGTTGTCAACCTGATCCTGCCGTCCTGCGGAACCCTTGTTTCCGCGATATCCATATTGGACATGATCTTTATACGGGCTATGATCGGGTTCTGCAGTTGTTTCGGCGGAGGAGGTTTTATTTCATAAAGGATGCCGTCAATCCTGTAACGCAGCCTGAATTCCTTTTCATAAGGTTCAAGGTGGATATCGCTTGCTCCGTCATCAACCGCCCGGCCGATTATGAAAGTAACCAGCTTTACCACAGGCGTTTCGTCAGCGGCCACCTGTATCTGGCCAACATCAAGCTCTATCCCTGAATCCCTGTGAAGCTCAATGTCATGCTCCTG
>Ga0210017_1004772_pt1 | contig 11038 bp, 8 predicted proteins | sample CryGeyCG2014_020_FD_183966 | JGI IMG/M metagenome (GOLD analysis project Ga0210017, IMG submission 183966) | Groundwater microbial communities from aquifer - Crystal Geyser CG08_land_8/20/14_0.20 (SPAdes) (version 2) | ecosystem: Environmental > Aquatic > Deep subsurface > Groundwater | place... | reverse complement strand
GCATTGCCATAACTGGATACCTCCTTATAGGCCTTATTATATCGCAGAATTTATCTTATTTGGGCTTAAAAAGTGGTCCAGTTTTTCCCGAGCATTATATATATTGGTTCTATTTTTTAAAATTATTGTTTTTTACATACAGCTATAAAACATTCTGCTTCTTCTATATTATTAGAATTTGCTTTCTCTAATCTATGCTTACAACCTCTGTTAGTATACAACTCTATAGATCCGCTATTATGAATATAAATATCAATTATAGAAAAATATTTATCTAAATGCCCTCTTAAAAGGTTGTAATCATAATCAAACTTATGATGTTTGCTAATACCCCATTTATTTGGAGTCGAAATAATTAGAATCCCTTTTTGTTTTAAAATCTTATTTATCTTTTCTAAAAAGATTATCGGTTGCTCAAGGTGTTCTATCGTCTCAAAAGAAACCACCGCATCAAACATATCATTTTTAAAACCTTCCATGCAGACCACGTCAGAGACCTTAAACACGCACTTATCTGAACCATATTTTTTATTGGCATATCTTATAGTTTTAGGATCTATATCAATCCCTACAATAAGTTCATGATTAAGCCTTTTCAATACATCACAACCATATCCAGTGCCACACGCAGCATCAAGTATAAAAAGGCCTTCTTTATTAAGCGATTTTAAATAATTACAGGAAAACTCGTACCTGTCTAAATGAAACTCTCTTCGTTTTTTATCATTAATCTGTTGATTCGCATCCATTCTTAAATAACGGTTTCTATAAAGCCAAATCAAATCTGGCTTCCAAAACATTAGTTTAAATAAACGTAATTTTAGTCCATCATTTAACCAATTAACCAAACGCTTTAAACTATAAATTTTATTTTTCATTTATTTCCTCATAAACAAGAACTTTTCTAATAAGCCCCCATCAACAGGATAAAAATAATCCTTAACATACGCCCTTGCCATCTTTTGTTCAGAATAATAGTCTTTATCTTCCATCCGATATATACTATCTATAATACTGCCAAGCGAATCTTTTTGTGCAACTAATGCCTCTCTTTTAAAATAGGCGCATTCAAATAATGTATCATAATTCAAAACATGATTGTATTTCAAAGAAACATGGATAGCTGGCTTTCCCATAGCCAAAGCTATGAAAGCAACTGTACTGCCAAAATAAACAATCATGTCAGCTGATTCTATATCATCTTTAATGGAATAACCATTAGATAATTTTACATTTTTTATTGCATATAAATTATAATTAACTCTTTTCATAAAACTCTTCATGCTCAAAGACGGGTGAGGCCTTAATATTATAGAATATCTATTATCATCCTTTAATTGCCCCAAAACATAATTAGCCATATCCACAGCCTCACAAAGAGTTCCTTCCAAAGCAACAAGAATATCTCCTGTTTTCTTACGTTCTATTATATCTTTATCTGAAAATTTTTCAAACCTTAAGCCACAAACTGATTCTATAAAATCACTCTTATAAAAACTATACCGTTCTAAAATCTTTTTTGGCGTCTCACCTGTTGTAAACACCTTATCAGGTAAAGGTGACATATCCTGCTCAACCTTACTTATAAACATGTTCAAAGAAGCCTTTGGGAACGCCGCATGCTGATATCCTAATATATTTGTCTCTTTTGAATATTTTCTTATTGCTATTATACACATCTTTTCCCATGGGTTATTTTCATATGTCATCAAAAAAGTCTTGATTTTTAGAGTCTTGGTAAGATTTTTTGTGGAATAATAATGCAAAAATTGAAAATAAGGAATATCGTTAAATGTCCTATCAAGTTCATTGTCTGATATTCTTGAAACATCAAAGCCAAAAAATAATGCATCTTTTTTAATTTTAAACCTATGGAATAAAATCCTAAACAGTCCACTCAATATATCACGGAAAGATAAGAAATATTCTATGGGAATAACAATATACGAATGGCATTTTTTTATCTTTTGAATACAAAGTAAATAATCTCCTAAAATATTAGCATATATTAATATCTTTTCTCCTTTATTCTTTAAATATTCAGGTAAAACTCCAAAAAAAGTATCTTTATAATTACCATTTTTATCAAAAGAGCTGTTGTAAATAAAAGTTTTCACAACATATAATGGATTGCGTATATTTTTAAAATTGGTGCCAAGCATCATTCTAACATAAAAAGACTTTAAAATAATAGCAGCTGCGCTGTAAAACAATGACAAAACCCTGAAACAAAAGCGCAAACTTTTTATTATGCCCTTATTAAAATAATCTTCTAAATTTACAACAACATCGATTTTTATATCCTTGACCGCTTTTTTCAGGGAATCTTCCATTCCTAATGAAGGATTATAGATAATCAACCTATTACATTTTTCTCTTTGGATAACATCTACTGTTATTAAAAACTCGTTCAATAAAACCGATAATTTTGAGGTAAATCTGTTTTTAGAGGACATATTTGTAGCCCACCACATTCTACCATTACAATCCATGCTCATACGTCCGATCATATCAACATATTCCTTAATAAATTTATTTTCTTCTTTTTTAACCGTAGATACACCTTTGTATCCATTTTTCTTTAAAAGATTTTCTGCTTTAAAATCTTTGTTATAACAAAAATATTTTAAATCATTATTGCCTAAAGCGCCTATAGAATTCAAAACCTTTTTTAACGTATTCATATTGTAAACTAAAAATACATTATTCATATTAATTTAAAGACACTGGGACTGTTTTTCTTCTTAAAATAACATCTTTGAACAAGAGGTAATTTTTTCTAGATATTACTTTTATAACAACTCCGAAATAAAAATAGATTGTGAGGATAATAATTTTAACAATCAAACGTGGAAGGTACCCCACAGAAACCTTTCTTAAGACAATCGTAATTATAGAAGAAATCAAAAATATTAAAAATATAAAACCTATTTTACTGCGCTCAAAGCTAATCTTGTAATAATGCTGCGCTATCTTAAAAGAAGCCACCCCTACTGCAAGCTCTGTCAAAAACATAGCCCAAGCAGCTCCTGAAGCGCCCCATCTTAATATGAAAAATATATTCAAAATAATAGCCAGGATCACGTTAGATAAAACGAGCAGTGTAGAAATATGCGTTTTTTTCATAAAAACAAGCTGCGTGCCGCTTACCTTGCCAAAAAATAATATCCCATAATACATACTCATAATAATGACAATATCTATGGCTCCATGGTAAGATACAGGCGCCAAAACACTAACTACTTCTTCTGAAAAAAGAGATATGAGTAAAGCTATAAAAATAGATACATAAGCAAAAGGAGTAAGATACCTTCCTATCGATTCGCCGTCTTCTTTCTTGTGATTGAACATAATCTTATACATCTGAGGGATAAATACCTGGTCAAGAGATGTCATGAAAGTAAAAATCAAAGCAGCTATCCTCTGTCCAATGCTATAGATACCAACCATCCCCATGGAAGACAAAAATCCAAGCATATATTTATCAAATTGATTCCTGATAACACCGAAAAAAGCCTTTGGAGTCAATGGAAATGCTATAATAAGAGATTCTTTTAAAACACTCATACTAAATGACAGAGATAAATTACGGATAAATCTATAACTAAGAATAAGAAAAATTATACCTGCTGATATAAGGCTTGAATATACTAAGCCTATTATTCCAATTCTAAGATATGCAACAAAATACAATGATAATAGAAGATTTATCGAGCTTTCAATAAAAATATAAGAAGAATATGATTTCGCATTTTCTGAATTCCTGAAATACATAAGGTAAAACTCCTTCAATCTCATAAAGAAATTAGCGCACAAGTTAATAAGTATAAAATTTCCAAATAAAGCTGAATGCATTAAAAAAATAGAAATTTTGGATTTAAAAATATAGGTAAAAAAACCCAAACAAAAACTATTAAACATTATAAATGCTAATGTAGAAAACAATAACTGCGATGACTTTTTAGCATTACTCCTATATTGAAAATAATTGCGTTCGTAGGCAGTCATCATACCAAAATTAGTCAAACCGCATACAAAAACAGCATACACCTGGGCCAATGCCAAAGCGCCATAATCTTCTTTTGTCAAGATTCGGGTAAAAATAGGAAATGTAATAAGAGGCAGGATAGTACTAATTAAAGACGGTATCATATAAATCAATACATTTTTTGCCTGTTTTTGTTTATCCATATATTATTAATAGGCGGATTTATTTTTCTTTTAACAAATTTCTGAATCTAGTCAGGGCTAATCCATCAAGATGAGACTCTACTTTACCTTTAATATAGTGGTCTAAATATTCACTATATTTTTCATCTGTAGTATCATACAATAATTCATTTAGCCTGTTTTTAAGATTTCCATAACCATGCACTACTAAACCCGGGATTTTATCATACATAACCCCTACATGTTTATTCGCAGATTCATACCAAAAAGCCTTTTTTCTAGCGCCTAACGCTTCCACTGTAGGAGAAGAAAGGCAATGAGTGATAACAACATCACTCACAGCAATAATACTAGAAACATCCCCTCTATCACCAGCCCAGAAAACCCTGTTATTTTTCTTGAGAGCATCCCATATACTCAGCAATTCCCTGCCTTTCTTCTGGGAAGAACCCTCTGAAGATGGAGAGATATATCTCAACTCGTTTTTAGCAGGCTTAATAATAATGAGAATATCTTTTTCTTCTTCTAATAATCCTAAAATATCTTTATAAAAATTAATGCCATCCTGATAAGTAGTAGGCGCATCTTCAGAGTCAATAAAAGTTGTATCATAAAAAGTTATTATTTTTGTTTTATCAGGAGCTTTTTTAAAATGCTGATGGATAAACTCTCTCTTGTTTATACTTTTATATGCTTCACAAATTATTTCTGAATACAAAGAACCTACAGAATAGTATTTCTTGGCACCTTGATAATGCAACTTATAGTAAAACAATGAATCTTCGTTTATTCCGACAAAATAATCAAACCCTAAATATGACCAAAGAACATTACGAACTTTATTAAAATCTCCATCTTTTGAATAAATATATGCCCCGCCTATAGAAAAAGCATAGTACCAGGTCTCTATATTGCCCTTTCTTAACATTACATTTGTTGCTACCTGTTCAACTGTTTCTTGATTAGTATACAAATATTTTTCAAAGGATACCCCTTTTGAAACCAAATCCCAATAAATAAAGTTCCTTATGCCTATACAAAAAGCAGAAACAAAAGGCAATACAGCTGGTCTATCTACCAGAGATGCAATAAGCGCTTTAAATGCTTTAAAAATATATAATCCATTTAAATCTTTTACAGATACCCATAGTTTACAAATCCCTGAAGCCATAAAAAATCTATATCCCCTACCCTGTATTTCTTCCAGCCAATACTTGTCAATACCCATCCTAATAAGAAACAATGTATTCTTTTTATTGATTTCTTCATGATCAAGGATAAAATCAAAAGACCTTCTACCTTTGTACTTTATCTGAAACAGTTGTTCTATTGAAATGCAATATTTAAAGAATTCTTTTTTACTGGCTTTAAATAGCGAAACTTTTTTATAAACATAAATTACCAGATTAAATAACAGATATAAAAATAAAGAAAAATAATTATAAAACCTATCTAAAAAACTACTGATAAAAAACAAAGGCTTGGTCCAAAAACAAATACAAACTCCTTCTAGGGGCCGCGCTTTAAAAGAACTGAATTTCATTACTATGTTTTCGTAGGTATCATAATAATCTGGCACAAAATACACTTTGCTTTTTTTACCCTCTCTATTTAAATAATAATTCATATAGATGTATTTAAATATATCTTTTACCAAAGATTTTTTGAAAATGAGATCTACATCATCTGTCATATATATCTCTTTAAGTAAATTAACAATCTTATATTCTTTTTTTAATTTATCATATATTATTTCTGTTTGATCTATGGCAAGGCCATGTTCTTCAGCAATCGGTTTGATATATATCGGAATAAGCTTGCCTCTATTAATAAAACTCCTTAGGCAGCGATATCTTCTGATATCACAATCGAAGTTAAAAACAAATACCTTGTATTTTTTAAGTATATAATAAAAAATCAGGTAGTAATAAATCGGCCTGATCTTTTCAAATATCACAATCTTATTTTTATTAGACATGCCTTAATACCATCTTGTAACGCATAAATTTTAACTATACTATATTAGTACAAATTACTCACTTCTAATACTTATTTGTAAAAGATACTCTTCCTTTCAGAACATTAAAAAAAGGTAGTTTGGTCAAGGGCGCAAAAATCTTATACTCCAGATCTTTGTCTTTCCGCCATAACCAATGAGAAATCCTGCATAAAGGCATCACGATCAAATACTCAAAAATATTAAGATGCCACCTTAAAAATAGCCCAAAAACAGTCCACGAAAACCAATCAATATCCGCCCTGCACTTTCTTGAATAATTCCAATAAAGGTCTTTAACGTACAGCGTGCCGAACATGCCCGCAAAACCAATAAAGAACGGGGGCGTATTGTGGACATATGTCACTGTGGCATGTTTGGCAGGATCAAGCCACCATTCCGTAAAACCATACTCTTTATGGTAGTTGTCATAAAGTTTAGTTTTAGGAAAAGGGATAGGAGTGGCCGTGGTAGTAAAGAATTTGATGTTCTTCGGTATTTTCCTCAACTCCCGGACAATATTACGGTAATGCCTCTTCGTCTCCCAGGGAAAGCCAATAATATTATTAAATGATATATAGACCGGCTGGGCATCAGACAGGTACTTAAAATGCTTATGAATCGTCTTTACATCATACTTTTTATTGATCTTCAGCAGGGTTTCATCATCCCAACTCTCAATGCCAAAACTCAACCGCGTAATCCCAGCCCGCTTGGCCTGCTTCAACACCTCTGGGTCAACACTATCAATACGCGTCCTAATGGACATTTTTAACTTCAATCCGGACGCGGCCATCAATTCACAAAAAGTAAAAAAACGATCTTTTTTGCAAAGGATCTCGTCGTCCTGAAAAGCCACTGACCGGATATTGTATTTATCCACCAGGCATTTGATATCGTTGAACACGTTCTGCGCGCTTCTTAAGCGTATCGTCCGCCCAAACACGTTATGGCTTGAACAAAAAATACAGTCAAACGGGCAACCGCGACTTGAAAAAACGCTCCAGAATATAGGGTTCGACATCGGATCATCGCTTCCGGAATAATCTCGGATGGGAAAATCTTTAAAATCAGGAGCAGGAAGGATATCTAAATCTTGAATAAACTGCCTCGTCTTGGTAAAAATAACCCTACCCTGCTCATCTTTAAAACATATCCCGTTAACAGTCTTTAATTCGCACTGTCCCTGAAAGTATTCAGCCAATTCAACAATTGTTTCCTCTCCCTCTCCGATACACACGATATCGCCACCATTATCAAGCGCCTCCTGCGGGCATGCGTTGGGATGAGGCCCGCCCAGCACTATCGGGATATGCAGGTCTCTCAAGCCCTTAATGAAATCGTAAGAAGCCGGCACATATGTAATCGTCAGCGTGATGCCGATAAAGTCCGGACGATAGTCTATAATAATCCTTCTAATCTCTTCCTGAGACTTGCAGGTATGCGGAGCTGTCCCATCCACTATGCGCACATCATGACCACGGCCACGAAGCACCGCAGCCAGATAACCAAGATTCAACAAAGGCTCCGATGACGGAGCCGCTGTAGGAGGATTCAATAAAATAACGCGTAACTTGTTCACAATACTCCTATACCAACACTATAACAACACCTCGCTCAATACCACCCCGTAATAGAAAAAGTAATCAACGAAACAAGATTTGTAAAGTCGATGCCCCGAGTCTCTTTTCCGGATAAATAGTCTTTTACAAGACGATCCATATAAGCCATGTCAAAATACTTGCCATCCATGATCCGCCTATAAGGACGCTCCCGCAATACCTCTTTGAAATAAGCCGTAGCGCCGGAACGATAAACGATCTCCGCGAAAAGAGAAAACCCTTCAATAACATCGTAAAGATAAGAATGCGGTCCTTCCTGCAAAAGATCATAAGGAAACTTTATCTTATTTTGCGCGACCCACTTGATTGGATGTTTCGTATGATTGAAATCCAGCCCACGGCCCCATGACTCAGGAACCTGTGATAAAACTTCAATTAAGCGGAGATCATCGAATGGGCAACGCCACTGATGCCCGCCATACTCCATCCCATGCTTCTGAATGTTAACGGAAGACCCCTGTGAATGAAAACTATGATATAGATAAATGATCCAAGCATAGATATTCTTTTCGTTGAAACGCTTGAGAACTTCAGGCATATATTCCCGGAACGGAAAAGCCCGGACCTGTTTTCTGGCCGACAAAATAAGAATCGGGTTATCTAATGTCCGAGCAAAAGGCAATCGTGGCCCGCCATAAAAAAGCGGTAAAAGATAACTTTCCAACATCGACGAGCGGTCTTTCCATTTTGAATCGAAAACAACATTCCCAGACATTCTCTGGAATATCTGAAAGACCTTATCCTTCTGGTATGTCCCATCAAAAACCTTCTTCAAAAAAGACGGCCCATAAAGGTAACAATTCATTTTGTCGCCATATTCCGTAAAAGATTTACAAGTATGAAAAAAAGTGACAAACTGCGAAAATCCAAAATTATGGAACGAATCCGAAGTCTCACCGTTAAAGACAATCTGCCCTGGGCCGGACAAGCGTTTAATTCCGCCGGCTATCCTGGCAAAATTGTATCCTGTTAGCGTATACATATGCCGGGACCTTAAAAACGGCACAACCCGTTTCCAATCCCGGCCGAAATTCTTATTTATAAAATCAAGCCCGATAAACTCCGGCTTGATCCCATAAAACTTACCTATCTTATTAATTTTATTAACCTCAAACTTATTTATAAGCCCTGCCTGTTTTGAATAATGGAGGCTACCGGACATCATACGCACGCGTTTGGCGCCATACATATCCACCAGCATGCCTAAAATAAGCGAAGAATCCCACCCGCTGGAACTTGCAACCCAGATCTTATCCATATCAGAACCCACGCGAACCTCAATCGAGTCTCGCAAACATTTATAATATTCATCGAGCTGGCTAGAGCCACGATCCTCTATCAACAAAGGCTTAAAAGGAATAGTTTGAGATGAAAGCCCGTTTTTATTTACGGTAAGTATTTCTCCAACCCGCAGGCGTCTGACGTTCTTGTAGATAGTATATCCCTTGGGTGCGTACCAGCCGTAAACCATAAACAGGTGGGAAAGCATGCGTTGATCATATTCCGGCCTGACATGCCGGAATATTTCTTCCAGGTCGGAACTTAAATAGAACTTGCCTCCTTTGAAGGCGTAAAAATAGTCTGTCCGCGCGTAGCGGTCAGAGAAAAACCGCTCTTCATTCTTCGTTGAAGAAAAATAAACCCCGACATACTGCCCCTCCAGACTGGATATCGCATCCTCCAATTGATAGGATGAAAAAATCTTCTTCAAAAATACCGGAGAAAGATGCTTTTTAATACCACTTCCATTACGCCAATAAAATAATTTACCAAAAATATAGATTTGAGAACCATTGGTTAGACGTAAATAAATATCCGCCGCAGACAGGTCCCCGGCCACTTCCATATTCATTTTGCCGGCTAAACTATCAGCACTCCCTGCAACTTTAACAGAAATAAGCATACCCTACCCCTTTCATTCGTTGGCTATTAATCCATATTTTAAATAAATTTTAATCAGCTATTTGTGGCATATTCTTAGATGATTCGAAAATAATGCTAAACTTTTTCATAATATTATCTTCTATTTTTTCAAAACTTCATAATTGAATTTTGGATTCATTTTTCCAAGCAGTACAACTTCTTTAAAACTATTTATATGCCTATATTTATTTTTAAAAAATGCTGTTACCCTAAATCCACATTTTTTAAATAAATTAACGGAAGCCTTGTTTTCTTTATAAGCTCCGACTTCAACATAATGCAATTCTAGTTGCTTAAAGATATATTTCATAACTTTTTTTAACGCTTCCTGGGCACAGCCTTTCCCCCAGTACTTTTTATTAAATATGCAGATTCCAACTGAACAAGAATAATGAAAATACGAAATATCATGAATTCTAATAGTTCCTATCAATTCATTTTTGTCTCTAGTAAATAACCCTAGCAATAAACTATTGCTAGAATTAAGATTTGTCTTTATGAATTCCTTAACGGTCTTATGTGTTTGCCTTTTCAACCTGACATTTACTAAATATTTGTTTATCGCAAGGTCATTTAAACCATTTATGTATTCCAATGTTATATCTGTAACCTGTAGTGTTTTTATTTTTAACCTATCTGTAAATATTAATACTTTTTTATTCATTATGGCTATAGCGCTAGACAGAAACTAGATCAAAGAAAAGTTCGCCAATAGTTCTGACAACGACACCTCTTTTGTACTTCGGAATATATTCTATGTTCCGGCCTTCCTTAAGATTTATCCACCACTTGACATCTTCCATATATCTGGTAACTTTTTTATCGTTTAACCAAGATAAATATCGTTTATTAATATCCTTTTTCAGGAGTGGTAGAAGTATAACTTTTTGCCTTCTCAAAAATGCTATCCCGTATTCTTTTCTATCTTTTTTAATCTTATTCTTTTGACTATGCTCCAACTTAATGGCATACCTTTCTTTATATATTTCTTTGCTTTTCTGCCTAAAATTTTACTTATATGCTTAGGCTCAAGCCCATTGGCAGGCCTGATAGACCCTATATTCTCCTCGCTAAAAAATTCTCCTTTGTTAATGTCTTGCAGTGCAAACAATGAACGCCTGAAAACCTTGCTTTTCTTCTCATCCTTAGTTAAACCATAATGTACCTTGCCCAAAGACCTTTCAACGACTCTTACATTTTCTACCAAGGCCTTTAATTCCTGTGGTTCTATGGAAAAAAAGCTATCCGGAGTCTTAATCCTTCTTGATAAAGTAAAATGCTTCTCAATTATTTGCGCACCCAAAGAAACAGCGGCAATAGATACTCC
>Ga0210017_1004771_pt1 | contig 11041 bp, 10 predicted proteins | sample CryGeyCG2014_020_FD_183966 | JGI IMG/M metagenome (GOLD analysis project Ga0210017, IMG submission 183966) | Groundwater microbial communities from aquifer - Crystal Geyser CG08_land_8/20/14_0.20 (SPAdes) (version 2) | ecosystem: Environmental > Aquatic > Deep subsurface > Groundwater | place... | reverse complement strand
AACTGCTCAACGAAAAACTGGATATTGAGCAGAAAATCAGAGATTTTGAACAAATGGGAAATAATTGGCTCGAACCGATGAAAGAAATGATTTTTGAGGCGAAACAAGCCAAAATTCTATTGTCGCAGGGCGACAATCAGCAAATCCTAACATTTCTAAAAAATGTCGGCTCGAACTTTATTTTGAAAGACAAAAAATTCAATTTTGCGTTTAAAATCGGCTGGCGAGCCCTCGCAGCGGGCGAGCCAAACGCTTCTTTTTCCAATTGGCGGAGAGGGTGGGATTCGAACCCACGATACCATTGCTGGTATACAGCTTTTCCAAAGCTGCGCACTAGGCCTCTATGCGACCCCTCCTCTCTCCCTGTTTCCAGGGAGATTATTTTAGAATTTTAAGCCTTCAGCAATTTTCCCAATTAAAGGCAAGGCTGTCTTTTTATTCTGAGTAACATTCACTATCCCTAAGATTGACAAAGCAAGAAAGAAAAGATTCAAAACCGTAGAAATAATGCCTATTATACCAAACAACCCAAACAGTACAGAGAATGCTAACGAACTTATAAGCAAACGCAGTACTATATAAACAATGGTTTCAAAACCAAAGAGCACTAAACCTTGTTTGGCATGATAATAAACAAATTCATTGTCTTTTTTCGTAAACAAAGGAATTAAACAAAGAATGCTAAGATAACTTAAAATGGCCATTATTTTATTTTCATCCATTTTGTTAGGGCTTTGTGCTGAGGGCTGCGTTTCTAATGGTTTATTTTCTTCCATAATTTTTATTACCTGCCTGCGCAGGCAGGAATTTTTATTATTAAAATTATTTTTCGACCTTTTTTTATTATAACAAATTTTAACCGAGGGGCAAAATTTTAAACACTCATTTGCCTCAAAATTTTTATCCTTTCTTCCACTGGTGGATGAGTCAGCCAGAGTTTAGTCAACCAATTAGTCCTTTTCAGCTTTAAGGGATCAGCAATAAACAAATGAGCTGTAGCTTGACTGGCAGTTCTTAAAGGCACTGGATCACCGGCTATTTTTTCCAAAGCCCGAGCCAGACCTTCTGGATAACGAGTCAGAAGAGCTCCTGTGGCATCAGCTAAAAATTCTCGTTTCCGAGAAATAGCTAATTGCATTAAAACAGCGGCTATGGGCGCTAAAATTGCAACTACTAAACCTATAAGAAGAAGGATAAATCCCAAATTATCATTATCATCTCTTCTTCTTCCTCCGCCAAATCTCATCCCTCTTAAAAGCCAGTGAGAAAGAAGACTTATCATTCCCACTAAAACTACGATCACTGAACAAAGCAAAATGTCTCGATTGCCAATATGAGAAAGTTCATGGCTAATGACTCCTTCCAATTCTACTTTTTCTAATTTATCTAAAAGGCCTCTAGTAATACAAACAACCGCATGCTGAGGGTCACGACCAGTAGCAAAAGCATTAGGCGAAATATCATCAATAATATAAATTTTAGGCAGAGGCAAACCAGCAGTAATTGATAAATTCTCAACAATTCGATATAACTCTGGATTATCTTCTTTTTTGATCGGGCCTCGAGCTTGAGATAAAGAGAGAATAATTTTATCAGCATTCCAATAACTCAAAAAGCTCTGAAAAACAGCAAAAACAACCGCTAAAATCAAAATCCATTGCTCATTAAAAAGATAACTAAAAAACCACCCTAAAAGGATAATAAAAATCAAAAAACCGGTCATCAAAAACCAGGACTTGCGGATATTAACACCAGCTTGAGTATAAAGAGTCATTAAAAACTAACTTTGACTGCTTCTCTTTCCTCTGGTTCAGTGGTTTCAAAGAGAGGCTCTGCTTTAAAGACAAAAATTCCAGCAATAATCTTAGAAGGAAAAGTTTGAATGGCAATATTATAATCCCTCACATTGCCATTATAGAATCTTCTGGCTGCTTGAATTTTATCCTCGGTATCAACTAATTCTGTTTGTAATTGCAAAAAGTTTTGATTAGCCTTCAAATCTGGATAATTTTCTGCTATTGCAAATAAAGATTTAAGGGTTTGGCTTAATTGATTTTCTGCTGCCACTTTATTGGCCCCGCCAGTAGCTTGCATTGCCTGGCTTCTAGCTTTAGTTACATTTTCAAAAACAGTTTTTTCATGAGTAGCATAACCTTTAACTGATTCCACAATATTAGGGATCAAATCATAACGCCTCTTTAATTGGACATCAATGTCTGCCCAAGCTTCTTTTACTCTCACTTTCTTTCTAATTAAAGAGTTATAAACTCCAACTACAAAAAGAACAATTAGAATTAAAATTACCCAAAGTATATTCATATTATTTTATTTTATTAATTTTACCCTGCCTGCGCAGGCAGGAATTTTTAATTTTTAATACTCCTCTGCAGGCATTGCTGGCAAGTTATTCTCTTTCTTCTCAGGTATTTCATAAACTACTGCTTTAGTAGTCAAGAGCATGCCAGCCACTGAAGCGGCATTTTCTAAAGCGCTTCTGGTTACCTTTGTTGGATCAACAATACCAACTTTTATCATATCTACAAATTCACCAGTTAAAGCGTTAAATCCCTCATTGTTACCTCTTTTTCTTGCTTCTCCCAAAATAACAGCGCCATCTTTACCAGCATTTTCTGCAATTTTACGAATTGGTTCTTCTAATGATTTTTTCACAATTTCTACGCCAATCTTCTCGTCATCACTATCTGTTTTAACGTTTTTCAAAGCTTGCTCCGCTTTTAGAAAAGCAATACCACCACCAGGAACAATTCCCTCTTCTAAGGCAGCTTTGGCAGCTCTGACCGCATCTTCAACTCGATGCTGTTTTTCTTTTTGCTCAACTTCCGTTGGAGCGCCAACTTTAATAACAGCTACTCCTTCAGAAAGTTTAGCCAATCTTTCTTCTAACTTTTCTTTATCAAAATCAGATTCATTTATTTCTAATTCCTTTCTAATTTGCTTAATTCTTTTTTCTATATTTTCTTTAGAACCAACGCCTTCAATAATAGTTGTATTATCTTTAGTCACGACAATTTTTCTGGCTTGACCTAAATCACTAAGCTCAGCTTTATCTAATTTTAATCCTAATTCTTCAGAAACGACTTTGCCGCCAGTCACAATAGCGATATCTTCCATTGATTCCTTTCTACTATCGCCAAAACCTGGAGCTTTAACAGTAACAACATTAAAAACTCCGCGTAATTTATTAAGAATAATAGTGGTCAAAGCTTCTCCAGTGACATCATCGGCAATTATTAGCAGCTCTTTCTTACCGCTTTGAAGAATTTTATCCAGTAAAGGTAAAACGTCGTGAATATTAGAGATTTTTTGGTCAGTGATTAAAATATACGGATCTTCTAATCTAGCCTCCATTTTCTCTGAATCAGTAATCATATAAGCAGAAATATATCCTCTATCAAACTGCAGCCCTTTCACCACTTCTTTGGATAAGCCTAAGGTTTTTGCTTCCTCTACCGTTACGACGCCATCCTTACCAACTTCATCAATAATATCAGCTATTAAATCTCCAATTTCTTTATCTTTGGAAGAAATAGTGGCTACATCAGAAATAGCATCATGGCCTTCAACTTTTTGGGAAATCTTTTTTAATTCCTCTACTATTTTACTGACTGCTCTTTCAATACCTTTTTTAATACCTAAAGGATTAGCTCCCGCGGCAACATTTTTAAACCCTGAGGTTATCATTGACCAAGCTAAAAGAATAGCAGTAGTAGTACCATCGCCAGCCACATCATTAGTTTTTTCAGCTGCTTCTTTAAGGACTTCGGCTCCTAAATTTTCTACTTTATCTTCCAGCTCTATTTCTTTAGCAATGGTAACGCCATCATTAGTAATTAAAGGTGAACCAAAACCTCTGTCCAAAATAACATTAGAACCTTTAGGACCCAAAGTAATTATTACAGCCTGGGCTAATTTATCGGTACCTTTTTTGAGAGCCTGACGAGCTTTTTCGTCAAAAATTATTTGTTTTGCCATACTTTAATTAATTTTTAATTTTAAATTTTAAAATCTAGTCCAATATCGCTAAAACATCGTCTTCCCTTATCACTAAATATTCTTTTTCATCTATTTTAATCTCATTGGGCGTATATTTAGTAAAAAGAATTTTATCTCTTACTTTTACGGCTAAAGGAATCAATTTTCCTTCCCCAGTGGTTTTTCCCGGGCCAACAGCAATGACTTTTCCAGCTACTGGCTTTTCTTCTGCGGTGTCGGGAATAATGATGCCAGCTTTAGTAGTTTTTTCTTCGTTTAATGGTTCAACAAAAATATGATCAGATAAAGGCTTTATGTTCATAATTTTTAATTTTATAATTTTTAAACGATATTAGCCCCTCACTTGAAAAGTTTTGAATTATCTAATAAAAGTATCATCTTCTCACAAGGCCTCAAATGGAGACATCTACTTTTCATTTAGATAGAATTCAAATAGATGCTTTGCATCTTAAACTTTTCAAGTGAGGGGTTAGCACTCCTCGACCTTAATTGCTAATATTATTTTATTTTACTCGAAAGAAAAAATTTGTCAAATTATTTTGCTTCTATCACCCCTTTTTTAATTTGATCAGTTAATGAAGGAGTGCTAATTTGAGCTAGAAAATCGAAAAATTTTGTCTGCTCCTCAGCTGTCATAAAAGAAGGTTGGCTTTTGCTACTTTGAAGAGGAAAAAGATAAAAAGTTTTTTGAGTTGGTTGCCATTCAAAACCCAAAGCTAATTCTTGCTGGACTGGCTGAGAAAAATACATATCAAAAACAAAATTTCCTAAAGAATAAAAAATCAACTTCTCTTGATATTCTTCAATCCCCTGCGCCACATGGGGATGATGTCCAACAATTAAATCTGCGCCAGCCTCAATTAATTGATGAGCTGTTTGTTTCTGAAAATCATTGGGAGAGGAAGTATATTCTGCGCCCCAATGAGGAGTAACAATAACATACAGATTGGCATCTTTAGTTTTTAATTCTTTTATCTCCTGAATTAAATCTTGAACACAATATTTACTTTTATAAACTAAATTGGCTCCCAGGAAAACAAAATTATCCTTTTGATAATTATATTTCAAACTGCAATCAGAATAATCACCCAAAGGAAAGATATGATTTTCTTCAAGGTATTTCCTTGTACTGTCAATAGCTGAATGTCCTTGATCAGCCATATGATTATTGGCGATATTTAAAAGATTAAAACCTAATTTAGCTAATAATTGCGGAATGGCTGGTGAATAATCAAAGCGCACTGAAAATAAAGAAACGGACTTAGCTTCAGCTCTCACTGGGCCTTCTAAATTACCATAAATGATATCCCAATTAAATATATAAAAAAGAGGTGTAATATTTAAGAAAGGATATTCTAAGCCGTATTTTTCAGTTAATTGAGCGACGCCTCGAGCCATCATAATATCACCCACAAAAAGCATTCTTTTAGAAATTGAAGTCGGAGTAATTGGAGGATTAACTATGGTTGATAATTCGGGTTTAATAACAAGGATTACTTTCGACCAAAAGAAAAAAAGAACGCTAGCTATGACCAACGTTCCCGTGATAACAAAAACAATAAATTTTTCGTTCTTATTCATTTTCTTCCTTATTCATTTTCTTCTTCTATTTCTTCTTTTGGTTTTTCCAAAGCCATCGGTTCAATGTCAGTGGCTTTGCCAGAAATTTTTAAAATGTCTTTGTCAATTTTGCCAAACTCTTTATAGGCAGTATTATACATATTTACCGTTGTCCCCAAATGTGTTCCTAATTTTTTAAAATAATTGTCATAACTTGATAAATGCCGCATTAATTCTCCAACACGTTTCACAATCTCTTTTGCCGACTCTTCAATCTGTAAGGCCTTTAATCCTTGAAGCACGGTCTGTAAGTAAGCCAAAAAAGTGGTGGGAGAAACAATCATCACTTTTTTCTCGCCAGCCGCGTATTGAATTAAGTCGCGGGTATTGGATTTTACCGCGCCGATTTTATTAATCAGCAAATCGTAATAAACCGCCTCGGAGGGAATGAACATAAAAGCGAAATCTGTTGTTTTTTCGCCGGGTTTGATATATTTTGCGGTTTCGTCAATTCTGTTCTTTAAATCGTCCCGAAACGCCGCTTCCAAGCGAGTCCGTTCAATCTCGTCTTTCGTTTCCAAAAGACGGTTATAGTTTTCTAAACTGAATTTAGAATCAACCGGGATAATCATATTTTTCACAAAAACAACTGCGTCAACAGCCGTACCGTCTTTGAACTCATATTGCATTTGAAAACTTCCCGGCGGCAAGACGTTTTTCAAAACAGTTTCCAGATAATATTCTCCTAAAACTCCCCGCTGTTTGGGATTTTTCAAAATATCTTGGAGGCTTTCCAATTGTTTGGTAATATCAATCACCTGCTTTTGACCCTCGTTGACCTTGGTAAGTTCCTGAGCATTTTTTTCAATGACTTTTATACTTTCACCTAACTGTCGTTGAATCATTTGGGTTGATTCCTCGAGTTTATTATCTAAAGTCCGAGTAATTTCCTGAATCTGATTTTGAATCATTAACAATGATTGATCTTCTTTTTCTTCTTTTTTCCCTTTTTTGATTATGAAAAAATACAAAATTCCCAATGCAATTCCTAATAAAAGTCCTGAGAGAATGTAAGTAATGTTATTCATTAAGATAATTGTACTACAAAATTCTCTAAATTTCTATTCTTCAATTTCTTTTTGAAGCTCTTCTAATAGTTCCTTGGCTTTTTTGGAGATGTTTTTTGGCGTTTTGATTTTGACAGTGGCATATAAATCACCAAAACCAGCACTACTAAAATGTTTGATCCCTTTTCCTCTGATTCTAAATATTTCCCCAGCATCAGTTCCTGCAGGAATTTTTAAAATAATCTTTTTCTTATCTAAGGTGTTTATTTCTACATCTTTTCCCAGAGTTGCTTCAGGGAAAGAAAGATAAAGAATAATAAACAAATCATCGCCCTTCCTTTCAAAAACTGAATGGGGCTTAAGAAATATCTTAATATAAAGATCCCCGGAAGAATTACCCAAAATTCCAGCTTCTCCTTCGCCTCTAATTTTGATAGTTTCTCCGTTTCTAATCCCTTGAGGAATATCAATAGTAATGGTTTTGCTGTCATAATAACGGCCATCTCCGCCGCAAACATGACATGGTTTTTCTGGAATCTTTCCTCGGCCATGACATTTAGGACACTCTATGATTTGAGTAAAGGTTCCTAAAATTGTTCTTTTGGCTTCACGAATCACTCCTTCGCCTTTGCACTGCGGACAAGTTTTTACTTTAGATCCTGGTTCATATCCTTTGCCATGGCAATGCTCACAAACAACATAAGTTTTAAAAGACACTTCTTTTTTCGCCCCAAAACCTGCTTCCTCAAGAGTAATTTCTGTTGTTATTTCTAAATTACGACCTCGATTTTGATTGGTGGTTTTTCGCCGTCTTCTAGTTTCTCCGCCAAAAAATTCAGAAAAAATATCGCTAAAATCAAAATTCCCTCCAAAATTATTAAAAGAAAACCCGAAAGGTTCTTCAAAATTAACGTTTTGCCAATCAAAACCAGGAAAGCCTCCCTCAGCCCCAACCCCAGCACCCTCAAATGTGGTACCAAATTTATCATACTGAGCTCTCTTTTCTGGATTGGATAAAACTTGATAGGCGGAATTCATTTCTTTAAATTTTTCCGCGTCGCCACCTTTATCTGGATGATATTTATGGGCTAATTTATAAAAAGCATTTTTAATCTCCGCCTGAGAAGCATCTCGCGGTACGCCTAAAATTTCGTAATAATCTTTCATTTTTTAAGGCAATAAAAATTTAAAAATTAAAAATTAAAAATTAAGTAAGGGCTATCTCCTCTTTTTCTACTTCCACTCTTTTAATTTGCAGATATTTAACCGCGAGGAATAATTTTAATAACAACCAGCTCACTATAATCACTAAAAGAGAAAAAACATAATTAAATAAAATCAATAGGCTCCAGGCAAAAGAAAAAAATAAAAGATAGATAATTAATTTAATTTGCAATGTCATTCCCTGCCAATGGTCTTTGAAATAATTAACAATCAAATTAGGAATTGTTTCTTTGCCAGAAATCGTTATGCCAATCATTTGCGAAAGACTACTTCTAGTTTGTTCTAATAATAATTTTTTCGCCGGTTCTCCGATAATTCCCAATTCACTTGTCTGCGTTGCAATATAAGTGTTTAAAATATCATCTATCGTTCCTCCCACGTTTAACGTGGGTCTAGGTGCGTCTAACGCACCCCCAAGCTGAAAAGATCCACTAAAAGAAGCATTAATCAAGCCGTTAATATCAATTCTTGCTGAATCTAAACTATTTCTTTCAAAATAGATTGAAGCCCCTAAAATTATTATTAGAGCTAAACTTAGAAAAATTATTCCTTTAGAAATGATTCGGGGAAAATTTAATTTGATTAAAATATTCGCTTCAGCTTTCATCCGCCAACCAGCGAAAAGATTAGTTAGTAATATTGCTCCGATAACGAAGAAAATATTAGTATCCCAAGCTTTATCTAAAAAAATCGGGATAAAGGGGATGAAACAAAAAAGCAAACTAAAAAAATAGAATTGATTCTTCGGAGCTACTAAGAAAAAAATGGGTAAGAGAGAAAAAGAAATTAACCAGAGAACTCCAGCCCAAATCAAAAGATTGAAATTGATGGTTCGACTCTGCTCACCATGGCTTCGACTGAGCTCAGCCGAATGTCCAATCCTGAGCGAAGTCGAAGGATTGATGGTTCGACTCTGCTCACCATGGCTTCGACTGAGCTCAGCCGAATGTCCAATCCTGAGCAAAGTCGAAGGATTGAAATTTTTTAATACTCCCAGAGAAAATAAGGAGGCTAAACTTAAACCGCTAATTATTAAAGCCACTAAAATAAGTGATTTGAGAAATTCACTTCTGTCTCTGTAGGCTAACTTATAAACTCGATAAAAATTTGAATCCTGAGGCATTGATTAATTATATCACGATATCACTTTTCCTCAAAATTAGCATCCTGGGCCTCTGGCGGTTCTTTCTTTTTCTCTTCCGGCTTTTCTTCTGGTTTTTCTGTTTGTTTATATAAAGCAGCTCCTAATTCAGATAAATTCTTGGAAAGAGCATCTATTCTTTCTTTTATTTGCGCTGGGTCAGAATCATCTTTTGCTCCTTTTAATTCTTTTATTTTATCTTCTACTTGAGTTTTTAGTTCTGGAGGAACTTTATCAGCGCTGTCTTTTAAAGTTTTTTCAGCAGTATAAATTAAAGTCTCGGCATTATTTTTTAATTCTGCTAATTCTTTTTTCTGTTTATCTTCTGCTGCATATGTTTCTGCTTCTTTTTTCAATTTTTCGATTTCTTCTTTTGACAAACCAGTTGAACCTTCAATTCTCACTGACTGACTTTTATTCGTGGCTTTATCTTTAGCTGTCACACTTAAAATTCCATTGGCGTCAATATCAAAAATAACCTCAATTTGAGGCAAACCTCTTGAAGCTGGTGGAATGCCATCCAAGATAAATCTGCCCAGACTGCGGCAATCAGCAGCCATTGGTCTTTCTCCTTGTAAGATATTAATTTCTACTGAAGTTTGATTATCTGAAGCAGTGGAATAAATTTGGCTTTTAGAAACAGGGATGGTGATATTTTTTTGAATCATAACCGTATTAATGCCTCCCAAAGTTTCAATTCCTAAAGATAATGGCAAAACATCAAGAAGTAAAACATTTTTTATTTCTCCTTCGGGTGTTCTCTTTTCTTGACTAGCAGTAATAATTTCAGCTTCAATAGCTGCGCCAACGGCCACAATCTCTTCAGGATTAATAGATTTATTTGGCTCTTTACCAAAAAAAGTTTTGACTGCTTCTCGAACTGCTGGAATAAGAGTAGTGCCTCCCACTAAAACTATTTCTTCTATATCTTTTTTATCAGCTTGAGCTTCTTTTAAAGTCTCCTTTACTTTTTCAATTGATTTTTCTACTAAATCTTTGGTTAAATCATTAAGCTTGGCTCTGGTGATTTTAGTATATAAATGTTTTGGGCCAGAAGCATCAGCAGAAACATAAGGCAGATTGATTTCGGTTTCTAAAGTTGAGGATAATTCAATCTTTGCCTTTTCTACGGCCTCTTTTATTCTTTGCAAAGCTAAGGGATCCTTAGAGACATCTAGGCCCTGATTTTTCTTAAAATCTTCAACTACCCAATCAATAATCCTTTGGTCAAAATCTTTCCCTCCTAAGTGAGCTTCTCCCCCAGTAGCTAAAACTTCCACTGTGTCTGGCGCTACTTCAAGAATAGTAACATCAAAAGTGCCTCCGCCAAAATCATAAACCAATACCTTTTGGGCCTGCTTTTTCCCTAAACCATAAGATAAAGCCGCAGCTGTAGGTTCATTAATCACTCTTAAAATTTTAAAACCAGCAATTTCACCAGCTGTTTTAGTTGCTTTTCTTTGGTTATCATCAAAATTAGCCGGGCAAGTAATCACAGCGGCATCCATTTTTTCCCCTAATTTCTCTTCTGCATCTAATTTTAATTTTTGCAAAATCATTGAAGAAATTTCAATGGGGCTATACCATTTATCTCCCATCTTGACTTCTACTCCCCCGTCACTGCCTTTTTTTGTCTCGTAAGGTAATCTTTTTATTTCTTTTTGAATTTCTGGATCATCAAATTTTCTACCAATAAATCTTTTTACCTCGAAAATAGTATTTATGGGATTAGTGACTGCTTGCCTTTTAGCCAAATCACCAACCAATCTTTCACCATTTTTCGCCATAGCCACCACAGAGGGAATCAAAATAGAACCCTCCCGGCTATCAATACATTTTGGCTCTCCTTGTATAATAGAAGCCGTTTTTGAGATTGAAGTTCCTAAATCAATACCTAATACTTTAGACATAATTTTTATAATTGTTAATAATTAAAATGTCATTGCGAGTCCCTCACTTGAAAAACTTTAAATCTTTTTAAATAGTTTCTTTACATTTACAAAAGATAGAGAATCTTTTATTGAAAAATTTTCTT
>Ga0210017_1004767_pt1 | contig 11045 bp, 8 predicted proteins | sample CryGeyCG2014_020_FD_183966 | JGI IMG/M metagenome (GOLD analysis project Ga0210017, IMG submission 183966) | Groundwater microbial communities from aquifer - Crystal Geyser CG08_land_8/20/14_0.20 (SPAdes) (version 2) | ecosystem: Environmental > Aquatic > Deep subsurface > Groundwater | place... | reverse complement strand
ACATTTTTGTATCTTTTATAGAGTGGCTGTTAGTGGGACCAAACTTAGGACAGATGAAGAAGAAAATCAAGAGATTGGTTGGTTTGATCTGAGACATCCGCCTAAAATCGGTTGGGAATCGCATCGATTTGTCATTAAATTTTTACAAAAAGGGTAGTCTGTTTTTGACTGAGGGTTCCGGATAAAAAACTTCTTTTCCACCGAAGCCTTTTTTGAAATGGGTAAAACCAAGCCAGGATTTATTTTTTGGAAATCTTTCATCATAAACTCCTTCGAAATCAAATACTTCGCAACCTTTTTTCTTCGCCAGTTTTATTGCTTCCCAAAGAAGAAGGGTTGGCGCCATAAACTTTTTTCCGGTGTTTGTTGCCGCCGCTTGCCAGTAGTAGGCAGTTTTGTTATGAAATAGTAATAATGTACCAGCGAGAGGTAGGCCCTCCTTCGCCCCGCCGAATTGGCGGGCTTCAGAAGGGTAAACGACAAGGATTTTTGACTTACCTCCGAAAGCTTTTACTAGAGGCAAAACTTCTCTTTCGGTACCAAGAGGGAGAATTCTTTTTTTCCATAAAGTCTTTTTTTTGAGCCGAACAAAATCCTGCGGACTCCCCTCCTTGATTACCAGATGATTTTTTTCGGCAATTCTAATGTCGCGGCGTTTGTTTTTGGAAAAAGAGGCAAAAATTTCTTTTTCCGTTCGCTTTAGATCGAGGGTTAAAGTTTTGGTGGGAATGAAGGGAGACTTAAGGAGACGGTATCCTAGAGGGGGTTGAGGGGTTTGGGGGGATTGGGGGAAAGACGGTTCGACAATGACTTGGAAAGCGTGGTGTTTTTTGGCCAAATTTTCGATTTCTTCGAAAGGGATTGGTGGGTCAATTCTTTGAATCTTAATTAAAGAGCCGATCAATGGGAATTTTTTGACGAAGACATTCCCTTTGCTGATTTTTTCTACCTGCCAACCAATAGACTCAATGTACTTGACATACTCTGGGGATTGACGAACATCGGTCATTAGTTCAAAATTCAAAGTTAAAAATTAAAAGTTACAGCTAAAAGTCCAAAGTTTATGTAGTTCTTATTTTTTCGAAACTTCTAACTGATAACTGTAACTTTGAACTTTGCACTTTGAACTTTCAACTTAACTTGCTCTTTAACCTAAGTATTCCCCACCGGATTTTATCAATCAATTGGTAGATCTGGTATAGGGTTGGGTTTATAACTAGATCATAACTTCCGACAAATTCAACAAGTTTTGGCGAGAAGCCTTCTTTAAAGCGATGAAAACCAAAATATGGATGGTTGGCCGGTGGGTTGGGTTCGATGTCGCCCCAAAGATCAAAACTTTTACAACCCATTCTTTTGCCGAACTTAATCGCCTCCCACATGAGTAGTGTTGGCGCCATTAATTCCTTATGTTCGCGAGTTGAAGCGCCATAAGGATAATATAAAATATCATTAAATTTAAAAAGTAAAAAAGAGGCAAGAGTTTTGCCCTCAAAAGTTGCGGTTAGTAAATGGGAGATTCCCGCAGGCCTTAAGATTTTCCACTGGTCTCTGTGATATTTTTTATCATGAGCGTAAAATCCTTGCCTCTTGGTTGTTTCTAAAACTAAATTAAGATATTTCACAAAAGCCTTATTTGAATTGTCTTCTTGAACTTTAACCCCATTTTTTTGGGCTAAGCGAATATTGTAACGGGTTTTTGATTTAAGGTTTTTGAAAATTTCCTCTTCAGGTTTGGTTAGATCAATAACGGAAGTGTATTTGGTAAAAAGCGGTTTGCCCTTTGTCAATCCTAGCCTCTGAAACTCGGAAACTTTGCCGCTTGAAAGCTCTGTGTTGGGTTCTATTTTAATAAATATTGCCCTGTTTTCCTTACAAATTTCTCTAATTTTTTCCAAAACTTCTTTGTTGGGCAAAATACTTTTTGGGAGATAACCGATTGTTAGAGAAAGCAAAGGCGGGTGAAAGGAAAATTGGAAAACTTCCTTAAGATTTTTACCTTCATACAAACCCAACCGTAGGACCTTGTGTCCTTGGGATTTTTTAAATTCGCCCCATTCCCAAGATTGTAAGGGATGTGTCGCGAGTTTATTGTAAACTTCTTTACTCTCGGTAATTTCAACTATTTTTATCATTCTTAATCTATGGTATTATAATGTTGATGGCCAGAAAAGTGCAAAGAGCCGCGAAAGCGAGTTGGTTTCCCATCGAAAATTTTACTAACTTTTACTTTAAGCCAGACCTTTCTCCTTTTTTTCGTGTTGCTATTTTTATCGAGCTCGTTCTTTGTTCGCTTTGTGTACTGGGGACACTATTTTTGGCGGTGTTAAAATTCATTGGCAATCTTAATTAAATCTTCGGGGATATCTTGAATAAATCGAGAAACTTCATTAGCTGAATGCTGGCCGAAATAAAGTCTTCTTCTGGCATAAGTTAAGAATAATTTTTTCTTAGCACGAGTAATCCCTACATAACAAAGCCTTCTCTCTTCTTCAAGTTCGCTTTGATTAAGTAGACTCCGGGAGTGAGGAAAAAGTCCTTCTTCCATCCCAACAATAAAAACAATCGGAAATTCTAGCCCTTTTGCTGCGTGTAGGGTCATTAAAGTAACCGCCTCTTTTTTATCACCGTTTGTAGCCGGTTTGTCCGGTAAAGATTCTTGTTCTACCAAAGAAACATTTTCCAAAAAGTCATTTAAGTCGGGGAATAAGCTAGCAACCGATCTGAGTTCGTTAATATTTTCCAAACGAGCCAGATCTTCTTCGTCTTTTGGGTCATATAACTCAAGATATCCGGTGACCTTTAATATCTCATCAAATAAATCCAGGGTATTAAATTGGGAAGATTCAGATAAATTTTCTTGCCAGTTTAAGAATTTTTCCAGGCGATTTTTACCAATTTTTTCGATTCTTTTAAAAGAAACCGTGTCTTTAGAGTTACTGACCAGACGTAAGTACGCAAGAACATCTTTGATTTCCTTTCTTTGATAAAATCTTGTTCCTCCTACTAAAACATAAGGGATTCCGCTTTGAAGAAAAAATTCTTCCAAAACTCTTGATTGAGCATTTGTCCGATAAAGAATGGCAAAATCAGACAGTTGGCATTGGCCTTGGTGGCGAACAATTTGGTTAACAATAAATTCTGCTTCATTAATCTCACTACTGGCTTCATAAAGATAAATTTTTTCTCCTTCCTCGTTTTCAGTCCAAAGTTTCAAAACAGGATGAGTTGTATTGTGACAAATTATCGAATAGGCAACCTCAAGAATTGTTTTAGTTGATCGGTAGTTTTGCTCAAGGTTAATAATTGTTAAATTGGGAAAGTCCTGTTTAAGATTGACGAGGTTACGGTAATTTGCTCCTCTCCAACCGTAAATTGATTGGGAGGCGTCTCCCACAACGGTTAAGTTACCATCTCTTTTAGCAAGAAATTTAGTTAAAATATATTGGGCGCGATTGGTATCTTGGTACTCGTCAACCAAAAGGTAACGATATTTGTTTTGATATTTACCTAAAACTTCAGGAAATTTTTTAAAAAGGTCGATTACTTTAAAAATCAAATCGTCGAAGTCGACTGCTTGGTTTTGACGCAAAAATCTTTGATATTCGAGATAAATTTGCGCTACATTTTTTTGCCAAATACCGCGGGCATACTGAGGATATTCCAGTTCGGAGATTAGTTCATTTTTTGCTCCTGAAATTGTATTTAAAACTGACTGGGGTTTGTAGTCCTTTATGGAGAGATCCAATTTTTTTGTTACTCCTTTGATGGCGTCGACTTGATCGGCTTCGTCATAAATAGCAAAATTGGGAGGAATTCCTAAAAGATTACCGTCTATCCGCAAAATCTTGGCGCAAAAGGAATGAAAAGTCCCGGCAAACGGAGTATTTTGTATTTTGTATTTTGTATTTTGGGAAAGGAGTATTCGAATCCTTTCTTTCATCTCGCCGGCAGCTTTGTTGGTAAAGGTAAGAAGTAAAATATTTTCCTCGGGGATATGTTTTTCCAATATTAAATAGGCAGCTCGATAAGTTAAGGCTCTTGTTTTTCCGCTTCCTGCGCCGGCAAGAATCAAAAGTGGTCCACCGCTATGGCTGGCGGCCCTTTGCTGTTGGGGGTTTAAGTCTGATAAAATAGCAATCATGGTCAAAAAAATAGTCTTTTGGACAACCTTGATTTTACTCTTTCTCACGAGTTTTTTGTGTGGTTATTTTATCAAGAAAACTTACTTTGGTGAATTAAAAAATAAAGAAGGAAGAACAAATTTTCTTATTTTGGGAATTCGGGGTTTTGAAACTAATGATGCTGATCTTACGGATACCATAGTCTTTGTTTCTCTGGATCAAAAGAGCAAAAAAGCCACTCTTCTCTCGGTACCTCGGGATCTTTGGATTGAGGAGATTCAGGCCAAAATAAATACCGCCTATCACTATGGCGGGTTTGATTTAGCCAAAAAGACTGCCTCTGGAGTTTTGGGACAGGAAATTGATTATCTTGTGGTGGTAAATTTTGAAAGCCTTGGAGAAATAGTCGACGTTTTAGGCGGGGTAAGCGTAAATGTTCAAAGAAGTTTCACTGATTCTCGTTATCCAATTGCCGGGAAGGAAAATGACTTGTGTGACGGCGATAAGGAATTTAAATGTCGCTATGAAAGCATCCATTTTGAGGCAGGGGAACAGCAAATGAATGGCGAGACCGCCTTAAAATACATCAGAAGCCGTAACGCAGAGGGCGAAGAGGGCACTGATTTTGCTCGGAGCGCTCGGCAACAGCAATTAGTCTTAGCTCTCAAACAAAAAATTTTAACGCGGAATGTTTATTTTAATCCGAGCAAGGTTTCCCGGCTGTTTAAAGTTTTTCAAGAATATTTAGTTGTTGATATTAACCGCTTTGAGTATGGTAATCTTGCCCTGCTACTTGCCAGAATTGACTGGAATCAGATGAAAGTGGCGGCTCTCAACGGCAATCTTTTACTAAATCCAAAAAGTCACTATTCCAAACAATGGGTCTTGGTGCCTAAAAGTGGAGATTGGCAGGAAGTTCAGGCCTTTATTGGTGAACTTCTAAAGTAATTCGTATATTGTGGTTTTCCCCGATTCAAATACCTTTTTGCCCAGTTTTTTTAACTTTTCTTCATTGATATTCGGATATTTTTGACGTTCCATTTCTCCAATTAACAAATATTTCACTCGGTATTTTTTAAGTAACTGTTTTGTTTGATTAACATCGCTTGCTTCATAAATTGTTTGTACCTCGCTTGATCTTTTGCCGGGTTCGTCAAAGCTCCCTCGCCAGAGCCATTCGTGAACCAGCCAGCCTTCAATTGTTGGTAACCCGGTAGCCATGGAGATTCTTTCATAATCGGTGTAACTGTCCCCTACCGCTTCAAGAATATGCGGTTGGTCTGAGACATTTTTATTACGAAGTATCAAACTTTGTTTATTTAACCAAATGATTGCCCGGTAGTCGTCTGGGTAAAGTCTTTGGATAAATTTTAATCCATAAAGTCCTTTGTAGTTTTTAGTGTCTAGGTCGCCGTAGTAACCCTTAATTGAGTAGAGAGGGTAAACCATGAGCGAAGCGAGAAGTGTAAAACCGAGGGCGAAAAACATCTTCTTAGAAAAACCCTTTTTAAGTGAAGTAAAGACACGGATAAAAATATAACCGATGGAAATGGAAAACATCATGAAAGATTGGTAGGTTAGTTTGAACATAGTGTTGGCACGGTGATAGGAAGGAATATAAATATCCTTGACATAAATGATTTCAGGAATGATGACTAGGATTGTAGAGACAAGGAAAAGGACGAGAATAAATACGTCAGGAATTAGTAATTGGTAATTAGTAATTAGGGGTGGCGATTTTTCGGTTTTTAGTTCCACTTCAACTCCTAATATTTTAGAGAGCCATTTGATAATGTTTGTTTTTTTGAAAATCTGTTTTGGCTTGAGCTGTTTGCCAAAAAGAAAAAGCAAAAAGGTCAAGCCAAAAAACCAAGGCGCTCCCCAAAGGATTAGTAGTTGATGCGGCAGGGAGTGGGCGCGGACAAAGCCAATCCCTTTAGCAATTGGTTCAAATCCAAGCTGGAAAGGAAGGAAAAAAGCGGCTGACAACAAAACAACCGCTATTCCCAAAAGACCCGTCCTTGCTAAAGCCCTGAGGGAGTAGTTCTGCCGTTCAAAAAAACTCCAAAGAAGAACCAGCCCCAGAACCATCAAATAGATCGGATAATCCCACTGATTAGTCATAAACATTACTGCTAATGTCCAGGACATTAGCAAACTCAAAGCGCAAAGCTCCTGCCTACGCCAAGGCTTCGGCGGGCAGGCAAAACTCAAAATTAACTTTAAACAGAGGGCAAGAAAAAACAGAACAAATGGTATGTCGGAAACGTGGCCGTGAAGATCGGAAACAATAAAGGAATAGGAAGGAAATTCGTGGATTGTTTTGTCTTCAACCTCGGGGCAATAACCGATATAGCGGGTGGCATTGGGGTACCAGTAAGAAAAAGAGCCGTCGCAATAAGGTTTTTTTAAAATTTCCATTTTGAAATTATAGTAGGCGGGGTGGAGATTGGCGCCGAGAGAGATGAGTAGTGCAGAAATAAGGCCAGCGGTGACAATGAGGCAGAAAATAGAAGATGTAAGATGGAAGCTGGATTTGGTAGTTGAAACTACGTTTTTTTTCCAAAAATAAACAAGATTGCCGGTTAAAGAAAAGGTTAAAGAAAAAGTAAAGGCAAAAAGAGTCGCTATCATTAGATTGTAAGTAATCGCTGAATCAATACCAGTAAGTTTAGTTAAGAAAGCGGCCACATAATGGCCGTAATAATAGTAATTAATGGATTTTCCAGCAAACCACATATCCGCGGGAGGAAAATACTTACTGCGCAAGATTGAATTAACAAAGCCAAAATCCATAAACTTTTCCAGGCCCTGAATGTCTGGTTGAAAACCACGAATAAAGGACCAAAAGGCGAGAGTTGCCAGAAACATCAGTTCTTCAAGAATAAAAATAAGGAATAGGGATGGGGAGTGGAAAATAGGTTGGGAGTGAGAGGTGCCTGTCCGGCCAGGGAAAAGTGAGATTTTTTTACGCAAGAGTATTAAGTTGACTATCAATCCTATAACCAAAACTAACCAAATTGTATCTCTAGAAAAAGGAAGGATTTTGAACGTGGCGAGTAGCCAGACCAGATAAGAAGAGAAGAGTAGCCCCAGTACTTTGGAGAATAAATAACCTTTATCAAAAAAGTCGGCAAAAATTTTTTTGGTTAAAGGTAAGAAAATTAAACCAATACCAAAAATAAAAAGCCACCAAGTAAAAACAAATCCAAGGTCGGGAAACATAGAGACATTTTAAGAAAAGAGCGATCTTATTTCAAGACAGCGGAAACAAACTATAGTAGTTTGGGATATACTCATCTTACTAGAAATTGCAGTCTCTCGAAGAGCTCGAAACAAGTTTCTTTAGGGTATTCGTATATTCCAAAATTACTTCATTGAGCTGCAAATTATAGTAATTTAGGAATATAATCGGGTAATGTTGCGGCGGAAAAGAAGGATACGAATTGGGTGCGATCTTGACGGAGTGGTTGCCAAGCACAGCTTGAGTGGCTTTTGGGTGAAGGTTAGGTTGTTGAAAGAAAAGCTTTTAAAAAAAGCTCATACCAAGGCGTACTATTACCCGCAAACAGAGATTGAGCAGATTGCTTGGAAAGTTATCAATTGGTTTAGGGTTCCCAACAAAAAAGGGATAGAAAGTCTGAAGGAGCTTCGCCAAAAAGGTTATCACTTCTTTTTAATCACCAGTCGTTTTAGATTCAATGAGCCTTCTACTGAGAAATGGTTAAAAAAATATCAGCTTTTTTCTCTTTTTGACAAGGTTATTATCAATGTACGAGACAGCTCTCCAATTGATTTCAAAGTCGATGCCATCGATAAAGAAAAAATAGACTTCTTTATTGATGATGATTTAGAGGTTTTGTCGGCTCTCTGCCAAACGCAAACTAAGCTTTACTGGGTGATTCCTGGACATCGAAGTCACAAGGAAAATCATCAAGGGAGAATACAAAATTGTCATAGTTTTGCCGAAGCATTACAAGAAATCAGCCGAACAATTAACTAGAATATCGGTCGAAGAGTTTTCCCCAACCAGTTTTTCTAAAAGCTTCAATTCTTTTTTTGCCGACAAAGTTATACCAATACCAATCATGATAGGCTGTTGAAGCCAAGTAACTCCATGGGGCGATGAGTGTTTGTAAAAGCAGTTTTTCCAACCAAGGAGGTGAGTGGTGATAAATCAGTTTCTGCCCTCTTGAGGCAAAAGTATCAGCTTTCTTGTAATGGAAATTGACTTTTGAAATATCTTCTCCGATAATTTCTATTTTGTCAGGATCGGCTATTCCTAATTTTCTTTCTTGAGCTAATTTTAAATAGGAAATACTAAGTGGATTAAAACCCATCATTTTAGCAGCAATGGCATCTATTGCGACGCAGTCGGTAGAGGCAAGAAGATAATCTTTTTCTTCCCATTCCATCGCCCGAGGACCAGATCCTTTGCCGACAGAAGTACCATCCATGACGTTAAAAATTCCCGGATGAATTTCTTTTTGGATGGTCAGAAGATCGACGATTGTTTCATGAATGTGGCGGTGAGCAAAATGCCTGACTGTTTTTAACATCCCAAAATAATTCTTGATCGCCCCGGTAGTAGTGGTGAAAACATGCATCTTCATAGTAGGGAGATGCATCATATTGGCGCCAAAGATAATTTCCGGCAATTGAATACCGTCAGGAAAAATTTTGTCAAGTATCAGTAATTTGGCTTTGGGTTTATAGACCTTATAGGGCACATCGGTTAGATAGTTCATTTTAAGACCATATTTTTTTAAGACTCCAAGCCAACCATTGTTTATGCTTCCTTGACGGACATCAGTGACAACGGTTTTGTTTTCTACGGGGATAATTTGTGAAGGCGTAAATCCATCTTCGATTAAGGTTTTAACAACTCCCTCAAGTTCCCACGGCGGTGTCGAACAGGCGGGATAAAATTTTGTCCAGGAAAGATTTAATTTAAGAACAACAGGAGCATCCTTTTTAAGAAATTTTTTATAATCTGCTTCTTTTAGTAGTTTTTGATAATCAGAGATGACAGTTTGTGGGTAAGTTTTTTTAATAATGACGGTTGACATAGCGATCTTTTTTAAATTTTAACTTAAAGATGTGTTTTTTACCACGATCAGATTCCTTGAGCAATGTTCCATCGGTATTATAGTGGATTTGTTTCCTCCCTTCAGGGTATAGTTTTTCTACGGCCTCGAGAGCATTATTGTATTCGGGGAGAAAAATGTAGACAAGATTGTTAGTTTTAGTACTGGCGATTAAATCATATTTACCAAATTCTCTTGATTTGTCTTCTCCTTGATAATCGGCCAATAGAAACCTGAGAGTTTCATAGCGATATTTCCAACGGCTTGAATAAAAGTAAACGAAAGTGTCTTTGGGCAATGTATTCACAAAATCAGCTATTTTAACTAATTGGTAACAAAGAACATTTTTAGTTGTCCACCCAACAGAAATTTTTGAGAAGTATATCCAAGTTCGGTGAAAACCGGTTAAAAGAATTATTAGGAAAAAAATTAAACGAAACACTTTTTTAAAGAAAAATGTTTTTTTAGAGAGAAGGTTATAAAGGAATACTGCTCCGAGGCCGCAAAAAATGTAGGTAAAGTATGCACTTATTTGGCTTCTTCTGATATTAGGAGCGTCAATGGTGAAAATGCTTCCAGAAAGAAAGAAAAAGAAAGGAAAATAAAGAAAAATAATCGTTCCCAATTTATGCCGATATTTATTTAGACCTAGAATAAAACCTGCGAGGAAAAAAATTCCCATGATAGGATTAAGAATTGGACCTTCAGAAAGTGTGTTCCATGGGTCACGATCTCCAATAAAGTTAAACATCAACAAGGTTGCCTTAAGATTATGTAGTAAAATCCCAAAAGGACCTATCCCGCTAGACAAGTAAGTTCTTGCGTGATTAATTCCTTGTTCACTAAAAATAGAGATCATTTGACTCCGAGAAAAAAAACTATCCTTGTTTTCAATCGCAAAAGCGAGAATTGGGGAGGCGACAATAAAATAGAACAATAACAGAATCAAGAATTTATTTATATAGTGTGTAAATGGCTTTTTTCCCTGGGTTATTAGTAAAGATCCCCAAATAAAAACAAACAGTATTGGAGTGACCCATAGGGCTGCATAGCTGTGGTTCAGGAGTCCTAAGAGAACCCCCGAAGTTATAAAGTACACAGTTTTGTCGGTTTCGTATGCCATGAATAAGAAAAAAATGGCGGGGAAAAATGAGATATTTGCCGCCACGTAATCAGCGCGCCTAGAAAGGGCTAAGGAAACACTGTCTGTAACAAAGAAAAAAGTAGCAACAACAGCAATTCTTGGGGTAAGAATTTTTCTTATAAATAAATAGAAAAAAGGTATTGAAAAAATACTTAATAAAACAAAAGAAAGACGGGTAGTAAAAATCGATACCCCCAAGAGTTTATAGATTTTCGCCGTCCAATAAACAGGGAGTGTCGCTTGCCCGAGAGCGGCTGGAGACCAGAACCCAATAAATCCGTCCTTAAGAACTCTTCTGGCTTCGATTCCTGTCCAAGCCTCGTCGCCATGGAATCCAGCTGGGAAAGAATCAAGTTTGTAAATTCTTAAGAAAGCCCCCAAAATAATTAAGAACAAAAAGATTAATAATTCTTTTTTAGTAAATTTATTCATTTTTCTTAAAAATAATTATTTTCGGATGGTCGTAGACCGTAAAACTTTCGTCGGCCGACTGATCATTGATAGTCAAATTAAAAATGGACGGATTGGAAGTAAACTCAGCTACTTTTTCAAAACCCAACTTCCCTGAGAATAAATCTTGATAATACTGGGCAGTTTTTGGATAGCATACCTTATATTTCTGGCAATCAGCTAATTTTTGTAAGGGAACATAGAGCCGATTTGAAGCGAGAATAATATAGTCGGCTTTTT
>Ga0210017_1004762_pt1 | contig 11054 bp, 11 predicted proteins | sample CryGeyCG2014_020_FD_183966 | JGI IMG/M metagenome (GOLD analysis project Ga0210017, IMG submission 183966) | Groundwater microbial communities from aquifer - Crystal Geyser CG08_land_8/20/14_0.20 (SPAdes) (version 2) | ecosystem: Environmental > Aquatic > Deep subsurface > Groundwater | place... | reverse complement strand
TACAATTACAGGGGAGTCTGCCAACAAAGATTTCTGGATTAAAATCAACGCTATCAGCAGGTTCGCCATATCGCGTATCACCATCGACTTCCCAGTCACCATTAAAATCCGCAAAATATATATCAGCCGGTACTGCGTTCCAATCACTTGTACTGGTATTATCTGATCTACCGTGCCGAGTAGGAACGACAGAAGCATCTCCGGCTAAAAGGGCCCATACCGTTCCCTCTTGGTAAGCATCAGAGAGATATTGCCTGACTTTTCCGGCATTATCGTTAATACCGGAAATTAAATCGCCCGTGTATTCCGCGTAGATATCTTCAACAGTAACAATACCTACTTCATAGCCCTTCCGGATTTTCCAACTAATAAACGTGGTAAAATCATCTTCCAGATCCTCAGACGTGATAATTACATATTCATAGGTTGGAAGAGCAGCGGTTTTTACTACCGATGATTTTCCTAAGTTACCCTTAGAACTGGGCTTAATTTGAAATTCTTCGAAATTCTCGGGATTATCTATCATATTTCTTAGAATTACATCATATTTTTTCTGACTTCTATCATCTCTTGATCGAGCAAGGATTGATACATTTTGTCCAGAAATAGTTTTAAATTTCAATTCAAAAGTAATTGAACTGATCAATGAGATCTTCCCTGATTTGGGATAATATTGAATCGGTGAAATTGCCAGGGTGACAATATGATTACTGCCATCGAAATATCCATCTTCTTCAACTTTTACGATGGATTCCGGAAAAACATCATCAGAATTATATATAGCTGTATTCGGGCCAACAAATGCTGGGGTTTCAGCATCGGCTGAGAGTTCAACCGGTTTCTGTAATGGATATATTATATAGGTATCTGTCAACTCTTTTTGCTTTATATCCTTGATATTGATGCTGTCAATTTCAGCATTGGAAGGAATCAGCATTTTAATGTGTATAATGGGAAGTTCTGGATTTCCGAAATCACTGCCATAATCCAATTCCGAAGTCGAAATCCGTGTATATACCATGCCATCATCACCGGTTATTGTTTCATAATCAAATACATATTGTTCAAAATTGATCGTTTTAGTAAGCGTTTCTGTCCCTTGAACAAAACAAAAAATTGTCATAACAAGCAAAATAATACATAGTTTTTTCATTGTCATCTCCATAAATTTCTTTAGTGTTAGTTTTCATAGTGATTCTAATACTCTTTTACCCTGTATATTAGCGCCAACTAGCTAAAATACAGGGTCGTTTAGGTGAAATCTTTCATACTTCCCTCCTTATTTTATAAATATCAGTTTCATGATCTGTGTCGTTTTTTGAGTAATATTTGAAGAATAACTCAAATTGTAAAAATAAACCCCGCTTGACACAGGTTGCTCATATTGATTGGTTCCGTCCCATTCTATCAAGTGATAGCCGGACGGCTGCTCTCCGGTAATTAAAGTCTTAATCTTCTGACCCAGCTGGTTGTTAATTGTTATGTTGATATTTGAAGCAACTGGTAAATAGTACCCTATTTGAGTATTGGCGTTAAATGGATTTGGGTAGTTTTGGTATAGTTTAAAATCTTCTGCTGTTGTTTTAGCTTCAGTTGTGATATCTTCATATTCGCCGAAAGTATACAGGCACACTATCCCTCTCTCATTTGACCCCATTCCGCCAATTAATAACTCCTGCTGACCATCATTATTGATATCTCCGATACTGGCTATCGTATATCCAAGACCGTCCTCATATTTTTCACTCTGTATTATATAATCCGGGATCGAATCGAAGTCTGTTCCGCCCAAATATATATAGGCTCCCAGATTATTGCCTTGCCAGCCTACCGTCCCAATAATAACATCGTTTATTGAATCATTATTAATATCAACTGGATTGCAAATGGAAAAAAAATCGCAGTTTAATTCTCCTTTTCCAAAATCAGAGAATTCTTCAATGTTTTTCCCTGAGAATATATGTATATGTTTAAGTGATAAAATTGCATATTCACTAATAGTATCTCCTGAAATATCTCCAAGATTCTCAACATAGAATCCAAAATCACTTATTGTTGTATCTGACTCATAAATTGTATCAAAGTGAGCCCCAATCGAATCGCCTCCATACATTAGATACGTTTTCCCATAAGTTTCTGTAGCAGACTGATAATGGGTACCTATCAGCATATCATCATAACCGTCACCACTGATGTCACCCATTCCGCAGATGGCTTTGCCAATCATATCACACATTCCTCCCTGAAATACAACATCAGCCTCAGCATCCATATTTGAACCGCCATAATAAATAATGACATAACCCATAGTTGTATAATCGTCAGGCGCACCAATCAACAAATCGTCCGCACCATCACCATTCACATCGCCACCGTTCTCGACTTCCCAACCAAACATGTACATATAATTGTGACATTCAATGATTAAATCAGGGATAGTGTCAAAATCCGCTCCTCCCCAAAAAATGAAGACACGCCCTGCCATGTACGAATAATACGAGTAACCATAATCCGAAATGACAATATCCGAAACGCCATCATTATTAAAATCTCCTGATGTAATCGAGTTACCAAAATAGGTGTATTCTTCTTCCGTTAAATGATAATCCGGTATTATATCAATTGTTGCACCGCCTAAATATATATCCACATAACCATCGGCCACAGTACACCAATTGGCACCAATGGCAAAATCTTTATAGCCATCGGCATTGATATCTCCAATTCCCTGGACTTCCATATAGCGGTCTCCATCATTAAGTCCGGTCATCGTGCCGATAAGATGAAATCCGATTTCTGCCTGTGCGGCAATAACGATGGTTAAAATAATCAGTCCGATTTTAATGGCTTTTGTCATCATGTTTTGCTTCCTTCAGATACAATTACACCTAATTAGTATTCTGTGATTTTCTTTTATGCTCATTTTTCTTTCTTAACATACTCCAAACAAATGGATTGAATAATGGTCCAGCAGCCCTGTTTTTCTATCCCAGATCTTGAATATCTTCTGCAAAGCAGAACGCTGGAGTTTTTCTCCTCGTAAAGAAGTAAATAAATAAGGACTTCCATTCTTATTTTCTTCCAGATATTGCTTAAGATGGGCTTTGCCAGTCTGGGGTTGGGCATTTCTGGATACCTTTTCAATCGATTCTACTTCAAAGGTGCGGTTAAGATTATCAATCGTCGAAATTCCGGTAGTAGCGACGCCTTTGACTAAGCCTTTTGAGATTGAGGTGTTATCCTTAAACTTGACTAGGATGACATTTGGCTCGTACGTCGGATTGTATGGATCCAAAACTGAACTTTGAACCTGTTGTGCAAACAGCGCGCATGCCATAAAGGCAATCAAACAAAATACGTTAGACGATCGCATGGCGACCTCCTTGGTTTTTCTATAGACTTGATCCTTCCACCATCTACGGATTTGTTCCCGTTGTTGTTGTTTCAGTTGTCTCCGTTTTCGTCGAACTCTTTTTGTGCGTTACGGGCTTGAACTGTAGCAGGATTTCCGGAGCGTTCTGGAAGCGGATACCGGCGGCTTTACGGATTTTATACATCGTCACGTTGAGTTCTTTCGCTGAACTTTCTAATTCCGCAAAACGCCTGCTCCGAACATGCTTTGCGTCTTCCTGCTGATTCTCCATTTCCACCAATGCTGTCAGGGAATTTGTCAGATCGTCGTAATCGGACTGTTTGATCCCGTTTTGCATCAGCGCTTCCAAATGGCCTTTTGCCGATTCACGGACATAAGTCAGTAGCGAAGTCAGTTCCGAAATGCTTGTAGGAAACGCTTTCCCGACCATATAGGCTTTAAGCGTCGCTTTATCGCCATAAAAGACGATCTCGGCGGCTCGTCTGAATCGGTCAAGCAGATCGAAAATTGTTTTTACTTTTACTTTTTGTTCCGTAGAACGATAAGTGACCTGTTTTTTCGATTCGTGAAAGACGGCATCCTTTTCTCGCAATGTGGCAATGGCATTTTCAAAACCTGTCACTTTTTCAGCCGTGACGCCGACCTCCGCAAGTTCCGAGGATAGTTTCTTCACCGTTGTTAACAGAACACTGGCTTCTTCGAAGATTTGATCGATCTTTTTGGACATAAAATCCTCCTATTTTTTATTGATTGGAAACGATAAAGCCTTGACTGAAATATTCATAACAATCAAAATATTCTCTTGATAAGAAACCTGAAAACCTTTTTGCCCGACATTTTTTCCTTATTGACATAGAAAAAAACCTTAAGCAACAAGAAATTATTTGCTTTGGTTTAAAATTCGAGATTATGTAGCATCATTTTTCGTCTGTGAGGAAAGAATTTTTCTTGAAGATCGATCAGTATTTATATTTCAAAATTCGGAGTTTTTTTGCCGTGTATATTGGTAGAGTATGTTTGATTTTCAGTCGAGATCCCTTTCCCGCTGACGGTGAAAATGTGTCCTGTCAAGAGATCGCAATGTCAAAGAGCGCAGCGAAATGTTTTCAAAAGAACTTCAGTACAAATGAAGTTTACCAACGAAAAAGCAATTTGCAAGAATTATTTTTAGGCAAAGGTCAAGTAAACCAATTTACGGAGCGTAGCGACTAAATTGGTTTTGGTTTTAGTCTCGTTCGATCTTTGAAATCGTCAGGTTTGAGAACCTGACGGAACGGGAGAAAATGTCTGAATCGCTGATTAATCAGATTGCGCTGATTTGGCTGATTAAAGAGAACAAAGCCGGGAAAGGAAATCTGTGAAATCAATAAACTGTGAAACGAAACCTGTTTGTCCCTAAACTTCGGGATGAAAACAGGTTGTTTTCTTCATCAAACCAATTTCCGGAGCGTAGCGACTAAATTGGTTTTGGTTTTAATCTCGTCCGATTTGTGAAATTGTCAGGTTTGAGAACCTGACAGAATGGGAGAAAAATTATAGCCACGCGCTTTAGCGCGTGGATAATTTTAGATACAGAATCGGGCTTTAGCCCAAAAGATAGGACTAAAGTCCGGGATGTTAGTCAGTTTATTTATCCACGAACTAAAGTTCGTGGCAATAGAACTTTGGCTAATTCCTCAGTTTCCGCCAGCGGCAGACAAGTTCGTGGCAACATTCTACCACGAAACGAAACCTGTTTGTCCCTAAACTTCGGGATGAAAACAGGTTGTTTTCTTTATCAAACCAATTTCCGGAGCGTAGCGGCTCATTTGACTATTCTACTTCACGATCTCAATATTGTTTTCGAAGCCTAGATTCTGGGAACATTTAAGCGTGACGCCAATGATGTCCTGAAAATTCAGCGGCTTGTAAAGATAGCCGTATGCGCCGAGCTTGAGCGCCTTTTCCACTTTATCTTCATCGCGAAAGCCTGAAATCATGATCGCCATCAGATCGGGATTGATCTTCTTCAGTTCGGTCATCGTCGTGATTCCGTCCATTTCCGGCATCATCATGTCGATAAATGCAATATCATACTTTCTTTTCTGAAGTTCCTGAATGGCCTTTCTCCCGCGGTCTGTTGGAAAAACATCCATTCCCGTTTCTTCAAAAATTTGCTGAAAACTGGTCAGTATTTCCGGTTCGTCATCGATCACCATAATTTTTACCTGCCTTCCGCTTGTCATGACATTCTCCTTATTAATTTTATCAAATTTATTTCTTGTTTTCTTTTTCAGAATCGAATTTTTGGAGGCGCTCATAGGCGTCGTCCGATAGCCGTTCTTTGGGCTGTAATGCATTGGCTTCCATCTCGCTTGTCACGATGATCGGTGTAATGAATACGACAAGTTCCGTTTTGACTTTTTGATGAATCGTACTGCGAAATAAAAAGCCGATCAGCGGGATAGAACCGAGCAATGGAACTTTGCTGACGGTTTTGGTTTCGGATTCACGCATCAGACCGCCAATGACAATCGTTTTTCCGTTGCCGACTTTCACCCGTGTATTGGCTTTCCGCGTCGCAATGATCGGTATGCCGTCCGGCGTCGATCCGTTCTGATAGTCCGCATTCGGTCGCAACTCTATTGTGATCGTCTGGTCGTTATTGACATGCGGTTTGACGATCAATCGCACAGTCGCCGATTTGAATTCGTATGATGTAATACCGTATTGATTCAAGACTTTGTACGGGATTTGATCGCCGACTTCGATCTCCGCCTCCTGATTATCCAGCGTGACTAAATACGGACGACTTAGCACATTCAGGTCATAATCGGTTTGAAGCGCGTGCAAGACCGCGTCGATATGAACGTTAAGGATTCCAACTCCCAAACCAATTCCTTTCGGAATGACCTGACTCCACGGCGTGCCGCTTCCATCGAGATACTGCGACGAACCGGTTTGTCCGCCGGAAGTCGATTGGCGAAGGTCGAACTTCGTGGCGATTTTGTCGTTTGAACTCAGCAGATTTGGGTCTTTCCAGAGGAATTCGATGCCTGCCTCGTTGTTTTTTGTCAGCGCGATCTCTGCGATTGCCGCTTGAATGAAAATCTGCGGCGTCGGACGATCGAGGTCTTTGATAATTTCTTCGATCATAGTAAGAGCCTCCGGATTATCACGAATGATCAGGGAATTTGTGCGGGCATCCGCGATCACAGCTCCGACGGACGGCGTGACAATATTTTTTAATATTTCCTGGAGTTTCACGGCTTCCGAATATTGACAAATGATCTTCTTGACAATCGTTTGACGCATGATTTTAGATAAATCACTGACCATGTAAACATCAACACCCTCGATTTTTCGGTATCCCAATCCATTGGATTCCATAATCACCGAAATGGCGTCTTCCGCAGACACTTCGTTCAGATTGACGGAAATTCTTCTGTCTTGAATAGACGGATCAACGACGAATTTAATGCCTGTTTTTGCTTCAAGCGTTTTCAGGACATTGGTAATGGAAACATCCTTTAAATTCAGCGAAACCGTTGTTGTTTCACTTACTTTTGACGCTTCCTGAGCGAAAACCGGTAAAGCGATTGCCGCGATGAGTAATATTATCCAAAAAATTGATTTTTGTTTCATTTTTTATCCTGCTTTCAACATCCTGTTCACTCTATTTCCGGCGCTTTCAATATGATTTGGTCATTGGGAGATTTTAACCGCACGCCGCTTTTGGAGATTTCACTGATACGGAATCCCTTGATCACGTCTCCCACGCGATACACCTCTCCATCGATAATGGCCATCGGACTCTTTTTGTCGAAGATGATCCCTTCCAGATGAATTTTTGGAAGTTCGGGCTTTGTCAGTTCTTTCGGTTTCTGTGGTCCTGATTTGATCATTTTTCCTTTTTCCCGATCGTCGATCGGCCGGCGCGCCGATGAAAAACTAAATGGATCCCGTACTTGTGCCCAATTTACATGATTCAACGAATCATCGATTGTCAGACTCTCACCGTCTTTCTCGAATTCCAGTATTTCGCGAATTGCCTGATCGATCTGGTCAAAATCCTTTAGTGAACTCGCTTGTATTGACATTAATGATGTCGCTTCATCGGCTGGATTTTTTTTGATGACCATCCTTTTCAGAAATAATCCAATCATTACAATGACAAGTATAATCAGAACGACAACTTTAATTTTACTTTTTCTCATATCAGGACATGATGCAATAAACGGTGACATTATATATGAGATTCGACGGATCGTGCGCATTATAATTGATTTTAAACGAATCAATCAACAACCAATAATGTGCTGTTTCAAGGTTTTTCAGAAAAGATAAAAATTTTGAATAATTCCCCTGGAAACGGATTGAGATCGGTTGTTTGATATATTTTCCGAGGATTTCCCCTTCCTTCTTAAGCGGATCGATAGCGTTCAACTGGACGCCGGATTTATTGACAATCCAATTGATCTCGGAAAGAACCGCGGATAGGTTTTTCTCCTCGGCGATTTTCGCAGTGAAATTCTTTTCGAGAATTTGATTCTGCTGAACTTTCGCCGTCAAAATAGTCAATGCCTTTTCGATGTCTGTCGAACGAATACGCAAATAAATACTGTCGAGGTTCTCTTTTAGCAGACGTAGTTCTTCGTATCGTTTCAATTGGGGTTGGAGAATCAATACATTGACTCCAGCAACCGTCATTGAATACAACAAAATCGCCAAAATCATCCAGTGAATCTTGAAAAGGTTCTTATATATGGAAGCGTTTTTCGGTTTTTGTACGTCTTCTTTTTTCATGGTCAGTAAATCCCAATGACGAAGGACATAATGGGAATCGTTCCTTTTTTACCGATCCGACTTTCCAGAATTTCCACACGCTGAAAGTCATTCATAAAAATATCCGATTGTTCCAGCGTTTTTTTAAGAAGATTCAATGTGTTGACATCGGTTTTCCTTGAATCGATTACCGTATATCCGGTGAGCCGGATTTTTTCTTTTTGTTTGACTTTCGCTGGAGCAGTTTCAACGCTAATCTCTTCGAATCGGATATTAGCCGGCATCATGCTGGACAAAGCAATTAATTTAGTGAGCCAAACTGATGGTCTGTTTTGTTTCTGCGAGTAAATGTCCGTTTTCGTTGTCAGTTCTTCCTTATTTTGATAGAGTTGACGAATTCGCTCCAGCTTCGGATTCAGGACGTCAACCTCTGCGGAAATCTTACGGATTTCTTTCTGATAAACCGATGAGATGAACCGATTTGTCTGATAAACGTAGAACAGCGTTCCGATTGAAAATATCCAGACCGTCACGTACAGAATCGTCACCGAGAAACGAATCCGTTTCTGTTTTTTCCGGATTGCCGTGTTGCCCAACAGATTAATATGAATGAACTGCATTTTTTCAGTCTCCCACCACAAGACCGAGCGCTGTCGTAAAATAGAGTCCGTCATTTCCATCGATATTTTTAGGAATGATTTCTATTCGGTCGGAATTAAGCGGATTCCAGAGTTCGACCGGCACTTTCAGCGTCATCGCCAGTAAAAAATCCAGATTCTTTAACAATGCACCTCCGCCGGTCAGGAGAATGCGGCTGATCGGCTCTTCGCCGTGTAAAATCTGATAGTAAACATCGGCTTTTTTGATTTCTTCGGTCAGACGGTTTGCCATCTCAAGAATTACCGTTTTCCAGTCGATTCCCTGAGATTCGTCAGGTTTGCTTTCAGCTTTTAAATAATGAAAGGCATTGGTCACTTTTTGTTTTTCTGAATCATAAAACGAAGTATGGTGTTTTTTCTCAATCGTACGCGTCAATGTGTTTCCGCCGATTGGAATCGAACCAAAATAGGGAAAATACGACGGATGAAAGATTATGATCGTTGTTTGGTCGGCTCCAATATCCAAAATGGCTATCGTCTTTTCCGGAGTCGGCTCCAGCGCAACAAAACAGTTATAAACCGCTATGGCGCTGACATCGACGTTGTCCGGTTCTAAATGATTCCGATTCAGGATTTCCAGATGTCGTTTCATCTCGGACGATGGGATAAGTCCTACAAGAACAGACTGTTTGTTTGACGTTTTATTGATTTCAATTACGTGAAAATCAAATTCTACGTCCTCAGAACTGATTGGAATCAGACTTTCCAGATTAAACCGGATGGCCGATTTCAGTTCGTCTTCCTGTAAAACGGGAAGTTCCATTTGCCGGATAAAACTATTGATACTGGAAAATGTCGTCCGGACTTTTTTCACGCCGCCTTTGACTTCTCTCAATAATTCGCGGATTGCCTGTACGATAACCGTATCGTTCATGTCTTCCGGTTTGTTCAGTTTGCGATTTAGATACAAATCGATGAACCCGAGATTTTCGACTTGCAGTTTCTTGCTTTTTTTTACGGCGACGAACTTGATGACGTTACTCCCAATATCCAGGCCGATAATTTTCTTTTCTGCAAACATCAGTTACCTAAAATTCATTTTTCCATGAGCCTTTGACCCGGCGTTTTTCCCAATCGAAGTTTTCTTCCGCTATGAATCCCGGTGGATAGTGGTAATATTTATCGCTTCCTTGATCATCCACATTGACGCCGCTTCTCAAAATAACTTTATTGGCGATGATAGGTCCTGAAATCGCTTGACCTTTAAAATCAACGATTCCGTCAGAGTAAACTGCACCATTGATAACCAGATTCGGATTTCCGTCAACCTCCGATGTGTGTGCAGTATCTATACTAACCAACGCCGGATAATATATGGTCGTATCCGGAACCAATTGAGCGTTGATCGTAACCGAACCAACAAATTTAATGCTTCCCGTCGTGACCAGAGTTCCGTTCAGGATTGTACCATTTTTCATTGTCACGTCGCCGTCAACATAATGAATACCCGACGGCATCAACCCCTCGAAAGAGATGTCGCCGCTATAATAATAATCGGCTATTGAACTATAATAAGACAGATAAACTTCTGGAACCTCATAATATGTTTCGACATCGTGTCCGCGCATATTATCAAGATAAAAATTGCTGGTGTCCAAATAAGTAAGATAGGAAACGATCCGGTTGAAAGGATGATCCTGAAATAATTCAACCTGCAACGTTCGAGAAGCGGAACCCGAATTTCCGACGGCGCTCAGAATATGAGTCAATGTATCGAATTCAACAGTTACGGAATCGGTTGAAAATGTACCATAACCATCTGCGCCCTGGTTGATTCGCCAGAGGGCAACGTTCAAACCGCTTTCCGCCCGATAAAATGCGCGGGTTCGATGGTACTGTTTGGCGCTCAGCATGGATTCCTGAGATGCCATCGTTAAGAATGCCGTTCCGACGATTGTCAAGATTAAAAAGAAAACCATAACCATTACTAAAATGCTTCCCTCTTCAGACTGGATTTTTGACATCAACCGTTTCATCGCAATCCCGCCCATTTCAGATAGAATGATAAAATTTGTTCGCCACAAATAAGCGTAATAAACGTTCCACCCGCTAAAAATGGTGCGAAAGGCAGTCGCTCGTTGATCCGCACTTTCTTGAGTAAGATAAAAACGATTCCGAAAGTAGCTGATAAGAAAAAACTCAGAAACAAATCCAGGAACAGCCATCTCAAACTAAGATAAAGACCTGTCATCGCAGTCAATTTCACATCTCCAAACCCAACGGCATCTTTTTTAAAAACTGCTTTCCCAAAAAATGAC
>Ga0210017_1004750_pt1 | contig 11070 bp, 12 predicted proteins | sample CryGeyCG2014_020_FD_183966 | JGI IMG/M metagenome (GOLD analysis project Ga0210017, IMG submission 183966) | Groundwater microbial communities from aquifer - Crystal Geyser CG08_land_8/20/14_0.20 (SPAdes) (version 2) | ecosystem: Environmental > Aquatic > Deep subsurface > Groundwater | place... | reverse complement strand
AACAACAAAATTTACAAAAAAGAACGTAAAATTGAGAATATTATTAATCTACGGGAGTATTTTAATATCCCCAGAAAAAAGTATATTCCACCTCCAGATCATCCCTGGAGAAAATTCAAATTTGGTAAAAATTCTTGGTCTTTTAATACCAGCAATGTTTAACATTTTAAAAAATTAAAAGTTTAACATCTTGACAAATTAATAACAATTTGACAATCGTTCCTTTTTTCTGTAAAATAGTTTTTGACGAGAGGTCTATTATATGAAAAAAATAATTCCTGCTGAAACAAAAAAGAGAATAAATCAGATAGAGACACTTTTTGAAATAAGTAAGGCAATTGTATCTGATAAGTATGTAAACGAAGTGCTGGGGTTGATTGTCAATATAATAGCCAAGACGATGAACTCAAAAATATGTTCAATATTATTGCTGGATGAAAAAAAACAGGAATTATTCATTGTTGCGACACAAAGTTTGAGTGAAGGATATATTAAAAAACCAAATCTTAAAATAGGACAGGGGATTTCGGGTATAGTAGTAAAAGGAAATAGACCGGTTATGTCCATAGATGTCACAAAAGACAAAAGATATATGTACCCGGAAATTGTAAAAAAAGAAGGAATAGTATCCATGCTCTCCGTTCCGATAACAATCAAGGGACGGGTTGTTGGTGTAATAAACAATTATACTCCGCAAAGACATAAGTTTACCGATAAAGAAATAAAACTTCTGCAGACAATTTCAGGTCAGGCAGCGCTTGCCATTGAAAACAGTAAACTGATGAATGAACTTGTCTCCACCCGTGAATTACTCCAAACAAGGAAATCTGTTGAACGTGCTAAGGGTATCTTAATGCGGGAGTTGAGCCTCAATGAAGAAGATGCCTACAGGGTGATACAGAAAAAAAGCATGGACAGTTCAAAACCAATGAAGGAAATCGCTGAAGCAATAATTCTGACTTATGAATTGAAAAAACAGGTTTAGCGTTATAATGGAGATAAATACACTCTACCAAAAACTACTCAAACACATCAATGATTACTTGAAATCAACCAATAAAAAGGGTATTATTATTGGACTTTCCGGCGGTATTGATTCGGCACTTGTTTGTGCACTGTGTTCAAAAGCAGTCGGTAAGAAAAACGTCCTCTCTTTGATTCTCCCCTGCGAAACGTCTGAAAATGAAATAAAAGATGCAAAACTTGTTGCTGCCAGATTTAAGATAAACAGACAAATTATTGATTTAACTCCCGTATATGAAAAATTTATAAAAATACTCCCCACCGCTGATAGAATTACCAAAGGCAACTTAAAGGCAAGATTGCGTATGCTGACTCTGTATTATTTCGCAAATAAACTCAATTACCTTGTTGCAGGGACAGGAAATAAATCAGAAATTTCCGTGGGTTATTTTACAAAATATGGCGACGGTGCCTCAGATTTTCTGCCCATAGGTGACCTGTACAAATCCGAAGTCCGGAAACTTTCTGAATTTGCCGGAATACCAAAAAGAATTATTGAAAAAATCCCCACGGCGGGATTCTGGAAAAAACAGACCGATGAGAAAGAACTCGGTATTACCTATGATAAATTGGAATCAATGTTGAAAACAGGTAAATTATCTACTAAAATTATGAATAAGGTAATACAGGCAAAACATAAATTGAGACCCCCGGTAATGTTTTATATAAATGACACTATCAAGAAATCGTCCAGTTCCTAAAGAACCTACTGTTGGTTAAAACTGGACGCTACCAAAAGTAGGTTACTCTAGTAACAGTAGCGTCCGAATTCGGACGATTATCAAATTTTTATAAAAGGAGAACACAACGATGGACAAGAAAACTGTATTGAAGCTGGTGGAAGAAAAAGATGTAAAGTTTATTGAATTCTGGTTTACTGACATTTTAGGGGTTTTGAAAAGTTTTACGATAACTAAAGAAGAACTCGAAGCTGCGTTCAATGAAGGTATGGGGTTTGACGGTTCTTCTATCCGTGGTTTTGTCAGAATAGATGAAAGTGATATGGTGGCAGTCCCTGAACCCGACACTTTTGTGATTCTTCCCTGGAGGCCCAAAGAAAAAGCCACTGCAAGGATGTTCTGTGATATACTAACCCCCGACGGAAAACCTTTTGAAGGCGACCCCAGGTATATATTAAAAAGGAATCTTGACTATGTAAAGAAAAAATTCGGGCTTGATTTTTATGTCGGTCCTGAACTTGAATATTTTTATTTTAAAAATCCTGAAACGACTGAAACACTTGACCGTGGAGGATATTTTGATTTAATACCTCGCGATGAAGCAATAGATTTGCGCAGAGAAACCACCCTCGCTCTGGAAGAAATGAACATTAAAGTTGAATATGCACATCATGAAGTTGCTCCGAGCCAGCATGAGATTGACCTCCGGTATACAGATGCACTAACAATGGCTGATATTGTAATGACACACAGGTTGACCGTGAAAGAAATTGCATTTAAAAACGGCGTGTATGCAACATTTATGCCCAAGCCTTTATTTAACGAAAATGGTTCAGGAATGCATACACATATGTCACTGTTTAAAAACAGCAAGAATGCTTTTTTTAACCAGAAAGGTAAGTATTATCTTTCTGAAACAGCATTACAGTTCATTGCAGGTTTATTGAAATACACTCCCGAACTTTGTTCCATAATCTGTCAATGGGTTAATTCCTATAAACGGCTCGTACCGGGTTACGAAGCTCCGGTATACCTCTCATGGGCAGTGAGGAACCGTTCTGACCTTGTCCGTGTGCCTATGTATAAACCCGGAAAAGAAAAAGCTACCCGTATTGAACTGCGCGCACCTGACCCTGCCTGCAATCCATATTTAGCATTTGCCTGTATGCTCCGTGCTGGAATTAAAGGGATGGAAGAAAAACTGAAAGCACCGGAGCCGATTGAAGAAAATATTTATGAAATGACAGAAAACGAAAAGAAAAAACGAGGAATAAAGTCCCTGCCGGGAAGTTTAATAGAAGCGCTGGGATTAACTGAGAAAAGTGCTATTGTTAAGGAAACTTTAGGTGAACACACTTTTAACGAGTTTATAGGCAATAAGAAAATTGAATGGGATAACTACAGGATACAGGTAACAAATTACGAATTAGACAGGTATCTACCAATACTTTAGCTTTAGGGGACGCTACTTGAATTTTGCTACTTTTTCACTTACGCTATAGGTTTAACACTTCTTCTTTCCAGAATCTACTATTATTTTAATATTACTATACCCTCATACGAGTAGCAAAATTCAAGTAGCGTCCCCGTATCTTCCCGTATCTTATGAAAAAAACAGATTACGACGTTATTGTAATTGGCGGTGGTCATGCAGGAGTTGAATCTGCACTGGCTTCCTCCAGAATGGGCTGTAAAACCTTACTGCTGACAATTGACCTGGATAAAATTGCCTTTATGTCCTGTAATCCTGCTGTCGGCGGTTTGGCAAAAGGACAACTTGTCAAGGAAATTGATACTTTGGGCGGGCAGATGGCTAAAGTCACTGACATTGCCGGTATTCAATTTCGTAAACTGAATTCCAGTAAAGGGCCCGCAGTGCGTTCTACGCGGGCACAGGTTGACCGTCAATTATACCGCTTAAAAATGAAAGAAGTCATAGAAAACCAGGAAAAACTTGACATAAAACAACGAATGGCGGAAGAGATTCTCGTTAAGAAAGGTGTAGCGGATGGAGTAAAAGTTAGCACCGGAGAAATATTCAGTTCAAAAACAGTTATTATAACGCCGGGAACATTCCTGAACGGACTTGTCCACATAGGACTTAACCATTTCCCTGCAGGACGCATGGGAGATTTGCCTTCAATAAAACTCTCGGAAAACCTGAAACAGATTGGTTTCAGGACAGGGAGATTCAAGACCGGCACCTGTCCCCGTCTGGACGGTAAAACGATTAATTTTTCCAAACTTCAGCTCCAGAAAGGTGATGAGCCTCCTCCGCCATTCTCATTTTCAACTGAAAAAATACCTCTGCCGCAGGTCCCCTGTTATCTCACTTATACTAATTCAAAAACTCATAAGATAATCAGGGGCGGGCTGGACCGTTCACCTCTTTATACAGGTAAAATCAAGGCAACCGGTGTCCGCTACTGTCCTTCAATTGAAGATAAAGTAGTAAAATTTTCTGATAAGGAAAGACACCAGATATTTTTAGAACCAGAGGGATTAAACACCTATGAAATCTACCCTAACGGACTTGCTACAAGTCTCCCGGTTGATGTCCAGATAAAAATGTTGAGGACAATTGAAGGATTGGAAAACGTTGAAATAATGCGGCCCGGCTATGGGATTGAACATGACTACGTTGACCCGACACAACTTGAACCTACGCTTGAAACGAAACGAATAAAAAACCTCTATTTAGCAGGACAGATTAACGGGACGACAGGATATGAAGAAGCCGCTGCTCAGGGATTAATTGCCGGTATCAATGCGGCATTAAGAGTAAGAAACAAAGAACCTTTTATTCTAAACCGTTCTGACGCATATATAGGAGTTCTGATTGATGACCTGGTTACAAAAGGGACAAATGAACCTTACCGTATGTTTACTTCAAGAGCAGAATACAGACTTATTTTAAGAGAAGACAATGCTGATTTACGCCTTACAGAAAAAGGATATTCTATAGGACTGGTGAGTGAAACAGAATATCAAAAAGTTAAAAAGAAAAAGTCTGCTGTTGAAAGTGAATTAAAACGGTTGAAGACAACAAAAGTCTCTTCAAATTCTTTAGAAGGATTATTAAGACGACCTGGGATTTCGTATAAGGACATTTCATCTTCTTATCCCCCACCTTACGAAATTTCTCCTCAGGTTGCTGAACAGGTAGAAATTTCAGTAAAATATGAAGGATATGTAGTCCAGCAAAACAAAGAAATAGAAAGATTCAAAAAAATTGAGCAAATAAAAATTCCAACAAATATTGATTACTCTAAAATTACAGGGTTATCTACAGAAGTAAAAGAAAAACTTAATAAAATAAAACCATATTCATTAGGACAGGCTTCAAGAATATCAGGAATAACACCATCTGCAATCAGCATTCTGATGATTTACCTGAAAAAGAACAACAAATCCCCCCTTTATTAAAGGGGGTAAGGGGGATTTTTAGGTGAAAAAGAACTATGAGCAGTTAAAAGATCTGGTATTACAATCCGGAGGTGCACTTTTTGGCGTCTGTAACTTTGACATTCCCTTTGAAAATTCCAAAGGAATTTTCAAAGAAAATATTATAGATATTTCTCCTGAGATAATTAATGGATTAAACTATGCTATTTCTATTGGTGTCCGGCTTTCAGATAGAATACTGGAAGACATTAAGGACCATCCTACAAAACTTTATTTCTATCACTACCGCCAGATAAATTATTTATTAGACAGGATTGCCTTGCTGCTAACAGGATTAATACAGGAAAAAGGACATCATGCCCTACCCATTCCCTCCTCGCAAACCATAGACTGGGAAAAACAGAAAGGACACCTCTCTCACAAAGAAGTTGCCAGAAGGGCTGGTTTAGGCTGGCCAGGTAGAAACAACCTTCTTGTCCATCCGGTTTATGGTTCACGGATAAGATTAGTCACTGTCCTTACCGATATGCCTCTGTCCACAGACAAACCCATTGAAGATAACTGTGGTGACTGCACTGCCTGTATTTCAGTTTGTCCTGCAGGAGCTATCAAAGAAAGACGGCAGGATTTTGACCACAAAGCATGCTTCCAACAATTAGATGTATTCAGGAAAAAATACGGTATAAGTCACCACATCTGCGGAATCTGTGTCCAATCCTGTAAAGGCAAAAGATAATCTTGCTTTTTTACTTTCTTTAATATAGAATATAAACAGAATGGAATTAACTTATGATCCAGAATCCGATGCAGTTTATATTGCATTAAAAGGACATGGTATTGAAATTTTATCAGCGAGTGAACATTTAGGGTTTAAGGAGAAAACACCCGAAATAGATATTCATAACTTGAAACCTGTTACTGTGTAACTGTGCATATCTTACGACCGATGGCAATAATTCATAGCAACATTGAACCCACATCTCAAAATATAATCCCTAAATATCATCCATAAATTCTTAATAACATATTTCCTGAATCTTAACATTATAACCAGTAAACCTTTATGGTTTGACAAATCTATGAAAAAAGATGTAGAATTTAATATATGAAAAGATTAAAAATATATCTTGATGCAACAATACCCAACTACGTTTTTAATCCACATACTCCAGAGAAACAAAAATTTGCTAAGATGTTATTCGATGAAATCAATAAAGGAAATTTTGAAGCCTACATATCTAAAATTGTGATTGATGAAATATCTGCTGCTCCAGAATCTAAACAGAGCCAAATGGCAAAGCTTTTAGGAGATATCCCTGTTCTTGATATTACTGATGAATGTAACAAATTAGCTCAAGAATATATTACACGTGGCATAATTCCACCAGAATACAAAAATGATGCTTTACATATTGCAATAGCAACTTTCTATAATATAGACGCTTTAATAAGTTATAACTTTGAACACATTGTTAAATTAAAAACTATTAGAGAGGTTTCTGGGACTAATATAGCAAAAGGATATAAAATCATTGATTTGGTTATTCCAGAGGAGGTGCTCAGTGAATAAAATATCTGAACAAAATTCCAAGGATACTATTCTTGATGAAATACATTCTGTACAGAAAAGATATTCCTCAGAACGGAAGGGTCTTAACTGGTCAGAAGAGAAAGAGTTGATTGACAAAAAAGTTATTGAATTTAGCAAAAAATACAATATTAAATTTAAAATCATAACACCTGACGAAATACTAACTTCTGCAAAATAATTAATTTCTATAAAGAATTCATAGTAACCTGAATTTTGCTTATCTCGAGCGAAAAGGAGAACATTTAGGCGCTGGTATTATTTTGGGATCAGTTAATAATGGCCTAACATTAAAATATTATTTAAATAATATGAAAGCTATGGTTGGAACATTAGGTATTTATAAAGATCAGGTAGCACTGGATGGGGTTTATATTTGGCATATATATAAATTTATACCCAATCCAGATTTTGTCCCTTATGTAGGACCAGGACTGACATTGTGTATTGGTGGGAGGTATTACTTTAAATAGTTTATTTTTTGCGATTTCTTTTTGTATTTAAATATCAGAGAGGAAAGAGGTGAAGGATAGAGATGAAAAAAATAGTTATATTAATTAGTTTATGTTTAATATTCGTGACTGTAGAGATTTTTGGCGAAGCAGAACCTGCAAAACCGGCTATTCCATCAACACAGTCTGTACCTGAGATCTCGGATAAAGAATTGAAACCTAAATTTGTCAAAAAACATCCGGAAATAGCAGAAAGAATAGCCTGCCATCCCAAACTAGAACTCTATTTAGAGAAACATCCTGGTTTAGGAGAAGCGATTGTTATTCATCCACGAGCAGCAGAATTCATTGCCAAACATCCCAATGCAAGTATTTTTTTGTCAAAACATCCCAAATTATACGGTTACTTATTACGACATAAGCATTGTGCAAAAATTTTACATGATCGAGGGTTGCATAAAGGCTGGGAGAAGGGGGTGCGGGACCACGGCAAAGGTGAAGGACGCAGTGGTATTGGACAAGGTAATGAACATCGCAAACCTGAAACGGGTCCGAAAAAAAGTAAGAAATAGTTTTTAAAATGCTAGTTGAGAGAAATATTACGTGGTACTCAGAAATACCGTCCAGTTATGATAGGTCTTAACGTAGGTTGGTAACTTTATACAGTGCATTTTAACACTCAAACCCTTGCTGGATGAAAGGGTTGTGAGGTATTTTCTGTATGCCCAAAAATGTGATACGGATTATTGGTTGTAACATTAAAATATTTGTTTCTGTAATTATATCCAGAGAGACACTCGTTATATTTTCAGCTTACCGGTAATGATTATATCTATTTGTAAAGACAATTAAAGAAAAACAAGGGGATTTTGACCACAAAGCATGCTTCCAACAATTAGATGTATTCAGGAAAAAATATGGTATAGGTCACCACATCTGCGGAATCTGTGTCCAATCCTGTAAAGGCAAAATTACAAAAATACCGACGAGCACTTGACAAATGAAATATTTTGTGGTATAATATATTGTAAAATTAGATACGTTGTTGTGTCCCAGGAAGACGTTGGCGTCTTCAAGTCTGGCAATAAATGCCAGTGTGCTTGAAGACGCCTTTTTTTATATTATAAAGACCAAAGAAATCGTCCGAATTCGGACGCTACTACAATTAATTAAAACGGGATGCATTGATGCATCTAAAAAGGCGAGGACGTCTTTAAGACCCGAAAGTCCTATCGGGATACTTAAAGGCGTTTTTATTTTAATATGCCCCATAGAACTGTTCACAAAAAAATACAAAATAAAAAAAATAAAACAAACCTCAATAATCTAAAAACTCTTTTGAAAGAAAAAGAACTGGAAATAAATACTTTAAAACGCACTACTAAAACACTATACCAGATAAGCAGGACTATCGTCTCAGGTAAATACCTGGAAGAGATTTTGAACCTAATCGTAAATGTTACCGCAGAAATGATGGGGTCCAGGATTTGTTCTATTATGCTCCTTGACGAAATAAAACAGGAACTAATGATTAAGTCCACTCAGAGTCTCAGCGATGAATACCGGACAAAACCTAACATCAAAGTGGGACAGAGTATCAGCGGAAAAGCAGTCCAAGATAAAAAACCAATTGTGGTGACGGATGTAACCAAAGAACCGGGGTATATGTATCCCCAAATAGCCAGGAAGGAGGGTCTGTGTTTGTTGCTTTCTGTCCCGATGATAGTGAAAGAACGGGTAATTGGAGTTATTAATAGTTATACTTTAAAAGAACATCAATTCTCTGAAGAAGAAATTGCAGTCCTGGAATCAATAGCCAATCAGGCAGCGGTTGCTATTGAAAATGCAAAATTAATGGAAGAAACCCTTGCTTCCCGTGAAGCTCTGGAAGCAAGAAAATTGATTGAACGGGCAAAAGGGATTTTAATGAAAAAGTATAGAATGACTGAGGAAGAAGCATATAAAAGTATCCATAGAAAAAGCATGGATTCACGTAAACCGATGAAAGAAGTTGCTGAAGCGATTATTTTGACGTTAGATACAAAATAAACACATCGGGGTGTTTAAAAAGACATTGAGGTCTTTATCATAGAAGGTTAAAAGCCGCCCCCATAGTTTTGTCTCGCAAAGCGAAACAAAACTGACACGGGGGTGAGTCAAAAAGACGTTGACTCAGGAGAACTATTATGAATTTAAGAAGACCAAATGCCAATGAAGCAACCGGAACGTTTAACCGTTCACGGAGTGTTGTTCCAATGTCAGGTATATGTACGACCTGTCTTGACGGATGTAAAGGTGGGTGTGAGGTATGGTTGGCGTCGTTCAGGGGCAGGGAAGTTATTTATCCGGGTCCTTTCGGTGAAGTAACTGCAGGTGCTGATAAGAATTATCCTCTGGACTATTCGCATTTGAACATTCAGGGATATGGAGTAGGTGCAAAAGGATTACCTGAAGGAGTGGAGGCAGGACCCGATACTGCAAAATTTCCCGATGTTAACGCTGAAACAGAATATGGGTGGAGCAAGAAGGTAAAAATGCGCATCCCTGTATTTACCGGTGCTTTGGGTTCAACAGACATAGCAAGAGAAAACTGGGAGGATACTGCAATAGGTGCTGCAATAGCCGGTATTACCTTAGTATGCGGAGAAAATGTCTGTGGTATTGACCCGGGACTTGAACTTGATAAATTGGGAAAAATTAAAAAATCACCTGAAATGGACAGAAGAATAGAGATATACAAAAAGTATCATAAGGATTACGGCGAAATTCTTGTCCAGATGAATGTTGAGGATACAAGGTTCGGGGTGGCTGAATACGTGCTGGACAAACACAAACTTGATACGATTGAGTTAAAATGGGGACAGGGAGCCAAATGTATAGGCGGCGAGATAAGGGTCAAATCATTAGAAAGAGCCCTTGAACTCAAGAAAAGAGGTTACATTGTTACTCCTGACCCGACACTTCATGAAATACAGTCAGCATTTAAGGATGGTTCTATCAAGGAATTTGAAAGACATTCAAGGTTAGGTTTTATTGATAAAGAATCGTTTATGAATGAAATTAACAGGCTGCGCAAGTTAGGATTCAAAAGAATTACATTAAAGACAGGTGCTTACTCAATGGTGGAATTTGCAATGGCTCTCAGATGGGGTTCTGAAGCAAAAATTGACCTCCTTACAATAGACGGTGCACCCGGCGGGACAGGTATGAGTCCCTGGCTTATGATGAACGAATGGGGTATCCCCACATTTTATTTAGAGGCGCTTACCTATGAATTTGCCCAAAAACTTACAAAGAAAGGAATGAGAGTTCCTGACCTTGCCATTGCAGGAGGATTTTCAGATGAGTCCGGTGTGTTTAAGGCAATTGCTATGGGCTCTCCGTATATAAAGGCTGTATGCCTGGGAAGAGCAATAATGATTCCCGGCATGGTAGGTAAGAATATTTCAAAATGGCTAAAAGAGAATAACCTGCCAAAAACAGTTTCAAAATATGGAAATACTGTTGAAGAACTGTTCGTTTGTTATGAAGAATTAAAAGAGAAATATGGAAATGAAATAAAGAGTATTCCACTTGGAGCGATTGGAATATACACCTTCGCCCAAAAAATAAAAGTGGGATTACAGCAGTTGATGGCAGGAAGCAGAAAATTCAGGATTTCTACTATCTCCCGAAACGACCTGATGGCACTGACAGAAGAAGCAGAAAAAGTTTCCGGTATCTCGTATGTAATGAATGCTTATAGAAAGGAAGCAGAAAAAATTCTGAATTCTTAAAAGGGGGCATTATGGACAAAAAAGGATTATGCAGTACCTGCTTAAACGATAAAGAATGTTCTTTCCCCCGTAAAACGCCTGTCCTCCAATGTGAAGAATTCAATGACTATGAGCCAAAAACGACAAATATAGAAAGGAAAAAACAT
>Ga0210017_1004748_pt1 | contig 11070 bp, 10 predicted proteins | sample CryGeyCG2014_020_FD_183966 | JGI IMG/M metagenome (GOLD analysis project Ga0210017, IMG submission 183966) | Groundwater microbial communities from aquifer - Crystal Geyser CG08_land_8/20/14_0.20 (SPAdes) (version 2) | ecosystem: Environmental > Aquatic > Deep subsurface > Groundwater | place... | reverse complement strand
GATATCGATACCATATTTTTCGCTTCCCTGAATTTTGGATAGTAAAAAACCGTCTCCACAACCAACATCTAAAAGTTTACATTTGTTTACATAAGGTTTGATAAAATGCAAAAAGGCTCCGAATCTTGCTCTGTGTTCTTGCTGATGGAAAAAGTTCCATCTTTCCGCTTCCGCTTCGTAAAAATCTTTTATCTCTTTTTCCGATTTATAGAAATTTTTCATCATCTCACCGTGACCTGACGTCTAAAATTGCTTTTTGATAAACTTCGATTGTCTTTTTAGCAATATTATCCCAACACATTTCTTTTTTCATTTTTTCATATGCGTTTTCACCCATTTTTTTCCTTTCTTCTTTATTTTGCAATAATTTAATTATAGCCTCTGCAAGCTTTTCCGGGTTTTTAGGAGGTACTAGATATCCAGTCTTATTATCATCTACAACTTCAGGAATGCTACCTACGTTAGCAGCAACCACTGGTTTTTTGAATGCATAGGCAATTGGGATTACCCCGCTCTGTGTAGCCTCTACATATGGCAAGACAATGACACTCGCCTTTTGAAATAATTCAGCAACCATATGATTAGGAATAAAGGAATTGTAAACGATAAATGCTTCCTTATTTGCCATGAGTCTTTCATATTTTTTAAAATTTTCACCTTTACCTGCAATTACTATTTTTGCATCTGGAATCTCTTTTGTAATTAGAGGTTGTGCCTTGATGAGGTAATCTAATCCTTTGTAAGGCCATATTCTACCAAAGAATAAAATAGTATTACCGATTTCTTGTATGTCTTTCCCTTCCCATTTTTTGTAAAATGAGTAATCACCGTGAGGAATAACATGAATAGTTTCTTTCTCTGCCCTATATTCTTTTATCATTATCTTTTTTAGTTCTTCGCCATGCACAATAGTTTGAGTTGTGTATCTTCTGGTAACCTGTGCTATGAACTTAGCATGAAGTCGCTCCTCTCCCAAGTGAAGCTTTGGGTCGTGTACTGTGGTTACTATAGGATATTTTTTTAAGATAGGTAAGACAAAACACAACCAAAAATCCCCAGACTGAATATGTAGGATATCTGGTTTGAAATTGATAATGTGCTTAAGTATTTCAGTAATACCAAGTAGGTTTGTTGGGTAACGGTGGCGCTTCCCCCTATAAAAAGTTTTCACCTTGACAGTATCTTCAACAAGGTCTGAGTAGGTTTCCTTACTATTTTTTGGTAAAAGAAGTAATGTCTCCTCAGTCTTTGAGAGCGCGTTAGCCAGTTGAATTGTATATCGTATGTGACCAATAACAGGAAAAACTATTCGCATTTTTATCCTCCAACTCCTAAATACCATACACTTTCCACACCATCATCATATATCTTATATCTTTTTTCACGGGCAGATTTGAAGAACTTATCCTGAGACTGCATGTTGTTATTTTCTACGTAATAATGAATATTGTATTTTGATAATATTTCTTTGGCTGTAGCATTATCGCAGTCAAGTGTTAATAACATATTGTAATCATTTTGCGCAGTATTATTTGTAGTATAGAGAAAGCGCTTTGTTGGTGTGAACTCAGATAGAGATACAGGCTCTACATGATCTATGAAACCATATGCAAGTGTCCAAGTGCAGTCTCCGGGGAAAAGAGGTAAGCCTGAATAGGTAGACATCCTGTAACCCAGCACACTGTTACTGCAAATAAATGTTCCATATCCGTAATCCCTGATAAAAAGTGATGCGGAATAGGTCTCATCATCCACTACTGGTGTGATGGCTGTATTACCTAACGGTAGATGATTCCAATGATTTATCATAAATCCAGAAAATGACAAAGATATCAATAGACAACATAAGAATGTTGGGAAAGTATACTTTTTTATTCGTTTCATATTAATAAACGGAATAATTCCGTATCCTGCTAATACAGAAAAAAATGGTAGAAGGAATATAGAAACATAAGTTCCGTATGCAAAAAGCGGTAGAATAAAAAGAATACTGAGTAAAATAAACCATTCTTTGAAATCTCTTTTTTGTTTGAAAATAATAAAAAAAAGTCCTATTAAGCTAAATATTATTAAAATTCCTATGTGACCAATATAGTTTGTTGCCATATTGAGTATCAGCATATATGGCTGTGTTCCTTCAAAAAAGAAGCCTGTTTGATAGTCATACCATGCATTTTTGTATATTGAGATTTTCAAAAATTGGATAAAAAAGGCAGATAGAAACAGTAATAATAGTCCAAACGAAACAAACGATGATTTGCTTATCTTATTGATTTTAGTTATTCTCGGGACAAAAAAACTTAAACAATAGGCTATAGGAATAAGTACGATCGAGGATACGGGATTATTAGTGATTATGACAATGAAAATAGCAAGAAAAATAAGTAGCATTATTCCACCCATGTTTGCTAATGTTTCGTTCGATATTTTCATGTTTTTTATATATTTTGTTATAATCCAAGCTACGAAATAAGCTATAAAAACAGGAAGTAATAATTCCATCATTCTATGGATCGTGGTTAATGCTATAAATAGAATCATAAAAAGAAGAAGATATCTTTTATCTTTCTTATTGTGGTATCTAAGCAAAGTAAAAATAAACAGTGGAAGTAAACATAAAAACAGGTGTCGTGTAGATGTTGTCCATGTTGTGAGAGTTATGAACATGGGTGCGGTTGAAAAACAAAATGCTGTTAAGAATACAAACAAATCATCATTCTTTATTTCTTTAGCCATTAAATAAGCGCTAAACAGACCAATAAGGGCAATACCTATTCCTAAAAAGAATATTACTATCTCCATGTTTAACCCGGTAGACTGAGATATGCCTGACAGAAGGTAAGGTACACCACTTGAGTAAGAATAAGGATATAGCCCAAAAACAGAAAGGGGATGAATAACCCATTTTGCACAACCATTTTGTGATATAGAATTTGCCAAACCATGGATAAAAAAAGAATCTGCTCCCATTTCGTGTGAGCTTGTAGGATACCTAAGGGCAATATTAAGTAATATAAGGAATGCTAACAAAGTATAGTTAACTTTTTTTGAGAAATTCACTATATCACCATGTCCGTCAAACCTTCATCCAATCCGATAGTTGGTTCCCATCCCAATACTTTCCTTGCCATTTTAATATCAGCAACACTTTCCTGTATATCTTCTTCTCTTCTTTCCCTGAAAACTATTTTTAAGTCTTTTTTAGAAAGTTTGAGGATTTTTTCTGCTAATTGGTTTATTGTGGCCTTTTCCCCACAGCCTATGTTAAATGTTCCTTCATGACTCAATGCTATCTTTGCTGCCCTGACAACATCCTTAACATGCACAAAATCCCTATATTGATTTCCGTCACCAAAGATTTCAAGTGATTCGTTCTTTTTTACATTATCCATAAACTTGGAGATAACACCAGAATATGGATTTTCTGGCTGCTGCCCTATTCCATAAACATTGAATATACGCAAAATAACGTGAGGAATATTAAAAAGTTCACAATATCTTTCACCTGTTAGTTTACTTAAACCATAAGGACTTAATGGTTTTGTGGGATGACTTTCATCTATTGGTAAACATCGTGGTTTACCATATACTGCTGCGCTACTAAAATAAACAAACTTTTTCACTTTATATTTACTTGCGTATTTTAACAGGTTTATTGTTCCAAAAATATTTGTTTTAGCATCATGTGCAGGATTCTCAACAGATTTTTCAACACTAACCTGCGCTGCTAAATGAAAAACATAATCAACTCTTCCCTTCATAATCCCTTCCACTACCTTTTCATCACAAATATCCCCTTTAACGAAATTCACATCATACTTAGATATGTTTTCAAGTTTTCCTGATGATAAATTGTCTAATACTATTATTTCAAACTCTTTTGAGAGCTCTTTTACAAGATGTTGCCCTATAAAGCCTGCGCCACCGGTTATTAATATCAAGGTTTCACCATTTCTTTTAACAACTTCGTCCAATTTAAGTCTTTTTACTCAGAGTTTGATAAACCATTAAAGTTTTTTCTGCTATTTTATTCCAAGTAAATTGCTTTGCGTAATTTAAAATATAATTCATATCCCATTCAACTTCAAGCGCTCGGAGTATTGCCTTTGCTAACCCATCAACATCTTTTGGTTCAACAAGGATACCATATTTTGTGTTAATTATGATTTCTGGAATACCACCAACATTTGTTCCAACAAACGGCTTTCCACAACCTAATGCTTCAAACATCACTGTTGGATTTCCCTCACTCAAACTCGGCAAAACAAAAACATCGCAAGTGTTCATCCAAATGGGAATTTTGTTATGTGATTTGCCACCTAGCAATTGGATATAATCACCTAAATCTAATCTACCAATTAAATTCTTAAGATTATTTTTTCGGCTGCCTGAACCAATGATTAGACAGAGGATATTTTTTTCTCTTTCAGTTACTATTTTCATTGCCTCGATCAAATATTTATGCCCTTTTACCGATTCCAAGTTTCCTATTGATAGAATGATTTTCTTGTCTTTCGGTAGATTCAAATTTTCTCTTGCCTTGGCTATCGTAATCGGATTAAATAAATTTGGATCGTAGCCATTGGAAATAACAAAAACTTTTTCGGCAGGGATATCAAGTTGCATTAGCTTATTATAGTTACATTTACTCGGCGTTATAATGTGATCTGCTGTGTTTAAAACACCTCTAATTTTTTTATTCCATCCGGCGTTTTTAAAAGGTAAACCGTAAACATCATAGCCATGCCCTGTGATGACTAACGATTTATCATATTCTTTTTTTAATTTCGCACCTACATAACCAGAAGGCCATGTAAAATGGGCATGGATCAAATCGAATTCTATTTTCTCTTTTTGAATTATTTTGTTTACGGCTTTAAATGCAACATCCCCTCTTTTTTTTCTGAAATGTTCAAAAGGTAAGGTAAAATGTTTAGCAAAGTAAACTTCCACATTGTCATATTTGTAATCATAAACAGATGCATCTCTTTTCCAGCGAGGATTCATGAATGAGAATTTTGACAGAAATTTTGGGACAAATGGGGTTAGCGCGATTACAGTAACTTTCTCAAAATACCTCTGCAGGGCATCAACTTGATTTTTCACGAAGGTCATGTAATGTGGAGCAACAACCAACAAATTCTTATCTTGAAAACTCATTTCCTCACCAACGACTTTAAATAATGCTGGAGTTTAGAATATTCTTTTAATTTTAACATTCTGATTAGATAACTTTTTATTTTATAGTAGTTTGATGTGTAAACCCCCGATAAAATTTTTCTATTCCCATTTAAAACTAAAGTTTTCGATAAATTTTCTCCATCAAAACAAATATTTGCAAATCCTATCTCCTTTGCACTGTGAGCATCGCTTCCTACGATAACTTTCTTTTTTAACTTTTCAGCAAGCCTCTCGGCTTTTTTATTTTCCTTAGGGGTAGACCTAGAATTAAAAACTTCAATTAAGTCTACTCTTTCTGCGACTTCTTTAATATTTTCATGCCCTCTAAAAGGATGCGGGAGTACTACTAACCCACCCTGATCATGAATATTATCTATAGTGTCTTCCCAATCCCTGGATGTGATATCTTCTGTAATAAACAACCCAGTAATATCCCCAACATCTGTTAAAATTTCAGCACCTATTATAACTTCTATCCCAAATTCTTTCCCCCACATACGTGCTTCTTTTGTCCCTTTAATTGTGTTATGATCAGTAACCGCAATTATATCCAACCCTCTTTTTTTAGCAGTTATTATTATAGTTTTTAGGCTTAATAGGGAATCAAATGAATATTTTGAATGAATATGAAAGTCACCCTTCAACATTTTGTCCTCCAGGCCTTCCACTAGGGTACTTTAATTTTCCTTGAAGGCAAAATATAACAAATTTTGTAGCCCCCCTTAAAAATTGGATCAGTACTGGCAGAGGATCGTTTACGTCGATATTTGTAGATTCATTCCCTCTTTTTTTAAGAAAGGAGAGTAGTTGATCCGTAGAGGGATATGCCATAGTAGCTAGGAACTCATCTGGAAATATCCATCTGTATACAATATCTTTTTTAAAATCTATTACAGGATCAAAATCAATATCCATTGCTTGCAATACCATTAAATATGGAATATCAACTCCGGCTGTAATAGTCAAGTCTAACGAACCCCACAATTTTGGATTTATTTCTATGAGTTTGAATTTTCCGTCTCGCAAATCTTTTTTAAATTCGATCATAGCTGGACCATGCCATTTTAAAGCTTTTAATAGTCTTAAACCTTGCTCCATCAAACTTTTGTTATAATACACTTTTGCGACAGCGCTTGGTCCACCGGTTATTGGATACTCTTTAACACGTTTATGCATAAACATTGCTTTCAATCTCCCTTTATTAAATAATGCATAAAAACCATGACCTGGCCCAATTATGTATTCTTGTGCGATTATTGGTGTCGAAGAAACCATTTTTAATATCCCATAATTCTTAACAAGTTCGTCTTTATCATTGCAGTATTTCAAACTTTTAGCACCTGAATCTGAAGTTTTAAGTACAATGGGAAACAAAAAAGCTTCGGCATGAGTTATATCTTCATCACTTTTTATAGGAATTGTTTTCGGAACGTTAACCCCAACATCACTTGCAAATCTTATACTTTCGTGTTTAAGATATGCAATCTTCATAGTTTCCCAATCAACAACTGAGACATTAATGCGTTTTATGAAATCCCCTTTATGTTTTGAAACAGTTAAGTAGCTCTCAAGACCGACAGGGATTAAAACATTGTAGTTACTTTTTTTAATAATTTTCAATAATTCTTGAGCATATCTTTCAAGAAATTCATCATGATCTTTACTTTGGTCTATGTTAATGAGATGCTTCCAATAACAGTATTTTGAGTAGAATGAAAGAGTTTGGCCTGGAAAACCGGTGCAACCAACTTTAAAGCCTTTTTTACCTATGCTTCTTACACAAGCAAGGGCGCTTTTGTGTCCTGCATCAGTTACCAAAACTTTTGTTTTCGAAGGTATTACATCCATCTTTACTATAAACCTCCTTGAAACTTTTCATAAACTTCTCTGCACATTCCAATCCATGCATTTCTTTTTTTACTTTCCATAATTATTTTTTCATAAATTTTACTCCATCCCGGAAATTCTTTTTCATTAAATACCCTCTGATGCCACAACACAGTCAAAAGACCGCGTTGTTTCTCGGTTTGCTCTATCAACATTTTACACATCTTCCATGCATCATTTAAATCTTCACTGCTATCAAACAACGCTGAGTCCATGATAGTCAACGGGATTACCAAAAATGCTGAATTGTTAAAAGGATGAAACGGAAGATATTTGTTGTCCCTAAAACCGATTTTTGTTCTAAATCCAAAAGTTGCATCATATCTGAATCCCACCTCTTGCTGAAATTTCCAAGTTTTTTTGTTTTCTAAATTTAGATAATGCTGACGGATTCCTACTATATCACCTCCAACAATTTCTTCAAGTTCTTCTTTCTCCTTTTTGAGCAGATCTTTATTTCTATATGACTCATAAGATCCATGCAATCCAATCTCCCAACCGTTTGCATGAAGTTTTTGGATGATCCCAGCAATTTTTTCATCATGGAAATCATATCGTCCAAGTGATAACGGCCATTTTCTTGGGTGAAGTATATCAAATTTTTTACTTTCGTTCAAAAAGAAAAAAGTAGATTTAACGTCATGCTTTTTTTCGATTTCAATTATTTTCTCAAAATTCCAATAAGGTTCTCTTTCTCTAATAAAAAAAGATTTTAAATGATAAGCGTCCTTATTTTTTACAAAATGTGTAAGGTACTGGTAAGTCTTTTTCACTCTATCTACATCATGAGTCAGGCAGAGAACAAAATTTTTATTATCAAGCCAAACAGGGGCATTCTTACCTTCACTCATTTAAATCCCTCTTGATATTCTGGATTTTCCTTCATTGTTTGAAAACTTTCTGGATAATCTTCAATGAACCAAGTCATGAATGCTGTAACATCAATTTTGTCTTCTAGGAGTTTCTCTCTTTTCTTTTGCCATTCTTGTTTTAAATTTGGTTGCTGGATTAAATCAACTGCCTTTTTAGTTACCGTCTCCGATTCCTGAATGTTGAATATTAACCCATACTTTTTTTCAAGTTCAACGAAGTTGCTCATCCTAAGAGATTTAGGATGGTTAATTATTACAGGTGTACCAAGAATTCCTGCCTCGGTGGTCATCGTTCCTGTATCTCCTATAAGTAATGAAGCATAATATAATACATCATGCATTTTATGTGGCGGAATCTTCATCGCATATTTTTCAAGGTCGTTTGAAAGTTTTGTTTCAGAGGAAATAAAAACCTTTGTATATTCCTTTAATTTTCTCACTATTTTTCTTTTATCATCCAAAGAGAAACCTTTGATTCCGATATCATGACTGGCACTAAAAGCACTGAATCGAAGAACAACATATTTTTCATCTTTCGAAACACCGAGCATATCTAAAACACTTGGGTCTGGTTTGAACCAATTTGGATGGAGATAGGCAAGTTCTTTATAGCCATTGTAACGAATTTGTTTTAATCCTAAGTCCTTTCCAAAACATGAAGGGGTTATGATAGTACTCACAAATGGTTTATATAAACGAATTTGTTCCATGGACTGCTCGGTGTCCTCATGGTTTATTGAGGGTTTATCAATCAACCTTGAGATATGAGCAGCACTGATTGCACCATGGCCGATTAAAACATCCGGTTTAAATCTCTTTGCAATTTTTAATAACTTATAATCCCTCTTAAAAAGATCATATCCTTTCATAATCACATTTCTATAAGATTTACCAACAACGCTATATTTGAATTTGTATGTATTCAATAACTTTATAGCAATTTCTTTGTCTCTCACAGCAGTCATTGCTTCATGATCGTCTTTTTCTAGTTTCCAGATAATATTCTTAAAAAAATGGACTTGGTTCGGAGTTCCTATAGAAACCATTACTTTCATAATCTTAACCTCCTGTGTACCTTAAACCCTTTCTCAGCTAACCATAACTTTCTTGGAGAATATATCTTTAGGTATCTCCCAAAGTTGACTACTTCACCACCGAATTGTTTTTTAAATTCTTTCACACCATATTTTTCATTAGGTTTTCCAGCGCCACCAAGATCAAATATTTTGTAACCATTCTCTAATCCCCATTCAATAGAATACCAGCCCAGCAAATCATTTGGGCATAGTTGTAAGTACTTTTTTGATGCACCGGCATACCAGTTATAAGTTCTTGTATTATACATTAAAACACACATCGTACCAATATAGGTATTCTCATATTTCGCTAAAAAGATTTTTGCCATTTTTTTTGAAACTAACAAATCAAAAACAGATTCAAAAAGAGTGACATCTGCCAAAGGCGTTCTTGCATTTTTGTAGGCCTCATGGATCAAACTACAGAACACAGAAATAAGATTTTTATCATTTACCTCTTCGATAGTCACCCCCTTTTTTCTTGCCATCCTAATCCTGTTTCTTCTTTTTTTAGTAAGTCTTTGGCATAATTCATCCTTTGACTTCGTTAAATCAACCAAAAAGTTCAAATGCTCCTCACATCCGTATCCATTCTGTAAAAAAACCTCCTTGAATTTTGAAGTATCATACAGATTCCTGATTTGGGTGTAAAGCGCCTTTTTATTTGCTATTTTGTCATAGTCTATGAGCAATAGTTTTAAGGCATCTTCACCAGCATCATTTTCTACAAACAAAGGTCCGCCCTGGATAATTGACCTGGATGAAAAAGAACCGATGAAACCGTCAAACTCCCTTATAACATGCGCAAGTAACAAGGCTTGTACCTTTTCACTACTATCCACAACAGCGAGGAATATCGGCTCATACCTTTTCGTTCTTTTATACACTTCATACATCTCAGGTGTTTGAAATATATTTCCTTTAGGATGATTTGACACAAACTCAGACCATTGTTTAATATCAAGTTTTGTTGTAACTTTTAGCTCGTTATTCATTTTTTATCCTCTCTCATAAACCTGTAATCCCATATGCTCATCACATCTATATCTCCTGTAATACAAAATGCACTTTTATAGTTTTCTGGCCATCCATCATTGGAGTGTATTTTCCACCATTTTGCAACATCTTTAAGTGCTGTAACCCAAATAGGTTTTTGTTTTGCTGCCTTTATCAGATTGGTCAGCGCATGATTTGCTAAACGAAAACGTTCAGGATGAAGTTGGAGAACAAACAATTCGCCTCTTTCATTGGTTTGCTCAAGTATTTTCATCCAAACATTGGAGAGTAAATTTTGGTCTTTTATACCCAGTCTGTCAATAAGCATTTCATCATCAGGCAATGAAACAGGGATGCACACCATACCCTTTCTTATTGATGGTAAAGACAGTTTTTTGCTTCCGTCCATCGGCGCATACGCGTTCAGAGCCATATCATATGATTTGTTCAAATATTTTTCTGGGACAACATCCCAGTGGATAGAGTGAGAACTGTTATACAAGAATCCCAAGGATTTCAATATGTTATTATCACTATTATTCCATTGCAGGTATGGTGCTCTGAAACCATATACATTAGTATTGTAAGCATGAGATATTTGTAACGCCTTTTGTAAATGCTTCTTCTGCCTTTCAGCAGACAGTTTAGAATAATCTATGTGAACATAACCATGAACTGCATACTCCACATTTGATGTTTTTGGAATATTTTTATAATGTCTTTCTAATGTTTTGGCAGTGATTGGCCATGTAACAACAGGGGATGCTTTAGAAAACTGTAACAGATTTTTTGCCATCTTTGATGATGAAAAACCATATCTTGTGATAATTTTAGTCATCCTTTTTAACGTTCCTTTAATCCCCTTTCGGTGAACAGTGTTTTTTATGCTTGTCATTTTTATACAACTTAACATCAGTTCCAATGCTAAAAAACTTTGCCATAATTATTATCCTACCATGCTCAACCCCAATGCAACAGCACTGCATAAAATGTACAATGAAAGTATCACATCCACAACCTGCTTCTCAGTCATTGGTTTCTTGCTCAATATGTAGTAG
>Ga0210017_1004747_pt1 | contig 11070 bp, 10 predicted proteins | sample CryGeyCG2014_020_FD_183966 | JGI IMG/M metagenome (GOLD analysis project Ga0210017, IMG submission 183966) | Groundwater microbial communities from aquifer - Crystal Geyser CG08_land_8/20/14_0.20 (SPAdes) (version 2) | ecosystem: Environmental > Aquatic > Deep subsurface > Groundwater | place... | reverse complement strand
GGCAAAACAACTCGCGCCTCGGTTTCTGCCTCGGCGCTCAAACAGTTTTACCGTCCCTGTTTTGTCGTCCCGCCTACGGCGGGACTCCACAGGGATACCCTCAATACTCAAGCTCCATTGGCTAAAATCGACATTCGCTCGAAATCACGACAGGTTCATTCTCGGGCGAAGTGTAAGAAAGAGGGCTAAACGGTCAAGTCCAGCCCCTGTGGGATTGGTTATGATGGTATGTTGCTTAAACTCCCCATTATGCGAAGAGAATGATATTACTGGAGTCCCTCTCATATTTCATGAGGGGAAACCTCTCTGATTTCACTAGAGTAACTATGTACGCAATATCTAGCTATACCCCAAAAATATTCTTGGTTAAGAGAGACTTTCCCTCGTCACTCTAAGGTGCTCCGCTATTGTTTTATTTACTATCCTGTAACTTTTTTACAATTGTAGCAAATTCAGTAGGCACAAGTATAATCAAGCTATTTTGCTCCGCACCGATTTCCTGCCAAGTTTGCAGTTGCCTTAAAATAAGGGCATTCGGAGACTCGGCCATAACTTTAGCAGCTTCCATAAACTTCCTGCTCGCCTCCTCTTCTGCTGAAGCTTTAACTAATCGCGAGCGTTTCTCTCGGACAGCTTCAGATTCCTTAGCCATTGCACGCTTCATGTTATCTGGTAATTCGATATTCTTAATCTCAACGCTGATGATAGTAATACCCCATTCATCTGTCGGCCCTTGTAATGCTACCAATACTTCCTTACCAATCTGATCTTTGTTAGCTAGAAGGGTATCCAAATCATATTTACCTAAAACATCTCTCAGCTTAGATTGAGCCAATAAGGTAGACGCCATACCAAAATTCTCAACTGCTATAATTGACTTCGGTGCATCGAAAATCTTATAATAGACCACGGCGTCGATTTTGACTGGAACCGAATCCTTAGTCATAATTTCTTGAGGAATGACATCCATTGTTCGAATGCGCATATCGACGAGACTTACGTATTCCAAAACGGGAATTATGATATTTAATCCAGGCTTAATTTGTCTGACATATTTCCCCAGGCGAAAAACTACGCCACTCTGCCATTGTGACACAATCCTAATTCCAAACGCACAAATAACTACAGCTAAAATTACTAAAGTCACAATCAAACCAAACATAAACACCTCCTTATTTTAAAACACTAGAAAACGAACCCCTCTCTACATCCTCTAACAATATATTTTACCACAAATTCCAAAATTGCAAGCAATTTGAGATTGCTGAAATAATCCAGAAATAGGCAGCAATCTCTGATTAAAAGATTAAAAACAGATTACACAGATTAAATTCCCGCCAGAGAAATCTGTGTAATCTTAAATAATCTGTGTAATCAGAGAGCGCTGATATAATTTTTAAGAATTTTTCAGCGCTCTCAATTTAGTGAGTTGACAGATATATTAAAGATTTTACGTTTTTGCTGAAGGCGCATTAGTCCCGACGTAACGTCGGGACAGCGCATGCCGAAAGCGAAAACGTAAAAGTTAAATTATACTCTTTAGAATACTTAAGAATTCCGGAAGGGATTTATTGATGCAGGATACATCATCTATGCTACTCTTACCGCTTGCGGCGAGGCCGGCAATAACTGCGCTCATGGCTGTGCGATGATCGCCAAAACTCTTTAGGCTCGCGCCCTTAAGCTGACCCACTCCTTGAATAATTATATTTTCTGACTTGCCGGCCCTGACTACTCTAATATCCGCGCCCATCTTCTTTAAGTTTTCCGACATCGAACGTATGCGGTCTGTCTCTTTTACCCTAAGCTCGCCTACGCCCTCAAAAACTGTTCTGCCTTTAGCATAAGAGGCAGCTACCATTAAAATAGGGACCTCATCTATCAAAGACGGCACCTCCCTCCTTAGAATCCTTACGCCTTTTAGACTACTGCTTTTAACCAATATATCTCCTCTAGGCTCGTATACTTTAAGCTCTCTATTAGTAAGCCTTATATTCATGCCCATTCTCTTTAAAACCTTAATTATGCCCAAGCGGGTAGGATTTAAACTTACCTTTTTTATTAAAATACTAGAACCCGGGACAATCGCCGCGGCAACCATAAAAAATGCTGCTGAAGATATATCCCCCGGAATATAAACCACCCCAGGAGAAACTAACCCCTGTCTTCCTTTTAGAACTATAGCATTTCCTTTATGTTTTATTTTGGCCCTGAATAATTGCAACATGCGTTCGGTGTGATCGCGCGTCTTAACCGGTTCAATAATCTCAGTCTGGCCATGAGCATAAAGCCCGGCTAAGAGAATAGCTGATTTTACCTGCGCCGAGGCTACCGGCATTTTATAGGTAATACCCTTGAGATTGCCTCCCTTGATAACAATGGGTGGATATTCTTCTATCGTGAGTTCGCGGGTTCGTGAGTTCGCGGGTTCATGGTTTCTTGGGCTTGATAATTTTGCGGTGATTTTTGCGCCCATTTTCCTCAAAGGCGCGATTACTCTTAACATCGGCCTTTGAGAAAGAACCTTGCCGGCTGTCAACTTAGTCTCAAATTTTTGAGCAGCCAATATGCCTAGTAATAGCCTAAAGGTAGTTCCTGATTCCTCAATAAATAAACAGCCCTTAGGCCTGGTTAAACCGTTAAGGCCTTTACCAAAAACAATTATTTTATCCGATTTCGTTCTTTTTATTTTAAAGCCTAACTTATGGAATGCGCTAATGCTAACCTTGCAGTCATTATTTACGGGGAAATTATCGATAACTGTCCTGCCGGAACTTATTGAACTTACGATTACTGCGCGGTGGGCTATAGATTTATCACCGGGTAAAATGATCCTACCCTTAAACCTTGAACTGGGTAAAATATCATATGGCTTCATTTAGCCCTTTTTACAACCTTATCGCCCTCTTTAATTTTATCCTTTATCTCATCCGAGAGAAAACTTGCGGCAGCCATAGAATCGTGCAGCTTTTCTATCTTCACATCTCCAATATAATTATTCCCGCGCGATATTGAAAACACCTGGCCTAATCCCACGCCATCCCTGCTGCCTAAATTAATCACTACAAAATTATATTCTTTATTCACCACTAAGACTTTACCTTCAATAGGTTTTTCTGCTAAAACTGCTTCCTTAGCCTTCTTTGCCAGACTCGTCTTCTTTATCTGAGGCTCGGCTGTTATAACTTCCGGGCTAACCACAATCTTGCCTAATTCTACGCCTTGAGGATTTGATTCTAAATCCTTGACCTTTGATTCCAAATTTTTTCTCTCGGATTCTAAGGCGTCTAATTTATTTCGCATGGACCTTAGTTTATCCCGAGCCTGATTAAGCTTATTCTCCAAATCTAACCGCAAACCCTTCTGCTGTTCAAGATCCGACTTAATCTGTTCTAAATTAGAAACAACCTCTGCCTTAGACGCCTTTTCCTGGCTTAGCTCATTGGTTAAATCGCTGATATGACTAGAAGCTTCTTTAAATTTAATCTCTAAAGAAGAAAGAGTATTCTCGGCCTCAAGTAATTTCGCCTCGGTTGCCTTTTGCTTGGTGCTTAATTCCTCTATTTTCTCCTCAAGCTCAATATTTTTAGCATGCTCTTTCTGATAAAGATAAAATCCCATGCCTGCCGCGGAAAGAGAAACCAACATTAATATAACCAATAAAATTACCGCTAATCTACCCTTGATATCCATCCCGCCTCCTCAATTTTCCCTATTTTTTAGAGATTAGAAAATTGATCCCGAGCCCCGCAGAATGCGGGGCGAGGGATCTCTTCATATTTTTTTAATATAACATTCCTTAGATAAAAATCAAGCCTTATTTAAAAAATCTGTGAACTCCTGAGGGAGAGACGCGCTAAACTCCATAAACTTTCCTGTCTTAGGGTGCGTAAACCCAAGCGTCTTAGCGTGTAAGGCCAAACGGGTAAACCCCGTTACAGGCACCTTATCTTTCTTCTCCCTGCCTGTGGCTTTGGCTATGGCCAAAGGAGGCCAAACCACGGCCTTCCGGCCTGTAGTCTGTAACAGGGTAAACTTATTTTGCTTGCCGTATTTATCATCGCCTAATATCGGATGCCCTATAAAATCCAAATGAACTCTTAATTGATGGGTCCTGCCGGTAAAAGGCCTTAGCTCCAAAAAACTAAAATCCCCGCAGCGTTTTAAAGTACGGTAATAGGTTTTGGCTTCTTTGGCTTTGGACGAGAAATTAACTGCCATATTCTTTCTTTTGAAGGAGTGCCTTGCAATAGGCGCATCGATTACGTTCTCGTCAAATTCCATCCTGCCCTTGACTATAGCCCAATATTCTTTTTTTACGCTATGCTCGGCAAATTGCCGGCCGAGGCATAAATGACTGGCATTATTCTTGGCAATAACCAATAGGCCGGATGTTCCTTTATCTAAACGGTGCACGATCCCGGGCCTGTCGGGATTGATATCCGAAAGAGACTTAAAAATATTCTTTAAGGCATTTACCAACGTATGCTCATAATTTCCCGGAGCAGGATGCACAACTAAACCCGCTGGCTTATTAATAACTGCCAAATCGCTATCTTCATAAACAATATCCAATTTTATATCTTCTGCTTTAATCGCATCATTTTTCTTAGCCTCAACGCTAAATTTGATCTCTGTCCCTTCTTTCACCTTATAATGCGGCTTGATTAATGCGGCTTCCCCGGCATATACCTTGCCCTTCGAAATAAGGCCCTTAATAAAAGTACGCGAGAAACCAAACCGGTTATTCTTAGAGAAATTACTAATTAAAATATCCAACCTTAACCCTGCTTCTTCCGGTAAAACCTTGAGATTATATTCTTGCATTTTATGATTTGTTCTTTAAAATACTGACAAGCTTAAAAACTGAAAATACAAATACTACCGCACTAATCAACTGAAATAAAGTAAGGTCAAAAATAATAACTTTGTTATCCGCGCGCCAAAACTCAATTAGAAATCTTTTAATAGAATAGAGAAGGAGATACATATAAAATATCTGCCCTTCTCTATGCGGATGCGCCTGTAAAAATCTTAAAATAACAAAGATTAAAAGCAGGGCAAACGAAGAATAAATCTGAGTAGGGATTAATACTGCTTGGTGTACCGGGAAATAAATACCATGGGCTGATTCCTTACCAAAACAACACCCATTCAAGAAACAACCTATGCGCCCTAAGGCTTGGGCCAAAGCCACAAAAGGGATAATCAAATCTGCTATTCTATATAGGTTAGCCTTTTTATGCCTTAAATAGATTACCCCTGAAATAACTCCCAATATTAATCCTCCGAACCAAGAAAGGCCGCCATGGGCAAGCATGATTATTTCCATGGGGCTTCTAAGATAATACCCTAAATTCTCAAGCACATAGAAAATACGCGCGCCGATAATTCCAGAAATAAAAACAACAAAACAAAGATTAAAAATAATATCCGGGTTAACCCCCTGCCTCTTGGCCTCTTGTGAAGCCAATGCCACGGCTACGAGAAAAGCAACTGCAAGCATAAGGCCGTAGGAATAGATTACTAAAGGACCGACTTTACAGATTTCAGGATGCATTTTTTATTTTATTTTATTTTGCTTTTAATATAGACCAGCCTAAGAACACTGCGCCAATAGTAATGGCGCTATCCGCAAAATTAAATACCGGCCAGATATGAAAATCCAAGAAATCCACAACATAACCTAAGGATATACGGTCAATAAGATTTCCTAAAGCGCCCGCCAATATAAGGCTTAAAGAAAAGGCATAAGAATTGTTTTGCCTATTATCTTTAAGGATAGAATAAATCATGATTACGGCAACAACAGAAATAAAGATAAATAACCAAAACTGATTTTTAAATATACCGAAAGCGGCCCCGCGATTATGCACCAAGGTTATACTAAATATTCCGCTAATTACCGCAAGAGAATGATTAAGCCCTAAATTTTTGTTTACAACAAATTTGGTTAGCTGATCTAAGGAAAGGATTGTAAAAACGATAAGAGGAATCATCACGCGAGACAAAAACTACTTTTTCTCTCTCTTCTCCTGGCATTTAACGCACAGGCGCGCCTGAGGCACTGCCTTAAGCCTTGTCTTGGCTATCGGAGAATTGCAGTTTTCGCATATCCCGAAAGTTCCGTCCTCTATCCTCTTTAGAGCATCTTCTAACTCATATAAAGACTTTCTGTCATTAGAAGCAAACTCTAAAGAAAACTCGCGGTCATAGTTATCTGTGGCTACATCAGCCATATGATAAGTGTATCCGGATATGCCTCCTGAAACGTCCTTCTGCGATTTCTTTAACGTATCATCGGAGATACGCTTTATTTCGTCATTAATCTCTTCTTTTTTCTTAAGTATTATCTTTTTAAACTCAAGCAGTTCTTTTTTAGTTAATTTCTTTTTCACCCCGCACTCCTTTTCTAAGCCCCAATGACAGCTTCACATTTTGCGCAGATTAATGGATGTTTGACGGACTTACCTACCGTCTCGCTATAATTCCAACAGCGCGAACATTTTAAACCACTGGCTTTCTTGACTATCAAGGCAATATCAGGATAAATCTTGGTTAGCGCATCTTGTGGCAACGCATCTTTCTTTTGAATGTCCACTGCCGAAACCTTAAAACACTCCACAAGCTCATCTTGCAAACTTGCTAAGAAATTATAACGGATTTGATCTTTTGTCAACAGATTTATTTGCGCGTCAAAGGAACTGCCGATTGCCCCTACGGCGCGCATCTCTTCTAGGGCCTTGGCTGCTTCAGGCAACAATTCCATAATCAGATTTAATTCCGAACCATCCTTAACTCCCTCCTCTTTCGGCCAAGCTAAAAGATGTACGCTAAATACGGAAGAATCTTTAGCATGCTTAGGCATATTCTGCCAGACCTCCTCCGAGGTAAAGGCAAGGAGCGGCGCCATTATCCTCACCAAACAATTAAGCGATTTATACATTGCCGTCTGCGCAGAACGTCTCTCAAAAGAATTAGCGGCACAAGTATACAACCTCCCCTTTACCATATCCAGATAACGCATAGACAATTCTTCGTTGCAAAAATCATACACTTCTTTATACGCCTTGTGAAATTCAAAATCATCATAAGCCTTAGTTACTTTGTTTAAGGTAAAATCAAGCCTGCCCAATATCCACTTGTCGATCTTTTTCAAATCATCACATTTAACGCTATCCTTATCCGGATTAAAATCGTAAAGATTACTCAAGATAAAACGGGCGGTATTCCTTATTTTACGATAGGCCTCAGCTAAACGCGAAAGAATCTCTTTAGATATGCGTATATCATCATTATAATCGTTTGAAGCTACCCAAAGCCTTAAGATATCCGCGCCATAATCTTTGATAATATCAAAAGGAGAGATAACATTGCCTTCTGACTTAGACATTTTCTTGCCTTCACCATCAACCACAAAGCCGTGAGTTAAGACACTCTTAAAAGGCGGTTGATTATCAATACAAACAGCAGGAATTAACGAAGACTGAAACCAGCCCCGATGCTGATCTGAACCCTCCAAATATAAGGAGCCTGGAAATTCAAGCCCCTTCCTTTTTTTCAATACTGCCTGGCTGCTTACTCCGGAGTCAAACCAGACATCCAATATATCCGTGCCTTTAGCTAAATTACTACTTTTACAATGCGGGCAATTGAAATCTTGAGGGAGAAAATCTTTTAAGTCCCGGGCAAACCATGAATTCGTTCCCTCCCTCGAACAAAGACTTATAAACTTATCAATTACCTCAGGAATCAAGAATTCTTCATGGCAATCATTACAAACTAATGCGGGTATGGGAACCCCCCAATACCTCTGGCGGGAAAGGCACCAATCAGGCCTAAGTTCAACCATCCCTAAGATCCTCTCCATGCCGCTTTTGGGTATCCAACGCACGTCTTTTTTGATTACTTCTTTAAGCCTATCCCTTAAACCTTTATGCCCAAGGTTTAGAAACCATTGTCTGGTAGTGCGAAAGATTATCGGTTGCTTACAACGCCAACAGTGCGGATAAGAATGCTGAATATGAAAACTAAATAAAAGCGCGCCGAGAGTCTTTAACTTTTGGAGAATTAACTTATCCGCCTCTAAACAATTTAAACCGGAAAATTCTCCTACCGAAGAATCAAAATTGCCTTTATTATCAACCGGCATAATAATGTCTAATTTATACTTTATACCGATAAGATAATCATCACCGCCATGGCCCGGGGCAATATGCACCAGGCCTGTCCCTTCTTCACCCGAAACATAATCCGCTAAGACGACCTGGCCGTTCCTTAAACCAAAGGGGTGCTCATAATTTATCCCCTCCAAGCCCTTGCCTTTAAATTCATTTATTACTTTAAAATCACAAATACCCATCTTTTCCAAAACGCCTTCCAATAAATCTTTGGCTATAATTAGATTCCCTTTATTAGTCTTAACATACGCATAAATAAAATCCGGATGCACGGCCACAGCTACATTGGCTAACAATGTCCAAGGTGTGGTAGTCCAGATTACTAAATAGTTATTAGTTCGCGGGTTCGCGGGTTCGCGGATTATCTCGTTATTTTCCAGTTTAAATTTGACGTAAATAGACGGTGAAACATGGTTTTCGTATTCCACCTCTGCCTCGGCCAAGGCAGTCTCGCATTTGAAACACCAGTTAACCGGTTTAAGCCCGCGATAGACATAACCTAACTTTACTAATTTATTAAATGCAATAAGTATACTCTCTTCATAATCAGGGCTTAAAGTTAAATAGGGATTATCCCAATCGCCAAATACCCCTAAACGTTTAAACTGTTCCTTCTGTTTTAAAACATACCGTAAGGCATAATCATAAGCCTTCTTTCTAAAATCCAGCTGGGAGATTTGGTATTTATTAATCTTTAATTCTTTAAAAAGCTGGTGTTCAATAGGCAAACCATGGCAATCCCATCCAGGGATATAAGGAGAATCAAAACCACACATCGTCTTATATTTAACAACTATATCCTTTAAGATTTTATTTAAGGCATGCCCTATATGGATATCGCCGTTGGCATAGGGTGGCCCGTCATGCAGGACATACTTAGGCTTGCCTTCTAAACTCTTACGGATAAACCTGTAAATATCCTTGGCCTGCCACTCCCTTAAAAACAAAGGCTCGCGTTTAGGCAACGCTGCCTTCATCGGAAATTTGGTTTGTGGCAAATTAAGAGTAGTTTTATAGTCCATCTTTTTCGTTTTTCATTTTATATACTTACCAATTATTATAGCTAAATCTTTCTTGACTTTCTCCGATATCAATTTTTGATCTGTGATAATTGCATTTTTCAACGCATCTTTACATTTACAATTTCTCTCCTCAGGAATATTTTTGATTACTAATCGCAATACCTTCTTGGCATTTTCAATATTTTTTAGCAGATTCTCGGCCACCATATCAATAGTAACGCTCTCATGGCCCGAATGCCAGCAGTCATAATCAGTAACGCAGGCCAAAGTAGCATAGCAAATTTCCGCTTCCCGAGCTAATTTCGCCTCAGGCATATTAGTCATGCCAATAACATCCATACCCCAGCCGCGGTAAAGATTTGATTCAGCCAGAGTAGAAAAAGCCGGGCCTTCCATATTTATATAGGTACCGCCCTTATGCATTTTTATCCCCAATCTTTTACCTGCTTCATCGCCAGTATTATAAAGGAGATTGCTTAATTCCGGACAAACTGGATGTGAAAACGAGATATGCGCAACTATCCCATCCTCAAAAAAAGTCATATCTCTAGCATGATTGGTCCGGTCAACATATTGATCGACAACTACAAAATCTAGGGGCCTTAATTCTTCTCTAAGGCTCCCGCAGGCGGTAACAGAGATAATCCTATCCACGCCCAATTCCTTCATAGCAAAGATATTTGCCCGATAGTTTATCTGACTGGGAGATATGCGGTGCCCGACGCCGTGGCGCGGCAGGAAAACCACCTCTTTCTCGTCAAACTTTCCGACGAACAATCTATCGGAAGGCTTGCCAAATGGCGTATTGACCTCTACTTCCTTTACCCCTTTGATTCCATCCATTTTATATAAACCGCTCCCCCCGATAATCCCTAACATAGGCATAATATTTAATTCCCCTTAGTTAATTCCTCTGCTCTCTTAAGCGCGGCACGAGCCGCTTCTTCCCATGAACCGCCTTTACGCAATACCTCTAGGCCTGCTTCGGTAGTCCCGCCTTTAGAGGTAACTTGCAAACGTAATTCCTGTGGCGGTAACCTTGTAGCCTTAAGCAGGCTAATGGACGCATTCGTAGTATTGGCCGCCAAGAAAGCAGCATCTTCAGTATTAAAACCTAAGGCCTGAGCCGCTTTCTCTAAACGCCTCATCATATCATGACGGTCAGCTTGAGGTATATTATTAAAATCCATACCGCTATTTTCTATAAAATAAAAAATATACCCCGGCCCACTGCCTGAGATCGCCGTAGCGGCATTCATCATACTCTCATCTATAATGCGAGCTGTCCCCAGATAACAAAATATTTCATGGGCGCACTCAAAATCGTCATCATTTGCAAAACTACCCTTGGAGAGACAGCTTACTGATTCTCCTATTTTTGCGGCGATATTAGGCATCACCCGAATAACCCTAACATCGCCTAAGGCCTTTTCGATATGTTTAGTGCTTACTCCGGCAGCAATAGAAATAATTAATTTGCCTAGAATACGGCCTCTCATCTCTTTTAATACATGAGCAAAATCCTGAGGCTTAACTGCAAGTATTATGGTATTAACCTTAAGAATTAAATCCGGGATATCTTTGGCAACGTTTATATCTTTAGCTTTAACATCCTTATTTTTATCTTTCTCAAAAACCCAAACTTCATATTCATCCGGCTGGACTGCAAGTTCACGCGCGATAACCGAACCCATATTCCCAAAACCGATAATCCCAACCTTATGTCGAATATCTATCATATCATTACTTTGTTAAAAAGTATTTTTCTTCCCGATTATTTTTAAAAACTGTTTTTATGTAACTTTTGAAAATACATAACTTACGTCATTTCAATGCGTTGCGTCAAAATTCTTGTTGATTTTCCTTCC
>Ga0210017_1004746_pt1 | contig 11071 bp, 15 predicted proteins | sample CryGeyCG2014_020_FD_183966 | JGI IMG/M metagenome (GOLD analysis project Ga0210017, IMG submission 183966) | Groundwater microbial communities from aquifer - Crystal Geyser CG08_land_8/20/14_0.20 (SPAdes) (version 2) | ecosystem: Environmental > Aquatic > Deep subsurface > Groundwater | place... | reverse complement strand
GTTGCAACACCGGGCCACATTTCTATAAATCCCGCGCAAGCAACGATTTTTCCTTTATAAATACCTGTATAGCATGGACCGTAATATTTAAAATCGGCAGCTTTTGATTTGAATATTTTAATAACATCCGAACTCTGACCATTAATTTCCATTTCTTCTAAATGCTTGGGGTCAAAAGGTATTATTTTCATTATTTTAACTTATCTATAAAAGATTTCATGTTGTCCATGTTCTTCCAGGCTCCCAATGAAAACATTTCGGCTTTATTTTCATCATCAAATTCAATATACTGTTTATTCTTCACAGCATAATTCATAGCATCCTGGGGTGACATTTCAATAAGTTCACCGTCCTTATTAACAATAGTCGGATATGCTATAAATTTATCACCTTTACTCGCATACGACATTTTATGGGTAGACACACTTCCATCTGGATTATTTATTACAGGATAATCACCTGGATGAATCATTCTTTTAACAAAATCAAGATTTTTATTGTTTTCTATTGCCTTAGTAAGCCATTCCGCATCCATATCTTCACCCAGATACCGACAGTTCCATGATTATTGCCTGCAATGTGAAAGGTGCAGACTTATTTTGCTGCAAAATAAATTGTCCGGTTTTTTCATACTCACCAGGATAATCAACTTCATAATCATCAGTGAATAGTGGCGGCGGTTTGCCCATTAAATCTGCAACATGGCGGAATTGTAATTCTCTAAGGTTAGCCGCATCTTTGCCGATCTGTACTCCCAAAGTATCCCTGAGACGCAAAATTATCTTATTAACCCGCTTAATTAATGTCTGACTTGATCCGCTCGTCGTAGGTATTTCCGGGGGAAGATTTTTGAATTGAACCGTGTATGGCAATCCTACCTGTACCACGGAAGCCGCGTTAATCAAAATAACTTGGCCTCCTAACACAACCTGGTTGGGAACTTCTGCTCCGTCCGCCCAGATCGCCACAGTCTTCCCCTCAAGATGGCCCAACCCGGAAAGCACTGTTGTGAGCGCACCATCATAAGTCAGACCGCAATCCACAAAGAAACAGTCTTCTTGGTTCGCCCCCCAATCCACCGGCTGCATAAGTTCGATAAACCGCTTTGTAACGCCGCCTACGGTCCGTTTGCAAGAAAGCCATATCTCGTCTTGGCTTAGGCCGGGAATGATCGCTACGGACTCCCACGAGCCCTCAGTAGGGTGTTTAGACCAACCCACCACCTCTTGGGGGCGTTCATACACCATACTGAGTAAATTACCATCGCCGCGGATAGCCCAGACGGTTTGATCTGGCTCCCGCTGGTAAGCCATTTCAAGAATTCCGCCATAAGTTATGTGCTCAGAAATTAAGGCCATATCCGGGGCAACGTAACTGTCATCAGCATACGAGTAAGCCAGTTCGCGTATCTTCCGCCCCTGGCCCTGCACAAAAAGCACCACGTTGCCTACAGCCAACGGTTTTATCCCGGAACTTCCATAACTGGTATCTTTTCTTACTGATATATCGGTAGGAGTTATTGGGGCATTTGCAGATGAAGCCGAGATTTTCCATTCACCAGACGAAGTGCCCGCCATGAGCATCCGGGACGAGATAAGCCACTTGATAACATTCACCTGGTCGCTAGCCAAAGTATAGGTGAACGGGCCTGCATCAGTGATCGTCTCTTCTGGCGAAAAGTTTTCAAAGTCCCCCGATTTTGATCCCCAAATGGTCTGCGGCTGATGTGCAGTGCCAGTAAAAACTAATCTTTCCTCATGGAAAGTGCAGCAAGTAGGATACCCTCTGACCCCAGACCATGCGCCTTCCCGCCATGTTTTTACTGCGGCAGTTCCACCGAGCGTCGTTTTAACTAAAGCTGTAGCATGGAGGTTGTCAGTAACTCCGGTAATTTCAACATACCCCCAAGTTGTGTCTTTTATGCGCCAAATAGAACCAACATGGCCAGATAAAAATATATCAGTAACGCCGGAGGTTTCTTTAACTGACACATCGTCTAAGGACCCGTCAAAAGTTTCGGTGGGGGTAAACTTTAAATTGCCGGTATCAATAGCAGTTATCGTCTGGCTATAAGTTCCATTCGCCCCGCGGGTAGGTCCATTCACCCCACCAACAGATGGAACCACGCTGCCTGCCGTTCTGTTTTTAATAGTAAAAACAACCAGGTATATTTTACCTGCTTCTACTGCAATGTTTTGTTCTAGTGGGGCCGTATTGCCTGGAGCCGCAGTATGGTCAGCCTCAAAAGCAACCTCATCAAAAACCCAGCCTGCACCCCAGGTCCATGTCTCAGCAGTGGCAAAAGCGCCGTTTACTACCTTCTCGGTCCCCACTACCGGCACGGCTGTTAAGGTTATACTTCCCGTTGTTGCGCTTGGTTGAATTGTAATATCTGTCTTGTTTTGGTCTAAGTATGGGCCATCTACAAACTCAATTTCATTTATAGACCATGATGTATGCCCGGTTCTTGTTAATTTTCTTACATTGTGACCTGGACAAAGTATATACATTGTATCAGCAGATTGAATATACCATAACTTAGACAAATCTGCCTCTGAATAAGGAGTAACTATTTCATAAGGGGGAACCCCGTCTAATATTTGCCCCTGGTCTTTATAAAATCTTATATAATATTCTCCAAATTCAAGTATATATGCCTGGATATTTGAAAATTCAAATGGTATTAACCTAACCTTCTTTGAAGAGGTTTTTACTTCTGCGATAAATCTAGTTCCGGGGCGGCGGGTCACAGGACCATGTGTCTGTATGATAAGGTTCTGATAAGTTTCACCGGCGGTAAAATATTTTTTCTGATTGAACTGGCCGTTAAGCCTGGGGGACCATTCCCCGCCAGTGAAAGATGTCTGGGCGTAATTAAAGCTCACTATTTAACCCCTAGCTAGTTCCCAATCGCCCGAAATAATACACTGGGGCGTATCTTCTTGAGCATCAATTCCTCTAGCTCCAGAAATTTCCAATAAATACCATTTGTGCATCTTGACTTCAATGTCGGGACTTTGCGTCAGGTAAAAGGCTGTTTCCATAGCCAGCCGTGCTGCCAAGGTACTTGCGAAACAAGCATCAAACTCACCGGCAATCTCTACTCGCCGCACATACTTTAAGAGGACGGATGTTTCGTCGGTATATAACTTGCGACCCTCGATTTTATAAGTGAGCAATGGATTAGTATCGACATCGCCGCTTTCGCCTATACCTAATATTCTTACGCAATCGGATGGGAGCTGAAAAACAGTCGTAAAACCCCAGGCAGGAGTTTCCGATAGTTTTGCAAGGTTCGCCCTGGCTATAGCAAAGTTCCAGGGGTGATCTCGCAAAACTATATCTACAATGGTAGCCCAAATAGAATTGAGAGCATCCGCAGCCTTGCTAACATCAGTTGGCGTGGTTAGCGGCGGTTGCCCCATCCGCATAAGGGCCAGATTGTATATACCGAGTTGAGATGCCATCTTAGGCGATATATTCCGGGATCACCAGCAGCGTGGCGCTTGCTGCTGACTCTATAACCCGGAAGTTTATGAGGTTATTGTACCCTTCAAGCCGCAGAACATCGTTGACCGCCAGAAGTAGGCATGTGTTGTCAGCGTCTCCGCCGTCCCATGTTACATAAACGTCTGTAGTCTTGGGCTGAAAAGTAGCCGCCCCGATTCTACGGCCCTTATGAACCCCAGAAGTGGGATACAAAATAGTTGACGTAATGCCTTTTGAAACATTTAGAGTGGCCAGAACTTCTTTAGGTCCGCCGACAAGCATGGTCTTCTCCTGCTTTAAAAGGTGGGGCGAGGTATTTCCCCGCCCCGATTAAGGTTAGACGCCGATGGCCCGGAGGCGAATCACCGTAGCAGCAGCAGTGTGCTCATTAGGAACTTCGGTTAAAACCCCAGCCGCAACCAACGCAATAGTCAGTGCCGAAGCAGCGTTAGTGCCCGCCGGGGTGCCCGCAGTGATAGGTACAACACCGCCCTTGGTGGCATAATTAGCGCCGACAATAGTGCGATCAGTAGCTGCATCTTTAGCTAGGGTGTCGGTCCCTTCAACACCTATCGGCTCATCAATTGTAGCAGCACCGCCCATTACTTTTAAATCGTGGACGTGCGTAGCAAGAGACGATCCTGTGAAGATCTGGCCCGCCGCAGTACCGGTGGGAGTATGTGCCGCCGTCTGGAATTTGCGGATAGTGAAAAGAATCTGGTCGAACATATAAATATAGCCGTCTTTGGTCGCGTTCAACAACTCCACGTCCGCAAACCGGCCCATGCCCAACTGTTTCAAGGCCCCGGCTACAGTAGCGCCGAGAGGTAGGCCACTGTCGGGGTACGTTTTGCCAGCGCCGCCAAAGGCCACCGACCATGTGTTGGCGCGCTGTTTGCGCCACATATCCTTGATAATTATGGTCCAGGTAATGTCAGTGTAAACAAGGTCTGCCATATCGGGTCTCCTAATAGGGGGACTGGAAGGGCAGTAACCCCAGCAACCCCCGGTGAGTTGTTAAACGAAAAACGTCCACATGGCCAGTTTGATGGTCCCGGTATGGGTATTAGCGCCACCAGTGTCGTCAGTGGTAACGGTAACGGCTGTCTCGCCATCGAACTCATAGCCAAGATAATCAATAGCCGCGGCGCCAGCATCAAGGTCGAATTTATCCGCTGCCGTATGGGTATCGGATAAAGCAAGAAACGCGGCAGGAACCGCAGCTACACCCGCCGCGGTAATACCAACCCCTACCGATGCCCTCTGAGCCGCAGCGCCAAGTTTATCTACAGCCAACTGGCCAAATCCAGCATATTTTTGACCTTTGGCTGGGATAAACATATAGATGGTACTGGCCGCCGCAAGCGCTACCGCTTCATATTCGTCGAAATAAAGACGCATACGAGCGCCCCATTTCCCCGCGGCAACCTTTTGGTTTGCCAAGTATTGTGTGTAACCCACGCTATAAACAGTACTCACAATGGGCCTCCTTTAAGCCGCAAAAACGACCATGCCCAGCTTGATTGTGCCAGTGGCATCAGCGGCCAACCCCGCTGTAGTTAAGATTACAGGGGTCTCCCCATCAAACTCGTACCCCAAGTAAGTAATAGCCGCAGCACCAGAATCCAGGTCGGCCTTATCCGCCGCCGCAACCGCATCAGTAGCCGCCAGGAAAGCCGCAGTTGCGCCTACAATTCCAACTGCCAACGTGTAGGTGTTGGTGTCTGACAAGTCATCCCAGGCTAGCTGACCTAACCCGGCATAGCGCATACCCTTGGCAGGCATGAACATGTAGATAGTGGATGCCGCGGCGAGATTGACGGCTTCGTACTCGTCATAGTAAAACCGAAGCCGTCCGCCCCATTCGCCGGAACTGGTCTTTTGCTGCGCGTTCATTTTGGTGTAGCCCACGCTATAAGCTGTAGCCATCGTAGGCCCCCTTTAAGGAGTCGCGCTCTCGTAAGAGCGTAATTCCACGACCAACTTCTCCTGAAGCCGGGTTGCGCCGAAGTCCATAGACATCCAGGGCTGAACGGCGTGGTTTTTGTCATCGCGGGTAGTGAGCTTGGTCTTAATATCATAAATCATGCCAAGACCAAGACCGCTCCGCACCCATGCGAAGTTGCTCCGAATCAGGCCGGCGCTAATAGCCAGCCGGTTGCTCATTACCACCTTAAAACCGAACACCTCGGCAACCTTGCCCGTGGTAATGATTTTCAACGCTCCCTGCTCGGCTTCAGTGAGCTCAACTTCGCCTTGCAGGTCGTAAATGGCCTGGGCAGACAACGCCAACCACTTTGGTTCGTCCACGGGGACATCGTTTCTGTTGAAGATCAGGAGCGCCTGCCGAACTTTTTGCAGGGTCATACCCACCGTGCCGGTCTCGGCCACAATCTGAGTAGCAGGCAGGGGGATGGCGGTTTCCGTGAGGTCTTCACCGACAACGCTGTAAGAATCGCCAATAGCGGCGGCAGCGATATCGATGTCGATTTTCCGCTTAAATCCGGCGCGGAACCCGATCATATACTGACTGGCGGGGTCCGACAACATGCGCTCGGCATCGGGCGGGTCAATCAAAGTAGCAGAAACGAAAGTCCGGGCATTAATGCGCCGCCTGGAATGGTCCGGGATCAGGCACGGCGTGTCAGAATTGCGCCCGGTAACGAGTTGGGGGGTGAACTCCCCGATGTAGTCCATATACAGTTTTGCGCCCGGCGAAATCTGCTTGATCGTCACCTTATCCTGAAAATACGACTCAAGCTGTTGGACGGTAAGCTGAATATTGGCTTCAAACTTTTTTACAAATGCAGTGGTGATGTCAGACATGACGAACCTCCGAAAATTAGTAATGCTGCTTTCTCGGCTAGTCCGCCATGATAGGCGGGGCCTCAGTTGCTACTTGCTCAACCGGGCCTCTTACGAGGTAGTCCGAACTGCGGTGCTACTTTTATTTACAAGAGATCAGGATAATTTCTGATAGCCTCTTTTAAATCAATGTTGCCCGGATTCCTTATAGTGTGCTGTTGTCGCCTTATCTTTTTGATTCAGCGTATTCTTCATCAATAAGCTTGTTGCGTTCCGCTACCAGCGCCCTTTGCTTTTGTAAATTAGAGGTATCCAACAGTGCCGGGTCGCTATTGATAGCGGCTATTCTGTCCTTCCGGGACATAGACCCGGACGTGGACTCAACCAAGTCATCCTCGGTCAAGGTCGCCTCAGCCACCTTTAGCCAGGCCCGGATAAACGCCGGGTTATCTCCAAATCCTGTCTTGTCAACAAAGTCCTTTAACTCCTGCCCTCCGTACTTCATAACGGCGATAGCAGCCTTCTTCGTCAGCATCTCATACTTATCGCCAAGCTCTGATTTGAACGTATCCACCGCCTTGTTATGGTCTTCTATCCATTGTTTAGGAACCAGGCCGAGGCCGTCTACCTGGACAAACTGCCCCTGGAAAGCCGAAAACTCTTTTAATGTTTCCGCGGTTTGCCAGTTTACGAGTTCCTTAACCTGAGTCGGGCTTAACCCTATCTTGTGCGCGAGTATCTTGAAATCCCCTACACGCTCTTCGCTGTAAGGCATTTCTTTTGGCAAACCTTCCGGTTTGACAATCTCATAACCGTCCGGCGTTTCAGGGCGCCCAAGGGCTTTGTAAAACTCATCCCACTTTTCGGGAGGGTCTTTCTCTGTTGGGAGGATGAGTCCCTTCTTCCCTACCAGAGCTTTAGTCTCAACAAAGGCTTTCGCCAGGGCAACCGGGTCGGTGAACGTAGATAGACTCGGATTATCGTAAAGGTCCGTGTCTTTTAAAAAGCTGTCCCTGAAATTAGGGGCTTGTTCACCGCCCTCTGCGCCTGCTTTCGACGGAGCCTCAGTATCTTTGGTGTCGGTCCCTAATCCAGTCTTGTCCTGGGGGGAATATTCGTCTGGCATAAATCCTCCTGATTAGTCATTATTGATTAATTCTGACTCAGCTCCAATTGGCCTCCACGATCCTATCTGATGAAGAATAAATAAACCAACTGCACGTCTTCCCTCGAATTTCGCCATTGTAATGGCTTCAGTTGCATTATTTATTGATTCAACCCCGGCATAACCGAGAATGTCAAACAGCACTTCCGCACCAGCCTGACTACTGAATATGGCTGCGTAGTTAGCTTGTAATGCCGTGCGCTTAGGCTTTTTATCCTCATCGGATACATCTGATATGGTAATTTCTGACATTACCTAAACTCAATATAATTCAACGGTTTTGCGTCTAAGTTAATCAAATTAAGTCGGTCATAGATTCCTTCGTAATAGCCATCACTTTTTTGCCTTATTCTTGCTCCCAGGTTTGCGGCCAGGGCGTTTATTTTTTACTGGTACTTTCGGCTTTGGCACCGGGATGTTATCGAATACTAAAACCTCTGTCTCTAATAATACCAAAACTGACGAAGGATTCGGCATAAACAAACAAGAGATAGCCCTCCACCCATTTTTAGCCCAATCATTTAAAACTGCTTTTAAGTCTAATGCTTTAATTATTTGAGTTTCATATATATACATCTTATTTGTCCGGTGTTATTTTAATAATTGGATATTCTTCATCTATCAATTTATCGTAAAAAACTTTTAATCTACCATACCTGGGGTCCTTGCTATCTAATTTTCTCATGTCGTTTCTTAATATTCCGATCATTTCAGCCCTTGTAATTTCCTTTCTTAATATCACAAATACACCTAATTGACTGCCCACTAATTTCCAACTATCAATGCCCCAACCTTCTTTGGCTTTGGCATTTAGTATTTCTTTTAAATCAATAGCTTGGGTAGCTATCGTATCGTATTGGAAGAAAATCATTGCGCTAGTCCCCCCGATTCCTCCCCACCTGCGCCCATAAGCGCACTCATCAGGCTATTTGGCTCTGCACCCTTGGACAGTGCCGGGACCGCCTTAGTCGCTATCTCTGCTATCTGCGCCGCCTGTGCCGCCTTCGCCTCCACCGCTTGCTGTTCTGTTCTGGCTTTCCGGGTCTGTTCTATAATGTCAGTTGAGTTAATCCGTTTACTCGGAAACCCACTAATCTCAGCAAAATCCCTGATAGCCCCATCTATATCTAGATTATCCATTACCGGGAGCCCGGCCTGGTGCAACGGCGCTAAAAAGGCAAACGTCCGGGCGATACCATCCGCCTCTGTTGTCCTCTGCACCTTTGATAGCGGATTGATATAATTTATCTTTAACGACTGGCCCATCATAATCTCTGGCGGAGCCGGCATCGCTCCATTACGCAACATGATCCCGAATATCCGATCAAAAGTCGGGTTATATAGTTCTGAGTTCATTCTGCCCTGAAAAGGCCCCAACAACTGCAACCGTTCCTCTGCTAACTTCAAAACCTCAGTGGCCGTCATTTGGGCATCGTGGAACGTCTGGAGCATATCGTTATAGAATATGCTGCGTATCTGATCCCTTTTCTGCTTTAACTTTTCCTCAGCGTACCCAAGGTCATCAGGGACCGGGAACGCCCCGATATTGTCCTGCATCGTGCTGCGCCTGTCAGACCGGAAAAAGTTCAAACCATTAGGAATCAGCTTTAACGGCCCCATAAAACCATCGTCAGGCACTAACAGGGGCGGCGACAGTTTCTTTTGCCCTGCCTTTAGGATGTCGCTCTCCATCCGATTCAGCATCTTAACATCAGGGAGCGCCAACATGCCTGGGCCACGTCCATAAACCTCACCAGAAGCTATAAAGAACCGCGGTATCATAATGGGCATGTCTTCAAAACCGGATTCAGATAACAAGGTAACGGAGTTTCTTTCGATATAACAGGACGCAATCGGCTTGTTTACCTTATCTTCTTTGCCAGGTTGCCGGTCATTGCGGGGATAAATGCCGTGAATAATCTCAAAGGTGGTAAACGGCTTGTCTTTAGCGGCAACCTGTACGGAGTCGGACAGCTTCGCCTCACCCCACTGCTGTACCATCTGGCGGGCCGTCATTGTAAACAGCCGATAAACTGTATCGACCTCACCATACCGATTGTCGCTAATATAAGTCTCAATGGGACTTATTGCTTTGAAATAGCAAAGAGTCCTGGGGTGCTCCAAACAACTAAACGGACCCATACCGAAACCACCTATATCTATATAACATTCGTGAAGTTGAGCATAAAAATTGCTCTTATTGAATATATTAATGTACGCTCTCTTTAATTTATCTAACCACAGCTTGACTTCATTTATTGCTGATAATTCGTCTATCTCGGTTGTAATGTCAAACCAATCAGACCCCGCATTAGTCATCTTGCCCATAATCCCAGCGGCAAACAATAAAAGACCATGCACTCCAGTACTATCTAATATCTTTTCCAATTTCTTTGCACCGGTTTCACGCCTATTATAATTCTGGCGGAACGGCATCAGGTTGTCTACTAATTCATCAAGGTGGGCCGAATATGTCCCCCTGTCACTTTCCAGTTGACTGAATTTATCTTTTATGGTCTTTGCTTCGGTTGCCATTTACTCTGCTCCAGGGCCAATAAGAAAGGGCGATAAATCCAGTGACCCGGCACCGGATTGCCGCCCTCTCTTATTGCTTGCGTCACCTTCAGGTTGGCCAACCTTTGGGTGAACCCATCTTTATTGTTTTTTCAATTTTTCATTGTTTGTCATTTACACATCTTTATTAAGCCTATCTTCTATATCAGGAATTATTATTTCTGTGGCTGGAAATGTTCTAAGAATCATCTTACCATCTTTATCGGGAACTTCTTGTATTCTAAAACCACATTGCGCACAAGTAAAATCAAATCCTTTATCTATGATATAAGTTCCGCCCCTTTTTTGTCTACAACATTCAAAATAATATTCTTTATAGGTTGGCATTAACTTAATTCCTTAAATCTGTTATAAGATCATCCACGTTATCAAATGCCTTTGATGCGCCACTTGCTGCCGGGGCAGTCTTCCACTTAAGCCGGGCATGGCCGCACTCCCCTATCCACTCGTAGGCAGGGGCCGTGTGAGATACCACATAGACCACGAGGGAGTCGTACTTAGCGCCGCACTCGGCGCATTCAACGAAGCCGTTAGGAAAATTTGGTATCTCAATGGATTTCCTCCTGATGGGCGGTATGTATTTTCTTAAATCCATTTTGCATCTAACTTTGCTCATTACGCCGGCTCCTTTGACAGCCCTTAACCCAAACTGCCCTGTATCCGATAACAACAGGCCCCCTGCGACATCGTATGGGAAAACTCAGTCGTCAAAAGAAAACCCCTTGTGAAGCCGCTCATTGCGCCTGCCGCTTTCCTGTAGGTCGTGCATAACTCGGTCCGATTCCTGCTGCCTCATCCGCAGATCTATCTCGTGCTGCCGCTGGTTCATTTGCTCTTGCTGATACTGTGCTTCCCTTTGCTCTACCATCGCATGGCCGCCGCCGGCGCGGGGGAAGGGTTCGATGCCCTTAAAAGCCAAGACGCTAAGGGCCGTAAATAGAACTAATATTATCAAACACGATTGTCTTTTCATGGTTGACCCCTTATTCGCCCAACAATGTCTTCCGCCCCACTGTTGCGGTCTCTTCGATCCCCCGA
>Ga0210017_1004742_pt1 | contig 11076 bp, 10 predicted proteins | sample CryGeyCG2014_020_FD_183966 | JGI IMG/M metagenome (GOLD analysis project Ga0210017, IMG submission 183966) | Groundwater microbial communities from aquifer - Crystal Geyser CG08_land_8/20/14_0.20 (SPAdes) (version 2) | ecosystem: Environmental > Aquatic > Deep subsurface > Groundwater | place... | reverse complement strand
CGGCACCGCATAGCCGGTGGTGAATCCCCGGAGGCCCCGGATCACCTCCAGCCCTTTCGAGACGGGGGTCCGGAAATGGGACGAGCCGGGGATGGGGTCGCACTGGTAGAGGTAGTAGGGCTTGACCCGGATCTTCAGCAGGCCGTGGACGAGGCGCTTCATGGTCTCCACGTCGTCGTTGATTCCGGAAAGCAGGACCGTCTGGCTTCCGAGCGGAATCCCCGCATCGGCCAGGCGCATGCACGCGCGGGCCGTCTCCGGGGTCAGCTCGTCCGGATGGGCCGCGTGGATGCTGATCCAGAGCGGATGGTACCGTTTGAGCATCTTTACCAGCGCGGGCGTGATCCGCTGCGGGAGGACGACCGGCGCCTTCGTGCCGATCCGGATCAACTCCACATGCGGGATCCGCCGCAGATGCGCGAGCAGCCACTCCAATTGTTCGTCGGCCAGGGTCAGCGGGTCGCCGCCGGAGAGGAGGACGTCCCGGACCTCCGGGTGCGACGCGATGTACGCGAGGCCCTTTTCCCACTGTTCGGTGTTCTGGCAATGGTTGCCCGGGTGGCCGACCATCCGCGACCGGGTGCAGTACCGGCAGTAGGTCGAGCAGAACCCCGTCACTAAAAACAGGACACGGTCCGGATAGCGGTGGACGATCCCGGGGACCGGGCTGTCCTCATCCTCGTGGAGCGGGTCATCCGCCTCGCCGCTGCTGCGGAAGTGCTCGTGCACGGTGGGCACGACCGTCCGCCGCAGCGCCTGACGCGGGTTCCACGGATCGATCAGGCTCATGTAGTAGGGGGTGATTGCAAGCGGGATGGCGCCTGCCGCGCCGATCATCGCGTGGAGCTCATCCTCCGACAGGCGGATCATTCGCCCCAGCGTTTCCGCGTCGCGGATGCGGTTGCGAAGCTGCCAATGCCAGTCGTTCCATTCCTTGAGGGTTGTGTTCGGGAAAAAACGTTTCCGGAAGGCCCTCGCCCTGCTGTCGCTGAAAGCGGACAGCCTCGGCGCCGGTCTGGCCGGAACCGCAGCGAGGGTGAAGAGGGTGTCTAAGGATGCGCCTACATGTTCATTGTAAAGTTGCAGACCGTTGCCGGTCCTACTACCTGGAGGTTCCGCCTCTTCCGCAAAAAGTGTCTCATTTTCCATCTGTTTAATGCCTCCTTATGTTCTTAAATGCTCAAGAAGAGAGGACGAAGCCTCTCTTCTTGTTGGAAATCGTCATGGCTTTCGGGATCTCTGTATTTTGTAAGCAAATGTCACGATGCAACCATCCCTGTTCATTTTCGTCGAGCATCTACTCCTTCCAAATGGGTCTGTCAATAGATAATTTCGACGGGGCGGCATGGCCGTAATCCTTCTGTTTACTTGACGATATAGCGTCTGACGGTGATCACATTCCTGCCTTTTTCATCCTGATCCAGGACGCCGGTCGCCTCGACCTCGCGTTGGAGCGCGCTTAGGAGCTCTTTCCCCTTTTTCGTCATGCAGATTCGGTACTCCTTTTCATCCGCTGTGGCGAGGGCTGCAACGATTACCTCCTGACGGTCGTTCCAGTCCGCCGGGATGACGATCCCCGTCAGAGTGACTGTTTTTCCCTTGGGCAGAGCCATATCGCATCATCCTCGCCGTTCGTTCGTCTTTTGGTTCCTCGCAGCCGCCTCTCCAGGGGCGGAAGATCTTTCAGGCGCCGCAAAAATCTTTGCTCCGGTGCGGTGAAAAGCCGTTCCCGGAATCTGTCCGCCGGACAAACGATGTTGAGATACACTGGAAGATCCGTGCCATCGACGCAACATGCCATTATATCAGCATTATTTATAAAAACCCCCCATTGTTATGGGAACGAGAAGTTCCTGTATTTACGGAAATGTCTTCCCGGCGCGCGGTGTATGAACTGAAATGATATGTAACATACGATAACACATCGAGAAAGTAAAAACGGAACTTATGGTTCCTGCTAACAGCAAAAGAGAACTTTCGTGTCCGATTTTCAAAGAGAGGGGGGAGCCCTGATTTTTCACCCACCCCCTTTTCTTCTTGACAAGGCAGTTCCGTCGGTTAGAATCGCACGACAGACAGGGACAAACGCGCCGACGCCCGGCCGCTTTTTTCTATTCGAGGAGAACGCACGATGCCGGAACTTCCTGAGGTCGAAACGCTCTGCCGCCAGTTGAAAACCATTCTGCCGGGTGAGGAGATCCTCCGAATCGAGATCCTCGATGCCCGGCTGGGGACAATCGAGGGGCTGGTTGGGCGGCGGGTCGAAGCCGTGAAACGCCGGGGAAAATTCTTGCAGATCTGCATCAGCGGCGGTCTGACGGCAGAGCTTCATCTCCGGATGTCCGGAAGGCTTTTCTGGCAGAAAGGCGGCGTTCCCCCTTTTCCTTCTTACAGCCGTCTGGTGATCGCTTTTCCCGCTGGAACGCTTATCCTCATTGATCCGCGGCGGTTTGCGACCTTCACCGTGCAACCGGTTTCGAGCGCCCCTGCGCTTGTGGAAGATCCTCTTGGAGGGCTTTCGGCGCGCCGTCTTCGGGAGATCGCCCGGACGCGGCGGCGCCCGGTGAAATCTTTTCTGATGGATCAGCGGCTGATCGCCGGGATCGGAAATATCTACGCCTGCGAGATCCTCTTTGCGGCGGGGATCGACCCAAGGCGACCCTCGTCCGGGCTGTCGCCGGCGGAATGGCGGAAGGTGGCGAAGATGTCTGTCGCGATCCTCGAACGGGCTGTCGCCTGCCGCGGAACGACGGTCTCGGACTGGCGGGATCTCTTCGGATGCAGCGGCACGAATCAGGACCATCTCGCGGTTTATGCCCGCCAAGGCGAAATCTGCCGACGCTGCGGCGGCAAAATCGAACGGATCACCCAGGGTGGGCGAGGGACATGGTTCTGCCCATCCTGTCAACAATAGCGGCGGAAGTGATCGGTCCTCCCAGGAATATTCCGAAAAGGGCTTTGACATCCGTCAAAGGGATGTGTAGATCATTTCTCCGATGGAGACCAAAATGGCGGATGTAGCCGGACAACTGGCCGGGATTCCCCTTTTCAGCGGCCTTTTGCGGGCGCAGTACGAGGCGCTGTCCCGGATCGGCGTGAGTCGTTCCTTCCGGAAAGGAGAGCGGATCTTCTCGGAAGGCGATGAGGGGACGGGATTTTACGTGGTCTGCGGGGGCCGCATAAAGATTTTCAAGGTCTCCACGGAGGGGAAGGAGCAGATCCTGCACCTCTGCGGGCCGGGGGAGTCCTTTGGCGAGGTTTCTGTTTTTACCGGTCAGGGATTTCCGGCGGATGCCGTGGCCGCGCTTCCGTCAACCGTTCTTTTCTTTCCGCGCGTGGCCTTTAGCAGCCTTATCCGGCAGGATCCGGCCCTTGCCCTGAACATGATGGCGCAGTTGTCGATGCGCCTCCGGCAGTTCGCCGGGCTCATCGAGGATCTGTCGCTAAAGGAGGTTCCCGGAAGGCTTGCCAAATACCTGCTCTACCTGAGTGGCCGGGACGGCAAAGGAACGGTGAATCTGGATGTCTCCAAGGGTCAGCTCGCGGCGCTCCTGGGGACGATTCCGGAGACCCTCTCCCGGATTCTCGCCAAGCTGAACCGCCGGGGGTTGATCCGCTTACGGGGGGCGCAGATCCGGATCCTCGACCGGCGGGGCCTGGAGGAGATCGCGCTGGAGGGGAAGAGGCTGCCCTGAAAATCGGCAAATCGTCATTCCTGCGAAAGCAGGAATCTAGTCCTTTCAAGACCTTCTGGATTCCCGCTTTCGCGGGAATGACAAAGTGGGGGTATTTTTCAAAAGTCCCAACCCCTCACTTCTCGGACTGGAGGTGTAAAAATGGATGTTATCGATCTCAAAAGCAGGGAGGTGTTCAGCTATGAAGGGCGCGGCGTTGCGTCGCTCGTGGATGAGCCGAATTTGAAGATCCGTCAGGTCGGCCTGGAGCCGGGGAAGGAGGTGCCTGTCCACATGGCCGACGCCCCGGTGACGGTTCAGGTGGTTCGCGGCGAGGGGGTCTTCTCCGCGGGGGGCGAGAGCGTTCGGATGGGGCCGGGTAAGCTCCTCCGGATCCCGAAGGGTGCGCAGATGGGAATTCGGAACGAATCGATGGAGCCGCTGGTTTTTCTCGTGATCAAGACGCCGCTGGCGGACGAGCCGGAACGGGACTCCGTCCTGGCAACGAAGCCGGGGACGTTTGTCAATCTGATCGATTTTGCGCCGCCGAAGCCGGGGAAGGAGGAGACCTTCCGGGAGTGGTTCCACAATTCCAGTCAAGTCTTCGCAAAACATCCGGGCTTCATCTCCCGGACGCTCCTCGGGCCGATCGATGGCGGCAGCCGTTACGCGGCCGTGGTCGAGCATGAATCGAAGGAGACCTTCATGGACATGCACCTGAGCGACGACCGGGAAGAACTCTTCCTGCAGGTGGAGCCCCTCGTTCTCGGCTCGTCCACGCCGCACTTCTACGAGACGCTCCTGTCGTATCGGAAATAAGTGAACCGTGAGGGGTTATCAGAATTGCGCTCATTTCCGGCGTGTGGTAAGGTCCCCCTTGAAAAAATACCCGCCCGCAAAGGGGTGGTCATCTTAAAAAGGGAGACGGTATGGATGCAGCGGCGTTGATCCGGAAGGCGAAAGCAGAGGGGCGGACCGCCCTCACCGAGGCGGAATCCAAGGAGCTTCTGAGACAATTCGGCGTGCCGGTCGTGAAGGAGTCGATTGCGGCCACGCCGGAGGAGGCGGTGGCCAAGGCGGAGGAGATCGGGTTTCCCGTCGTGCTGAAGGGGCTCGGAACAAAGCTGACGCACAAGACGGAACGGGGTCTCGTCCGTCTGAATCTCAAGGACGCCGGGGAGGTAAGGCAGGCGGCGACAGAGGTGGCCGGGGCGGCGGGGGCGGAGCTGGAGGGGTATCTGATTCAGCCGATGCTCTCCGGTCGCCGGGAGTTTGTCGCCGGCCTCTTCCATGACGACCAGTTCGGACCGGTCGTCATGTTCGGCCTCGGCGGTATTTTCACCGAGGCATTGAACGATGTGGTCTTCCGCATCGCGCCCGTCGATGAGAGTGAGGCCGGAGAGATGATCGATGAGCTCCGTTCGCGGAAGCTCCTCGGGCCGTTCCGCGGCGAACCGGCGGCGGTTCGGGAACGGCTTGTCCAAACCCTGACGGGACTCTCCCGCCTCGCTCTTGAGTTTCCGGATGTTACGGAGGTGGACATCAACCCCCTCCTGGTCGGTCCGGACGGGCAGGCTACGGCGGTGGACGCCCTCGTTATCCTGGGCGACCGCCCCGCGGCGAAGACGCCCCTTCCACCGGTCGATCCGGTCGCCATCGCGAAACTGTTCTATCCCCGTTCCATCGCCTTTGTCGGCGCCTCCGGGACGTTTGCCAAATGGGGGTACATGCTCTTCTGCAATGTAGCCGCGGGCGGATTCAAAGGGCCGATCTATCTGGTCAACGCAAAGGGCGGGGAGATCGCCGGCCGGCCGGCGTTCAAATCGGTCGGTGAGATTCCCGGGCCGGTCGATCTGGCCGTCGTGACCATCCCGGCAGAAAAGGTCTTGGACCTGATCCCGCAGTTCAAGGAAAAGGGCGTCCGGAACATGCTCCTGATCACCTCCGGCTTTGCCGAAACGGGCGCCCTGGGGCGACGCCTGGAGGAAGAACTCGTCCGGCAGGCGCGGGAGGCGGGCATCCTGATCCTCGGTCCCAACACGATGGGGATCTGCAACCCCCATGACGCCCTTTTCTGCTGCGGCTCGAACGTCCTTCCGAAGCCGGGCGCCACCACGCTTGTCTCCCAGTCGGGAAACCTCGGGGTGCAGCTCCTCGCCTTTGCCGAACATGAGGGGATCGGCATCCGCGCCTTCTGCGGTTCGGGGAACGAGGCGATGATCACGATCGAGGACTACATGGAGGCGTTCGAGGTCGATGAGCTGACGAGGACGGTCGTTCTCTATCTTGAAAGTGTCAAGAACGGCAGCCGTTTCTTCGAATCCGCCCGGCGTGTGGGCCAAAAGAAGCCCGTCGTGTTGCTCAAGGGGGGCCGCACGCAGGCGGGGAACCGCGCTGCCGCGAGCCATACCGGGGCGCTCGCCTCCAACCTGCGGGTCTTCGCCGCCGCCGCGCGCCAGGCGGGGATCGTCGTTGCGGAGCAGCCGATGGACCTCCTCGACCTGTCGGCGGCCTTTTCCTCCCTTCCGCTCCCCCGCGGCAACCGGGTCGGCGTCATGACCCTGGGCGGCGGCTGGGGGGTTGTCGCCTCCGATCTCTGCGTGGAAAACGGTCTTACGATCCCCGATCTCCCGTCGGATCTGATCGCGCGGATCGATGAGATCCTCCCCCCTTACTGGAGCCGGTCCAACCCCATCGATCTGGTCGGCAAGTTCAATCCCAAGATCGCGATGCAGGTGATGGAGGAGCTGGTGAAGTGGGAGGGGTGCGATGCGGTGCTCCATCTGGGGATCGTCGGACGCATGGCTTCCGTCCGCCAGATGATCCGCTCGATCCAGGAAGTTGATCCGGTGATGGACCGGAAATTCCTCGATGCCGTTCCGGGGGCGCTCATCGAGTTCGAAAACCGGTTTACGATCCATATGGTTCATCTCATGGAGAAGTCCGGCAAGCCGATCCTCGGGGTGAACCTGCTGCCGGAGGAGAACGCCCGCACCATTATGGAAGTCAAGGGGAGTCCGTACAAGGGGGTCTCTTTCCTGACACCGGAGCGGGCCGTCAAGGCGCTGGCCCGGATGAACACCTACCGGCAGTGGCGGGAGCGGCAGAAACCATAGGGGCGCCATCCGGTGGCTCGCTTCCGTCGCCCCGTCGGTTCATGTCTGGTCATTCAGCACAACCCCCCAGCGGTTGTAAGCATAAACCCGGTTGGGAATCTGGTCGTCAAAGCCATAGCGGTTGAAGGCGTTCGGTCCACAGATCTGGCAACGCCCCTTCCTGCCTCGGATGAGCGTGTTTAAAGCAAGGGTCTCATCCGGACTCCACGGTAAATAGGGACACTTCCCAGATTTATCCTCTGATCCTGAGTCTCCCGCCTTGAAATACGCAGAAATGAGATTCAATTCTATCGTGATATTCAGTGAGTATTTTCTTGGTGACCTCCACCTTGGTGTCGCTATCGGCATCTTCGAGGCGTAATATCAGAACACCGGCATGGTGCATGCCGGTGTTGTAAACCAATTCGCCAAAGTCCTTATCCATAGTAATCATTATCCGCTGCTGATCTACAGCCCAGCGCAATATCTGAGAATCCTTTGCCCGCGAGTCAATATCCCTTACGGAAAGCACATCAAAACCGTTTTCCTTCAGCCAGGTTTCGACCTTTTTACCAACACCTACATCCACCAGGAATTTCATGGGTCACCGGTAAGCGGATTAATTTGAACCAACCGTGTAAACGCGTTCTTCATCTACCAACTGTGATGCATAGAGAAGAGCCGCCCGGATGTCCTCTTTTTCCAACTCCGGATAATCATCGAGGATTTCATCAGTTGTCACGCCGTTAGCCAAGGCTTTGAGTAGTTGTTCGACAGTAATCCGCATCCCCCTGATCGTGGGTTTTCCTACCATCACGTCGGAGTTAACGGTGATACGGTCCATAATGTTTACCTGTTCCATCTGTGCCTCCTCTTTTCGGGTATATTCTGGGGACATCCATTTATGCGGCTCACATGTCAGATGAAATTGATCCGGTTATCTTTGCGACCATCTCATCGGGCAGAGGCACCTTTTTGACGGACAAAATCGAAGATTTTCTCTGCCTTTTTGTGGCAACCGCCACTTCTTGGGCTCCGGGTTCCATGATCATAACCGGATACAGGGTTCAGTATTCATAAGGCTTCCTTATCGAAATCTATATCAATCGCATTGACATGTCTATGGCTTTTTGCAGAAAGAAGTATGTAATCATGAGAAGCCCTCCATTTAATACCATCGGTATGCTTATTTGTGAAGAGGAAAGAAGGCGAACAATCCACAAATGAAGCCTGTTCAATACTTGTTTATGCTAATGAATATAGTTACTTACAAACATGAAAAATCGAAGATAACCCACAAATTGGGCGATTCCGGGGGCAGGTTAACCCATGAAATCAGCGTTTGCCACTCTCAGAAAATAAGGGATATTTTTTAATTCCTTTACTATATCAGTATTTTAGATCTTTTTCTAAATATTGAACACCAGTATTGAACAGCAAACATTACATGGTACATTTGGTTTTCATGGTAAAAACTGAATTATTGAACAGGCTCAAATGGAGCTTTCCAATTTCTCGTTGCATCGTAACGGCGAACCATCTATAAAACGTCGTGGTCCGTCCTTTGCGGCAGGAGGGTCGGATTTGCAAGCATTTTCAAGATTCTGCCCCCGACGAACCGGGGGATGCGGACGGCCGCTGATCGGTTCCGGGCAGAGGACGCGGGAAGAAAGTCGGTAGGGAGAGTAGGCATGTCCGGGAATTCCGGCTTTTTGCAATCCCCTTGCGAATATCTCCATCGGAAGAAAGTCGGTAGGGAGAGTAGGCATGTCCGGGAAACAACGGTTCGACGACTGGCCGGAACGGTACGACCGCTGGTTCGAGACCTCGGTGGGGAAGGCGGTCCTGAAATATGAAACAGAACTCATTCTGGAATTGCTCCGGCCGGGCCGGGGGGAGCGGATACTCGACGCCGGCAGCGGGACAGGGATCTTCACCCGGGAATTCATCGCCCGGGGGGCAAAAGTCGTCGGCCTCGACATCTCGCTGGCCATGCTCGTGTACGCGGAGAAGAAAGCCGCCCTTCGACAGGTTCCGGGGGGCAAGTGTCCCATGCCGGAGCGCGCGGGGCAGGCCATCCTCCGGCAAGCTCCGGGCGGCCGGGGTTCTATGCTCCTGTGGTCGGTAGAGAAGGGGCAGCCATTGTGCTATCGCGGGGTGACGGCCGACATGACGGCGCTTCCGTTCGCCGACCGCTCTTTCGACAAGAGCGTCTCCGTCGCGGCGTTGGAGTTCGTTGCGGACGAAAAGCGGGCCGTTGCGGAGCTGTTCCGCGTGACAAGGCCCGGAGGGGTGGTCGTCGTGGCAACGCTCAACAGCCTGAGCCCCTGGGCTGCAAGACGCAGCGCGAACGCCAGGCGGGATCCGGAGTCGATCTTCAACCGGGTCTTCTTCCGGTCGCCCGCGCAGCTCCTCGCGGCGACCTCCGTTCCCGGCATTGTCCAGACGGTGGTCCATTTCGGCAAGGAGGACGATCCGGCAACGTTCGACCGGAGCGAACGGGAAGGAGAGGGACGGGACACGGGGGCGTTTATCGCGGCACGGTGGGAAAAAAGATGAAGGCGAATTTTGATAACATCACGATTGTTCTGAAAGGGCCGAAGTTCCCCGGGAATGTCGGTTCCGCGGCGCGCTGCGCGATGAACATGGGGATCGGAAAGATGATTGTCGTCGGGAACCGCGATCTCGACGACGAGGCGGTCCGGCAGATGGCGACCCATGTGGCGAAGGAGATCGTCAACGGGATCCGCCACTTTGATACCCTCGATGAGGCGCTCGCGGGCTTCTCCTGGGTCGTCGGAACGACGGCGCGGCATGGGTCGGGGCGGGGGCCCGTCGTCTCCCCCCGCCGGATGGCCGAGATCGTGGTCGGCCTGTCGCAGCAAAACGGGATCGCGCTGCTCTTCGGCCCGGAGGACACGGGGCTGACGAACGACGACCTCCGCTTCTGCCAGACCTTAGTCACAATCCCCACCGTGGGGTTCAAGTCGTTGAACCTCTCCCACGCGGTGATGGTCATCTGCTATGAGCTCCTCGTTGCCCGGATGGAAAAAGATAGCGGATTTGCGCCGAAGCTGGCCAGTGCGAAGGAGTTGGAGGGGATGTACGCAAAGCTCAAGGAGACCCTGCTGGCGATCGGGTTTCTGCTGCCGGACAACCCCGACTACTGGATGATGCACATCCGCCGCCTCTTTTCCCGGACGACCCTGCTGGCGCGGGAGGTCAAGATCCTCCGGGGGATCTGCCGGCAGATCGAATGGTACGGGGAGCACAAGGAGCGCAAATCTTCTTGACTTTCCGCCGTCGTGCTCGTAAGAAAACCCCTTAGCGGCGTGACGAAGTTCGAATGATAAAAAATGGAGACACAGCCATGAAGACATTTTCGTTTACGGGCGCCAAAAAGATCGTTTTCGGAAACGGGAGTTTCACCGGTTTGGCGGAGCGCCTGACAGAGCTGAAGGTGAGCCGGCCGCTCGTCGTCCTGGACGGGAATCTGGCCGGAACGGGCCTCGGCGAGAGGCTTTCCGGCCTTCTGGACCAGGCGAAGATCGGGTTCGTCCTCTATGACAAGGCCGTTCCGGAGCCGCCGCTCGAGCTGGCCGACGAGGGGGCGAAGCTCGCCATCCGGAAGCGGTGCGACGGCGTCGTCGGCATCGGCGGCGGGAGTGCGATGGACCTGGCCAAGGCGATCGCCGTCCTCGCGGCGAACAAGGGGAAGGCGGAGGATTATCTCGGACTGAACAAGGTTCCCGGTCCGGGCCTCCCCAAGATCATGGTCCCGACGACCGCCGGGACGGGGAGCGAGGTGACTTTCACGGCCGTTTTCATCCGGAAAAAGCTCAAGAAAAAGGAGGGGATGAACAGCCCGTACCTCTATCCGGAACTGGCGCTGCTCGATCCGGAGCTAACGCTGACCCTGCCGCCCCATCCCACGGCGGCGACGGGGGTCGACGCCCTCTGCCACGCGATCGAATCCTACACCTCGATCAACGCCTCGCCGATGAGCGAGCTGCTGTCTCTGGAGGCGATCCGCCTCATCTCCGACAACCTGCGGACGGCCGTCCATGACGGGACCAACCTTGAGGCGCGGGAGGCGATGCTGCTGGGGAGCCTCTACGCAGGGCTCGGCCTCGCTAACGCAGGCGTGACGGCGGTCCATTCCCTCTCCTACCCGCTCGGCGGGAAATACGGAATCTCCCACGGGCTCGCCAACACGATCATGCTCCCCCGGGTGATGGCCTTCAACCTGTCCGGCGCCCAGGAGAAGTTCGTCGATATCGCGGAGATCATGGGGGAGATCGTTGACG
>Ga0210017_1004741_pt1 | contig 11076 bp, 13 predicted proteins | sample CryGeyCG2014_020_FD_183966 | JGI IMG/M metagenome (GOLD analysis project Ga0210017, IMG submission 183966) | Groundwater microbial communities from aquifer - Crystal Geyser CG08_land_8/20/14_0.20 (SPAdes) (version 2) | ecosystem: Environmental > Aquatic > Deep subsurface > Groundwater | place... | reverse complement strand
ATAAAATTAAAGAACTGTCTACTAAAAAGTATTATTTTTGAACCTGCAAGAAATTTTTAGAAATTTTCTACTCTAGAAAAATTTTACCTGATTATTTGCTCAGATGTCTGTTGGTACTATTGGGAGAAGTTAAAATCGTAAGAAATTCTATTGACATATATTGAATATGCTATATCCTATATAATAAAGGGTGTCAGGTCTGGCACCTGAATACAAGGAGGCAGAAGATGGGAAAGAAAAAAGCAGCGGATTTCCGGTATAGTACAGGAGAGACAAAAGTTCCATGGGCGGCGGTAGGAGAAAGTGTCAACAAAGAAGATATTATGGAGGTGATAAAGTTCCTTATTCCTGAAGGAGATAAGGAAAAGGAATCTTATGAAAAGCAATTAAAAGGGGTGGAAGAGGAAATTAAAAAATTAATTGAAAAGGGAAAATTGCAGACAAAATTAACCTTAGGTCCAAATGTCGCCGCAGTAGAAGAAAAAGCAAAGAAATTTTTAAGGTCTAAATATGCTTGTTTTCTTCCCTGTGCAACCCATGGATTTGAGCTTGCTTATAAATTTGCAGGTCTGAAACCAGGAGATGAAGTAATTGTACCAGCAATTACTTTCCTTTCCACAGTTAATTATCCTTTATCAATCGGTGCAAAAGTTGTTCTTGCTGATGTTGACCCCGGAACAATAAATATTGATCCCAAAGATATAGAAAGAAAAATTACAAAAAAGACAAAAATGATTGTCCCTGTCCATATAGGTGGCTATCCCTGTGATATGGAACCGATTATGAAACTTGCAAAAAAACATAATCTTGTTGTTTTAGAAGATGCTGCGCATGCTTTCGGTGCTTCTTATAAAGGAAAAATGATTGGAACAATCGGAGATTTTGGTGCTTACAGTTTTCACGAAGTAAAAAATATCAATTCTGCTGGAGAAGGCGGGATTCTTACCACCAATCACTCCTGTGGAAAAGACTTCCAGATTGCCAGGTTTGGGGGGTTTGACTTATCCAACCCAATTAAATTATGGCTTTATGATGTCGTTGCCTTAAAATGGAAGGGAGATTACTTTATTCCAGGGAATTATTCTGTTACAGAAATCCAGGCAGTTGTCTTTTTAAGCCAGTTGACAAGAATAAAGAAAATTATTGAAAGAAGAAGAAAAGCAGCAGAATATCTTGATTCCCGATTCAAGGGCATACCCGGGATTATTCCGCAGGTATTAGATACAAAAGACATAAAAAGCACCTATCATTTATATCTTTTCCAGATTGACCCTTCTGTTCTTAAAGGGGACATTCAGTTATTTAAAGAAAAAATTACTGCAAAAGGAGTGACCCAGATTTTCCATTTCGCTCCTTTGTATAAATTTATAAGGATGAAACAAATGGGGTACGATGTTAAAAAAATTGAAAAAAGTTGTCCGAATGCTGAAGAAGCGTTCAGACATCGCGCAACCCATTTACCGCTTTATCCTCTGACTGATGAGCAGTTAAAATACATGGCAGATGCAATAATTGAAACAATAAAGGAGATGAGAAAATGATTATTGGAATTCCAAAAGAAATAAAGACTGATGAGTACAGGGCTGGCATTGTTCCTGTTGGCGTTGAGACACTGGTAAGAAATGGCCATAAAGTTCTTGTTGAGGCAAAGGCAGGCATGGGAAGTGGAATTTCTGATGATGATTATGAAAAAAGCGGGGCAAAAATTCTTCCTTCTGCAAAAGAAGTTTATGAAAAAGCAGAGATGATTATTAAGGTAAAAGAGCCGATTTCTCAGGAGTATTCCTTGATAAAAGCCGGTCAGATTGTTTTCACCTATTTTCACTTCGCAAGCAGTGAAGAATTGACGAAAGCAATGATGGAAAGAAAAGCAGTCTGCATTGCTTACGAAACAATTCAGACCCCGGATGGAAAATTGCCTTTGCTTGTTCCTATGAGTGAGATAGCAGGAAGAATGAGTGCCCAGGAAGGAGCTAAATACTTAGAAAAACCGATGGAGGGAAAAGGAATATTATTAAGCGGTATTCCTGGCGTAGCGAGAGCAAATGTTCTTATTTTAGGAGCAGGAGTGGTGGGGACAAATGCAGCAAAAATTGCTGCAGGGTTAGGTGCAAATGTGACAATTATGGATATTAATTTAGACAGGTTAAGATATTTAGATGATGTGATGCCTTCTAATGTGAGCACTTTAATGTGCAACTCTTATAATATAAAGGAAAGACTTCCCTATACTGATTTACTTATCGGTGCTGTGCTTATTCCTGGTGCAAAAACACCGCGTCTGGTGACTAAAGATATGATTCCACTGATGACCCATGGCTCAGTAATAGTTGATGTTTCTATTGACCAGGGAGGATGCATTGAAACTTCCCATCCAACCACCCATAAAAATCCAACCTATATTGTTGATGGAGTTGTTCATTATTGTGTCACAAATATGCCCGGAGCAGTGGGAAGAACTTCTACATACGGATTGGCCAATGCTACTCTTCCTTATGCTCTGGAAATTGCAAATAAAGGTTATAAAAAAGCGAGCAAGGAAAATAAGGCTATTAAATGGGGATTGAATATTGTGGAGGGGGAAGTAACTTACAAAGCTGTTGCCGATGCTTTTGGTTTGAAGGTGTCAGGTCTTGACATATGACAAATAAGTTTGATGCGAAGGAGTGGAACTCTGAATTGTGAAATGTGTAGGTCTGACCCCCGAGGAGGAAAAATGGAAAAAGTAAAAGTGGGAATTATTGGAGCTGGTGGAAGGGCAAATTTTCAAGCAAAGTCAATCAGGGATAGTGGAAAAGGAGAGCCGCTAATTGTTTGTTCCCCGGTGGAAGAAGAAGCAAAAAAATTTGCCCAGAATTATCAAATTGAATATACTTTGGACTGGAAAAAAGTAATTGAGAATCCGCAAATTGATGCGGTAACTGTTTCTGTGCCAAATATTTTTCATTACGAAATAGTGAGTGCTGCATTAAAAGCAGGAAAACATGCCCTTGTGGAATATCCGATGACTTTAAGCAAAAAAGACGCAGAAGAAATGATTAAGATTGCTCAAAAGAAAAACCTGGTTCTCTGGGTAAGTCTTACAGAAAGATTGGAAAATCCTCATTTGACAATTAAAAGCCAGTTAAGTGCGATTGGAAAACCGCTTTTTGCTTTTGCCAGTTATATTGCAGCGGGTCTTAGAGGCTGGTATGTAGACCTTTCTCTTCGCGGAGACCCTTTTTCTGCTATTTAATTTCATTTTATTGACCAGTTCAGAGTTTTGTTCGGAGAAGTAGAAGAGGTCAATGCAGCAGTAAATGAAAAAAAGAATGAAGAGGGGAAATTAATTTATACTGCTTCTAATTTAATGATGACTTTTAAAAATGGATGTAATGCTTTTGTGGAATTCGGGATGGGAATTCCACCCGGGCAAGATTTTAAGGAAAAGATTGTGGGGACAGAAGGATATTTTGATTTTGTAGGAGGAAAACTTACTAAGGGAACCAAAGAGAAAAAAGAAGAAATTACTATGCTTTCTTCAAGTTTATCTGAGGATACAGCCCAATATCTCGATGCAATTCTTTCTGGAAAAGGAGATATTTCAACTGCAATTGAAGGGAAAAATTCATTACTTGTGGCGCTTATAGCAAAAGAATCAGCAGAAAAAGGAAAAAGGGTAAAGATGTGAATGAATTTTCCAAAGTCAACTGATGTTATAATTATCGGGGGAGGATTGGTAGGTTGTTCTGTCGGTTACCAGTTAGCAAAAAGAGGAAGAGATGTGATTATTTTAGAAATGCGCAACCTCGCTTCCGGCGCCTCAGGCAGAAATGGCGGGATGGTTACCCAGCTTGATGGAAGAGACAAAAATAAAGAAGCAATTTTAAACCGGCTGAATTACACGAGAGAAAATAATAAAATGCTTGCTGGTTTAGCAGAGGAATTAAGTTATGATTTTGAATACAACCGCTGCGGAGGAATAGATATTGCCTGCTCTGAAGAAGAATGGGAGTACTTTAAAAAATTGGTTCCTTTTCAAAAAGAAGTAGGGGATGAAGAGGTAATTCTGGTGGATAAACAGCAATTAAAAGACCTCTGTTCCCTTCTTTCTGATATTGTCTGGGGAGCAAGGTATCGGCCTACTGATGGAACACTAAACCCTTTTAAATTAAATATCGGTTTTGCTCTGGCTGCAAAAAAATATAAGGCAAAAGTTTTTACTGAAACAAAAATAGAAAAAATTGTGATTAAGCACGGCACTGCAATCGGCGTTGAAACAAATAATGGTTATATCCAGGCAAATTTAATTATAAATGCTGCCAATGCCTGGGCTCCTCTTTTAATTCCGGAAATTGATATTCTTCCTTTACGCCAGGTAGCTGTTGTAACAGAGAGAATACCTGAACTTCCTGTATATTCTTTTGAGGCAATAATCGACCGCCAGGTTATTTTTGGTTCTACACAGCAAAAGAGCGGGAATCTTCTTGTTGGTGGGTTAGGAACTCAGGCGCGTAAAAGAGAAGACCATTACAAAGAAGATTTAAGTCCTTATGAAATAGAGGGCAGCACCGCTATTTTTAATATTCTTTTTAAAGGATTAGGAGATGTAAATATTATTCGTTCCTGGGCAGGGACAATGGCTTTTACTGCTGACGGTTTGCCCTGCATTGGCCCAATCCCGCAAATACAGGGACTTTACATCGTTGCCGGTTTTTCTAATGGAATGGCTTTTGCTCCGATTATCGGGAAATTAGTTGCTGAAGATTTGACACAGGGGAAGCCCTCAATAACTCTCAAACCTTTTAACCCAGAGCGTTTTTATAATAAAAAAATCAGCTGGCCTGATTCTTATAATTATACTGTTCTTGCTGAGTTTTTAGAGAGGAAATGAGACAGAATAAACTAAAAATAAGAGGAACATTTTGGGGAATTTCTGAAAACTGATGAAAACTGATGAAAAACTTGACAAAGTTGGAGTTTTGTGCTATAATTTAAGCATAGAACTGCTCAAAAAGGTATCAGATTTGAGCAGAATAATGCTTACGGAGGTACTAAGTGGAGCAATGGGAACTTATAGAACAAAACCCTTGGTGGGAAAATCCCGAGAAAATTAATGAAGATAGCAAGATTAAAGAATTCAGTCATAGTAGATTACAATGGTTCCCTCGAATTTTTAATGAGTTTGATTTTTCCTCCTTCAAAATTTACACCATCCGAGGAATGAGACAAGTTGGAAAAACAACCCTTCTAAAACTGCTTATAAGAAAACTCCTTCATGAAAACTATCCTTCAAAAAGTATTTTTTATTATTCATTGGACTTTACCCATTCATATAAAGAGATAACTGAAATCTATCGCAAATTCAAATTATATGCAGAGGGCAATGGAATAAAAAAGACATTTGTTTTTCTTGATGAAATTACTTCTGTTCTAAACTGGCAAAGGGCGATTAAGCATTTAGTGGATATTGGGCTGGCACAGAACTCTGTTTTTATCCTGACAGGTTCTTCTGCAATTGACATAAAAAAAGGTTCTGAAAGAATGCCTGGCAGAAGAGGGGGAGGAATGGAACTAGATAAAGTTCTTTTACCGCTTTCTTTCCGTGAGTATATGGAGAATAAAATTTCACTGCCAGAGAATTTTAAAATTCTCTTGAACCTGGAAGATTTCCTGGCACTATCTGAGCAGAGTCTTACTACATATCTTATGCATTATCCCCAAATTCAAAATTTATTTGAAGAATATGTTCAGGTGGGTGGGTTGCCAATGGCAGTTAATGAATTGTGGCAAAAAGGTTCCATTTCAAAAGAAACCTATGATATTTTCCTCTCCGTGATTATTAGTGATATAGAAAAATGGAGATTAAAAAGGACCATATTAAAACAAGTAATGAAAAGGGTCTATGAAATTTTTGGTTCGCGCTGGAGCTGGCAGGGCCTTGCCAAAGGTATAGATGTAGGTTCCTTCCACACTGTCACCCAGTATGTAGAGACGCTGGCAGATTCCTATATACTCTCAATCCTTTATTTTTTCGACCCTTCCAGAAGGAAAATCCTTCCCAAAAAAGAAAAAAAGATTTATTTTTTAGATCCTCTTATATTCCGGCTTTTTGCATCCAGTTATGGCATATCCCCTGCTTCCTATGGCGAACCCATTGTTTTTAGTAAGTTGATTGAAGGAGTGGTGTTCTCTCATCTCTTAAGAATTTCCGGGGAAAATTTAAGTGAAGGATTGTCATATTTAGAAAACCTTCACTATTGGTATTCAAAAAGAGGTTCTGAGATAGATTTTGTCATTCAACGGGAGAAGTCTCTTCTACCGGTTGAAGTCAAATATCAAGAAAAAATTTCTCCATCTGATTACATCACTCTTAGCAGAGTTTTTGGAAAAGGTCTTGTTCTGACAAAAAAAGAATGTTTTAAAAGAGAAGAGATAATCGGTATCCCCGTATCTCTATTCCTCGCCCTATCTCGATAGTTAAAATGGAATATGTGAGATGTGACCTGCATGAATCATATTGAAAGAGTAAAAAGAGCAATTGAATTCAATAAACCTGATTTTTTACCTATGGAACTTGTAGATGTTCCCAAAATTTACAATGCTTACGGTACTCTGGACCCAGAAAAAGTAAAATTTATTCCCGGAACAGAAGATTTTGACTCTGCCTGGGCAACCTATCACTGGACCTTTGAATACTCAGGGAAAACAGAAAAAGGAGAGGTTTTAAGAAGAGACGAATGGGGATGTTTGCAAAAAGTTCCGCTGGATGAGAATTCTACTTATGTTATTTTAGAAAATCCCCTGCGTGGAAAGAACAATCTGGAAGATTATAAATTTCCAAGTCCTGAAATTACTGCTCCTTTTTTTGAAAAAACGGAAAAAACAATTAAAGAAAATTATGCAGACCGTTTTATATGCGGCTATATTGACCCAGCTGCTTTTTTAATTGCTTTTAATATTTTAGGATATGAGCACCTTTTTATAAAAATTGCAGAAGACCCTGAATTTGTTGCAAAAATCGTCGGTAGTATTTTTGAATACCACCATCAGCTTGTGGCAAAATGGAAAAAAATTGGTGCCCATATGGTAAATCTTATTGATGAGTTTGCCGGCACATCTGGAATGATGTTCAGCCCGAGTCTGTGGCGTAAATACTTTAAAAATTTTTATCAGGATTTATTTAAACACATCCATCAGGAAGGGATGTATACCGGAATTCTTCTGGACGGAGACATAAAACCAATTCTCGATGATTTATTAGAAATGGAAATAGATGTACTGCAGTTTGCTGAACTCCACTCAGTAGGAATGGAGGCATTGCAAAACAGGGTTAAAGGAAAGAAATGTCTCAAATGCATGGTTGATATGAAATGTGTACTTGCCACAGGAACACCAGAAGATGTGGAAAAGGAAGCAAGAAGAATGGTGGGAACACTTAATACGCCACAAGGCGGTTTTATATGTAATGTTTTGCGCTGGTATCGTCCTCAGTATCCAGAGGAAAATGTCTTGTCTCAGGTGCGCACATTTAATCAATATAGAAGATGAAAGACTTAAGAATAAAAAAACATCCTATTTTAGGTGAAGCAAAATTTGGTAAAAAGATAACCATTTTTGTTGATGGGAAAAAATTTTCTGCTTATGAAGGAGAAATGATTGCTTCCGCTCTTTATGCAAAAGGAATTAGAAAATTAAGAGCTACTTCTAAGTTTAAAGAGCCACGGGGAATTTTTTGTGCAATTGGTCGTTGCACAGACTGTGTGATGACGGTTAATGGTGTTCCAAATATAAGAACCTGTATTACTCCTGTCCAATCAGGAATGAGAGTTAAAACACAGAAAGGACTTGGCAAATGGAAGAAGTAATGGTTGTTGGTGGAGGTCCTGCCGGTCTATGTGCGGCAATCGAATCTGCACGCTATGGGGTAAAAGTTATTCTTATTGATGAAAATGACATGCCCGGGGGTCAACTTTTCAAACAAATTCATCGTTTCTTTGGTTCAGCTCAACACAGAGCAGGAATAAGGGGCTATGACATAGGAAATTCTTTGCTTTCTGAGAGTGAAAAATTAGGAGTGCGAGTCCTTCTTAACACGGTTGTCTGGGGTATTTTCCAGGATAATTTTTTAGGAATAAAAACAGAGAAAGAGACTAAAATCCTGCAGGCAAAAAAAATTGTGGTTGGTACTGGCGCACTTGAGAATCCTTTAGCTTTTCCTGGATGGACTCTGCCAGGCGTAATGGGAGCAGGAGCAGCACAGACAATGATGAATATTCAGCGCGTTTTACCAGGAAAAAGAATTTTAATGATTGGTTCTGGCAACGTCGGCTTGATTGTTTCCTATCAACTTCTTCAGGCAGGAGCAAAAGTAGTTGCTTTAGTAGAAGCATTACCAAAGATTTCTGGCTATCTGGTACATGCGGCAAAGATTTCTCGTGCAGGGGTTCAGATTCTCACCTCCCATACAATTGTAAAGGCAGATGGTAAAGGGGAAGTAAAAAAGGCGGTAATAGCTAAAATTGATGAAAATTTTAAAATGATTAAAGGAACAGAAAAAGAGATTAAGGTGGACCTTGTCTGCATTGCAGTGGGATTAAGACCACTGGATGAACTCTGCTGGATGGCTGGTTGTCAATTTACCTACATTCCTTCTCTGGGTGGGTTTATTCCATTGCATAGCAGAGATATGGAAACAACAGTTTCCGGAATTTATGTTGCCGGCGATGTTTCGGGAATAGAAGAAGCTTCTACAGCAATAGAAGAAGGAAAATTAGCAGGAATTGCCATTGCTGAATCTCTTGGTTATATCTCTAAAAAAGAGGCAGAAGAGAAAAAAGAGTTATCATGGGAAAGTTTAAGAGAGTTACGATTAGGTTCCTTTGGAGAAGGACGCCAGAAGACCAAAGATTTAATTTTAAAGCAATATAATTCTTTGCATAAAATGTAAAATGAAAAAAAAGATTTTTACGCAAGACTATTATAAAAATTTTCCTGGCTATCCTTCAAAAGAAAGATTGGCAAAAGCAAGGGTAGTTGTGATTGAATGTGTGCAGGATATTCCCTGTAATCCCTGTGAAACAATTTGTCCAAGAAAAGCAATTGTTGTTGGCAAACCAATTACAAATCTTCCCAGGTTAATTGAAGAAAATTGTACGGGCTGTGGCAGATGCATCCCAATCTGTCCGGGATTGGCAGTTTTTGTTGTAAATAATAATTATAATGATAAGGAATCAACCATATCTCTTCCTTATGAATTTTTACCTTTGCCAGAAAAGGGTGAGGAAGTAATCGCTCTCAATCGTGAAGGGGAAAAAGTGTGTAGAGCAAAAGTAATTAGCGTTCTTGACCCAGAAAAAAATAATCGGACAGCAGTAATCACGATTGCTGTTCCTAAAGAATATTCAGGGGAAGTCAGGGGGATAAGATTAATAAGAAAGAATCCTTAATTATCTGTCGTTGTGAGGAAATAACCGAAGAGGAAATCCACGAGGCAATTAGAAAAGGAGCAACAAACATAGATGCGGTTAAGCGGATGACCAGGGCTGGAATGGGTTTGTGTGGGGGGAAAAGCTGCAGTAAACTTGTTGCGCGGATTATCAGTGAAGAAACAGGTAAATCTATCTCAGAAATTATACCTTTCACATCCCGTCCCCCTGTTAGGCCAATTCCGATTAAATTATTAGGACACCAAGGAGAAGAGAATGAGAATTGTTGAGATTTCAGGGATGATTGAAAATGATATGTGGGATTATGGAGAGCCGTTTCCCCCTGCAAAAATTGAAGAAATTGCGCGCGTTGAGAAAGATGGATTCAGTGCACATAAATTCCTTCTTTCTACTCTTTCTGGAACCTATCTTGAGACAGGAGCGCATTTATTTAGCGGAATTCGAACAGTTGATGAATTGAAACCAGAAGAACTTGTCAGGGAAGCAGTAGTAATCAAGACACCAAAAAGTGGGACAGAAACAATTACTGTAGAAGATTTAGAAAGGGCAGGAGCAAAACTTAAAAAATGGGATACGCTTCTTGTTTATACCGGTTGGTATAAAATGTGGAATAAAAAAGAATTTGTCGAAAAGAGCCCTTATTTTACCCATGAAGCAATGGACTGGATTATTGATAAAAAAATAAAATTTCTTGGTGGAGATTTTCCCTGTTTTGATAATCATTTGCACCCCGTAGAAGGAAAAGACTTGCCTCTTTTGAAAAAATTTTATAAAAAAAGTGGGAGGATAATCTTAGCTCCTATAATTAACGGTGATAAAATAAGAAAGAAAAGAGTAAAACTCTTTGTCTTTCCTTTGAGAATAAAGGGAGCGAGTGCTGTTCCTTCCCGTGCAATTGTTATTGAATAGTTTCTTCTTTACTTTTTTCCATTTTTATGGTATAATACAACAACAATAGGTTGAAAAAGGGGGTTGATGGGGCATGGAAAAGATTATTGATTGTTTAAGGAAAAAAGATAAGGAGAGTTTGAACGAGTTTAAAGAGAAAGTGAGAAAGAAATTTCCTGAAGCAAGTTTTATCCTTTTTGGTTCAAAAGTAAGAGGCAAAGACACAATTTTCTCAGATATAGATATTCTTGTGATATTAGATAGGGAAATAACTACTTCTATTGAAGAGGAAGTTTTTGAAGTTGGATTTGAGGTAGGATTGAAATATGAAGTGGTGTTTGGAATAGTAGTAGAGGAAAGAAAATTCTGGGATTTTTCTTTATATAAGGAAATGCCTTTTTACCAGAATATAGATAGAGAAGGAGTAAAAATATGAATGAAGAGAGAAAAACTTTAATTGAATATAGATTATTAAGAGCACATGAAACCTTAGAAGATGCTAAGATTCTTTTTGATAAAAGAAAATTATTTTCTACGGTGAACAGAATTTATTATGCTATGTTTTATGCGGTAAATGCATTATTATTGTCCAAAAATTTGGTAGCGTATAGAAAACGGTTGCTAATGAAGCCATTTCTTGGTCTTTGAAAAATATTGAAAAACAGTCGCCGTGCTTAGTGGATAATGTGGGGTCGCCTCGGGCGACTCCAAGCGATGTGGAAATTGTGGGTAACACTCTTATTTGCCTTACTCTCTATCG
>Ga0210017_1004740_pt1 | contig 11077 bp, 16 predicted proteins | sample CryGeyCG2014_020_FD_183966 | JGI IMG/M metagenome (GOLD analysis project Ga0210017, IMG submission 183966) | Groundwater microbial communities from aquifer - Crystal Geyser CG08_land_8/20/14_0.20 (SPAdes) (version 2) | ecosystem: Environmental > Aquatic > Deep subsurface > Groundwater | place... | reverse complement strand
TGAGCATTAAAATCAGGGCTGGAGGGAATATTTTTACCAAATGGTTACGCTCATTTGATACGCAAAGTCCGGCATAAAGCCGGACACGCTCACTGCGTTCGCCACTAACCTTTTTTATTTCTTTTCCTTTCATTTGCCTCACCTTTTTGGTTTTTTTGTTTAGAATTTTATCAAAAATCGTTAGAATACTGCAAACCTTAGCTTGCAGATAAGCAGCTTTAACCCATTTTCCAGCAAAACCTTTAAATAGTTCATTATCATCTCTACTAGTATGAGAGTCGAAGTTAATGATTATATTATCATTGACAGTGGAATCTGTCATGGAAAGCCTACTTTCAAAGGCACTAGAGTCATGGTTTATACTATTCTGGAGATGCTCGAAGCTGAAGCCAGTTTTAAGGAAATCATTGAAGCATACCCCTCCCTGACTAACAAACATATCAGAGCTGCCTTGGATTTTGCTGCTCATCTCACTGAAAGAAGATTTGACCTGATTCCTGCATAAAATGAAATTCTTACTAGATGAAAATGTACATAGGGGCTTGTTTTCTTTCCTCAGCAAGTTAGGACATGATGTAAAATTATCTCCTAAAAGCATTGAAAATGGCATGGTTTTTGAATTATCACTAAAAGAGGAGAGAATCCTCATTTCCCGAGATGCTGATTTTCTTGATTTCTCTTCATTTCCTTCTTCTAAACACTTTGGAATGTTTTTGATGAGAGTCCCTCCTAAAGATTTAGAAGCACAAAAACGTGTAATATCTAAATTATTAAAACAATTTCCAAATGCTGAAGAACTTAGAGGAAAGGTTATTAAATTATCTTCAGCTGATGATTTTGAATTTTTATAAATTCTAGCCAAATAAGGATGATCCCTATTAGTGTTAATTTCTCTTCCAGATTCTCTAGCTAATTCATAATCTTGATCAAAAGGTTTATATACTTTATTGTTATTCATACTACCAAGGCGGAGACGGTCAAAAGGTCCTACTGAAGCAATAACCAGGTTATGGAACCTGTTTTCTTTTTTATTCAAATGGTTACGCTCCAATGGTTTTGTCCAGCTTCTTGCTAAGCTGGCACGCAGGAGCGACATTTTTTGCTTCGCAAAAAAGTCCCTCGAGCTCGCTCTGCTCGCACTTTGCTTGCAAAGCCTGAAAATTTTATTTTGTTTTTCCAACAATTTTTTCATATTTCTCACCTTTTGAATATTTTTAATCATCCTCCTATTCTCACCAACCCTTTGTTATAGTCCTGTTTAATCTGCTCCGCAGTCCTGGCATAATTATACGCTGAGTAACACTGCATGTTACTGGCGCCACTCGCGCTGCGCGCTCTTGGAACCCTAACATCGTCGATGGTGCCATTAACGTTATTCAAGCAGCCACCTCCACAATGGAACATAAACTATTTCTTTCCCATTTACCTTTTCAATTTTTGATTCATTCTCTGTTATTATCAGCCCTTTTTTCAGCTTGAATTTGTCCATTGCTTCAAGCAATCCATCCAACTCTCTTTTTCTTGTTTTTTCATCATCTAAGCTATAACAAACCTGAATTAGATCACTAATCTTATTCTTTTCATTAATTATGAAATCACATTCATATTTTGATTTGTGATAGTAAACCTCTTTTTTTCTTCTTCTTAATTCAACATAGACAAGATTTTCAAATGCCCTGCCAACATTATCTGAGAATCTGAAGCTGACAGCATTTACTAAGCCATTGTCTATGCAATAAACCTTTTTTATTGCTCCAAGCTGTTTCATTAGAGAATATTCATACCTCAGGTTTTGGAAAAAAAGGTAAGCATCTTCAAAATAAGAAATATAATTTATTATTGTATTTTTGCTTACATCAAAGCCCAATGATTTTAATCTGTTTGCTATTTTATTATAAGATATGTATTTGCCCAAAGACTCAAAGAGAAGCTTTGATATTACTTTCAGCTTCTTAATCTCTTTTACCTTGTATCTTTCAATAACATCCTTGAATATCATTGATTCATAATAATTCTGGAGAATAGTGTCTTTCTGCTCTGCATTAAGAACTATTGCAGGATAGCCACCATCTCTTAAATATTGAGTAAATATCTTCTTAATCTTGAACCTATCTTTGCTGTGCTCTATTGTCTTTAGGTTATAGCTTATATGTCTCCATTCCAGCAATTCTTTAAAGCTCAGGGGAAATATTTCTATGTTTATTACTCTCCCCCTTAATTTTGTTGAGATCTCCTTGCTCAATAATTTTGATGAGGAACCTGTTAAAACCAGTTTTATATTTTTCTTGGTTTCCTGTATTCTTCTAACCCATGCATCCCAGTTCTTTACATTCTGGATCTCATCCAAGAATAGGTAAATTTTCTGCTTATTGTTAATATTAGACAGCTCGTAATATGTGTTGACCAGATTGTCTATATCTTCTGCTTTTGCCTGTAATAGCTTTTCATCCTCAAAATTTATATAGAGTATGTTCTCTTTTGAAACCCCTTTCATCAGGCTTTTCATTAAGTAGAAGCATAAATAGGTCTTTCCGCTTCTCCTCGGTCCTGTTATTGCTAAAATAAAATCTGTATTAAGATCTATCTTAACCCTTCTTGGCAATGCATCCGGAATACTGAATTCCTTCCATTGAACAATTATTTTTTTATAGTCCATTTTGCACCTATTCTAATTTTGTATAATATTTGTATAGTATACTGAACATATTTATATAATTTTGTATAGTCCACTATACATTTTAACCCATCAACCAATTTCTCCTTCATCTTCTCACACCTCCTAACCATTAGCTATCCTCCAATTCTCGCCAACCCCTACAGCTTCTTGCTAAGCTGGCACGCATGTCCAGCATAAAGCTGGACTCGCTCACTTCGTTCGCAATCATCCTATTCTCACCAATCCTTTGTTATAGTCTTGTTTAATCTGCTCAGCACTCCTGGCATAATTATAAACACGGACATCATCTATTATGCCGTTGAAATAATTATTCACTTCTCTCGTATTGTTTGATATCTTGCGTTTCACTTTGCGTTTCATTTTTTCACTTTGCGTTTCACTTTGGAATATATGTAACATTTTTGAACCTGCTTTTTTCTGATACCAAACCCTGATTATAGTCCCGTTTTATTTGTTCAGCACTCCTGGCATAATTATAAATTCTGACATCATCTATGATGTTTTCACCGATAAATTTAAATAAGGGTTTAACTTTCATTACAGTATGAAACGCAAAAAACTCTCTTTTAAGGAATTGAAAAAATCCATTGAGGAATTGCATAAAGACCCTGAGCTTATGAAAAAAGCCAGAAGGTTTGTAGCTAACCTTGGAAGCAAAGCTTAATCTAGCTGATTCTATATTATTCATTTTTTTATGTACCTATTCTTAAAGTTTGAATACTTGACTAATTTAGGGGTTTTTAGCCCATTTAGCTTATTGACCTTGTTATAAGTGTCTTCAGCAAGGCTTGACAGTATGGTTCTTCTGTCAGTGCTAACAACAACATCAACCTGTTTTAAAGATGCCATAGCAATTATCTGGAAATCAACTCTCAAGTCATCTTCAGTGTATTTTTTTGTTTTTAAGTCTATAAGCCTGTAATATCTTCCTGATTTCCTTAATTTGTCATACTCCCCAAAATAGTCAGAAGCAAGATATTTTGCAAGCTGAAACAATTTCAGTTTTTTATCAACTATTGTCTCATAGATTGCTATAACCATATCCCTCAGAGGTTTTCTTCTTATTCTGATTCCTACTGGAGATTCCTTTAGCTCGTTCTCAATGATGTCAATACCAAAGATATATGTGGTCTTGTCTTCTTTTATCCCTTTAATTATATCTTGACTATTTGGTTCAATTAAAAGCTCACCATACACGTTTGTATCTAATATGTAAATATTTTGTTTCATTTTCTCACACCTTTTTTGATTAATCTTTTCAGTTCTTTCTCATTCATTCTTCCCCCCAATGGTTTCGTCCATTGACACCGAAAGGCGATTCCTAGTCTTCGACCGGAATCCCCTAAAGTCCCATGTTCTGTTCCATATTCCAATCTCCTGAACTTCTTCCCATTTTCCTGCAAATCTTCCGCCCCATCTTAGCTTAGCCAATCTTAACAACCCCCTGATTATAGTCCCTTTTTATTTGTTCAGCACTCCTGGCATAATTATAAACACGGACATCATCAATGATGTTGTTTTCACCGATAAATTTAAATAAGGGTTTAACTTTCATTACAATATGAAACACAAAATACCTAATTGGGACAAATTGATTAAAAAAATTGAAAATGCCTCCAAAAATCCCAATTTTGTTAAAGCAGCAAAACATTTTGTTAGACTAACCTCCAATTCTTAATCTCATACTTGAATTTTCCATAGGTTTTGAAATCTGGATTTCTCAATTGAAATTTAGCATTAATTTTCTTATAGGCTTGAATTGATTTTTCTGATAGCATGCTTTTTTTGTCGTGAGACACAACAATATCCAAGCTATGCAATGAGGCACAGGCTGTAATTCTAAAATCATTGATTATAGCATCATGAGAAAATCCTCCCCTTGCTTTCTTATATGCTAAAAAGTATTCATTAGCTATAACCTCAATTAAATCTGTAATCTTCAGCTCTCTGTTGTCCTTGCTTACTAGACTATCATATAACTCTAACATCAGCAGCCTTAATTTTCCGTTTCTTATTCTCTTTTCTTTAGGGGTGTCTCTTAGCTCATTCCTTACTAATCTAGTTCCATAAAAAATAATCTCCTTGGATTTGTCTAGTTTTCTTAGTATCTTTACAATCTCTGGCTCAATTACCAGCTCCCCATAAACACTTGTGTCAAATAAGATTCTTTTCATTTGTTTATCACCTTCATTTGTTTTAGTTCCTTTTCTTTATTGATAAATTTCATTTGTATTCACCCACTGAATATTCAACAATTGAATATTTACAGAGACTTTGCTTTCTTCCTGAATCTCTTCCCATTTTCCTGCAAATCTTCCGCCCAGCCTTAATTTCACTCATGCACATCCTCTAGTTTTTTCGCACAGCTGGTTACGCCCAGCTGGCATGCAAAGAGCGACATGCTCAAAAATCATAGATTTTTGGCACCAACTGCGTTGGTTTTGCCTTTGGCAAAAGTCCCACTCCTCACTTCGTTCGCAATAATTTTTTTATTAAACATCATCTTGTATCACCTTTGTAGATGGGATTTTATACTTCCTTGGTTTACCCCCCTCGGATGGTATCGGACGGTATCGGACGGTAGTTAAGATATAGTAAACTTTTGGTCCGCTACCTTTTTTTTCGATTAAATTTTTATTCAACAAATCATTCAAATCCCTATTAGTGGTATCTTTAACCACTTCAAACAGTTTACAATATTCTTTGTTTGTTATTTTTCTGTGTTCTTCTAGATATTCTATTGCCTTTTTTTGTCTTTCATTTAATTTTTCCAAAATATCTTCCGAGATCTTATATTTTCTAAAAGTAACTACCAAACTTTTCGTAATTTCTTCAAATAAAGGTTCTGGTAATCCATGGTTTAAACAATCTTTAATCATTCTGTTTGTTCCTGTTCCCCAGAGTTCTGTGAATTCTTTACTCATTTTCCCACCTTCTTTAAATGGTTAGATATAGCTCGCCAAAGCTCGCCAAAGCTCGCCAAAGCGTAGTATGTTCTAACCCCCAGACCTTTTTTCAGAATAATTCCCAAATCTACTAATTTTGATAACTCTCTATTTGCTGTTCTCTCTGAGATGTTGAATGTTTTTTGATATTCGGGACGGGTTATTTCCTTGTGTTTTTCTAAATATGTGATAATATCTTTTTGTCTTTTATTTAAGCCTAATTTGTCTAGTTCTTCTGTCAAAACACGCCCTCTAAGAGTGACGACCAAGCTCGTGCCAGTAAACTCGAATATAGGATCAGGTAAGCCCCAGTCTAGGCATTCCCTAATCATCTCATTTGTTCCAGTGCCCCATTTTTCTATAAGTTTAATTAAGAAAAACTGATCTGCAATTAATGGGTTTTTTGGCACGGATTCATGCTTCTGCTTCAGTTTTTCAACAGTCCAACCAGTTGGTAATTGACCCGGATTCCAAATTTCTACTCTATCATCAAATACCCTTACCTGTACATTGCTTGGAGATTCATAATCACGATGACAGATTGCATTAACTATTGCTTCTCGAACAGCATCTGAAGGATAAGCGTATTTCTCTTCTCTGGCAACCTTGCCTGGAGCAAGCCAAGCAGCCATTGGAACATGTTCCAGGACGAAGTTCAGAGCATCATCTGCCTGCTCGATTATGTTTCCACTAAATACCTTCATATCTATGAAGGGTTTTACAGGTTCTGTTCCCTTAAATCTTGCACATCTAGTTTCTGCCTGCAGAAAGAATTTTTGTGGTTCCTTTCCAAATAATAATATCCCTGCATTTGTTAATCTTCCCTTCTTCATTAGCTCAAGTCTCTCCAATGCTTCTTTAACCGGTGTTTCTGGCTCAACATCAAATCTTCTCTCTGCTTTTGCTTTTCTTAAAAACCATCTAACCTTTTCTTCATTAATATCTTGCAAACTTGCTTCCTCACAAATCTGTTCATCCCAATAACTTTTTGTACTTTTCTTTGCTAATTTCCTAATCTCTGAGGCAGACAATTTATGGACAGATTTTCCAACCTTTCCGTATGCTTTACCTCTAAAGAAAACGGGTTTTTCATTATGTTCATCCACATCTATAACTATAATATTTTTGCCATCAGCTGTTTCAGCCTTAATTTTAGGGTAAATTGGATTATCTGTATGTTGTTTGATGTAATTGGCAAGACCCTCAACTGTTTTCTTACCTATTTGCACACCTTTAATCTCACCTGAATCAGACACACCAACTAAAATTAAACCTTTGTTAGTATTAGAAAAGGCAGAAACATTTTCTCCAATTTCATCTAATCTTAAAGATTCTTTGAATTCTAATTCTTGGCTTTCTCCCTTTTCTATGATGTTGAACAGCTTTTTCTTTCCTGAAACAAACATTATGAGTAAGGGAATTATTAAGACAAGTCCAAATATTCCTATATTTATCTCGCTTGCCGGGTGTGAGACTGTTCCTGCTGCATACGCTATTGGTATTGTGACTATTGCTGCTGTTATTGTTAAAGCTATTAAAGCAACTATTAAGGCAATTGGTATTACTAGCTTAAATCCAGAAGATGCTGTTGTTAAGGCTGTTTTTGTAAATACTTTTAACTTATCTTTTAGCCTGCTGAAGAATATCTCTAAATCGGACGGCAGGGACGGGAATTCCAATCCCAAAGGGAAGGAATTTGAACCCGCAAGGCTGTGGACAGCCAAAAGGTCTTCAGCCTTCCGCAATAACCAGGTTATGCGACCCTGCCTTTGTCCTTTTACTGAATTATTTAAACCGAAAGGTTTATATAGTTTATGGTATATATTGGTTATTAGTCGTGGACAGCCAAAAGGTTTCACTGAAGCAATAACCAGGTTATGGGACCTGTTTTCTTTTTTATTCTTTAAATTAATTGAGTTCTTAAACAATTTAATAAAACATTCAAACAAACCTTTAAAGCCCTTGAACAAGAAGTCTAGAGCTGGCGCTAGGTTGAGCATTAAAATGAGGGCTGGAAGGAATATTTTCATTGATTTGTTGCTGCCGGATCCTCTTGCAACACTATTGCAAAGACCTATTCTATCTTTGTTCTTGTCTTTGCTCTCTTTCCAGCTCTTTTTCATGTTTCCACACCTCCACCAAATGGTTACGCTCATTTGATACGCAAAGAGCGACATTTTTTGCTTCGCAAAAAAGTCCCTCGAGCTCGCTGACGCTCGCACTTTGCTTGCAAAACCTGAAAATTTTGTATTTCATTTTTTATCTCCTTGTTATGTTGCTTGATTAATGTCCTTTAAATCCAGCAATAACACATTTTTTTCATCTATCTTCTTTTTGAATGTCTTTGCAATTATGCAAAAATATTCCTTTCTCTTACCTTTATGCCAGTCTACAAACCCTGATTTTTCTTTTAGCCCCTTCAAGATTTTCTCTACATCAACATTATCCTTCCATTTGCACTCAGTAAAAAGTATTTGATTTGATTTTTGATTCAAGGCAACAAGGTCAATCTCAATTTCCTGCCTTATACCCCTAACTCTTGCAGAACCCCACCAGTTAGAGATATAATCTATTTTAAATGGAAGCCTATTTTCTGTGTTCAGTTTAATCATAAATTCCATGCATATTTCCTCAAACCTTTTTCCAAAAAAGGCATTGAAATCTGCTTTTATGAATCCCATTATCTGGGATGTGCCACTTAATTTGTACACTGAAAATTTATCATAAACAAATTTAAACCAGAATCGTATCAGTGGATGGCTTATGTAATATCTGGTGTTCTTTTTAGTACCCATTGGTCTGATTGATTTTACAAGCCCAAACTTTTCCTCCAGTTCTGAGAGGTGCCTTGTAATTGAACTTTCTTTCATGTGTATATTGCCGGCAATTTCACTCAGTTTTGTTTTTCCTGTTGCAATTGAATGTAGGATTGAATAAAACAACGGGCTTCTTCTGCCAAATTCCTGCTTGAGTATATCTGCAACCTCATTTTCCAAGGGGGCATTCTCCTGTATAAACAGGTATTCTATTATATCAAAGTAATCCCTGTTTATCAGATTAAATTGCTCTAAAGAAGCATAATACTTGGGAAATCCACCGAACAAGCTGTAAATCTTTAAGATGTTTTCAAAGTTATTATATTCAAGATGTTTTAGGGTTTCAATGCTGTGTTTAAGGGTGAATGGATTTAATTTTATCTTTGCAGAAATCCTGCCGTATAATGGCTGTTTCTTGTCTTCAAATATCTTCTTGAACAAACCAATTAGTGAGCCAAGAATAATAATGTTCATGGGAACTGTTTTTTGTTCATCACAGTTTCTCTGCATCACTGAAAATAGGCTCTTATCCACACTGTAGAAATTCTGAAATTCGTCAAAGATTATAACATAGTTTTTGCACCTCTCAAAAAGGATTTCAAAGAATGTTGTCCAGGAATTTATGGTTTCCAGCTTTGTGATGATTCTGTGCTTTCTTAACTCTTCGCTAAATTCCCTCAATAATTCAATGGATGTCTTTGATTCATACACAAAGAAGTATATTGCCTTCCTGCTCTTAATAAACTCCTTTACAAGGGTTGTCTTTCCAACCCTTCTTAACCCAGATACAGCTACCACAATGAGCTGTTTTCTTGACAGCTCAAGGTATTCCTGCAATTGTTTTAGTTCTTTTTCTCTATTTATAAATTTCATTTGTATTCACCTACTGAATATTCAATAACTGAATATTTATAAATCTTTCCCTTTTTGCAGGGAACATTTTCTTAATCATCTTAACATCATCCTCCCTGGTTTTAAAGCTAGAATCAGAAGATTCTTTTTGCTCACCATCAAAACCAAAAGGTTTAAATATATCCTTTGTATCCACATAATATAAATAATTACACTCAGAAGGCATAGCCTTCTGGTGTCCTAAAAATTCATATGGATTTTTATGACTTTGGAGGTCTAATACCACAGAAACCAAAGGTTTCTGGGGTGTCAAAAACCGGAGGTTTTTAAACATGGGAACAATAACATTATCTGTACCAGATAAATTAAAGGCTAAAATGGGTAAGCTAGACTGGATTAACTGGTCATCTGTAGCAAGACATGCATTTTCCAGAACATTAAATGACGCTAAAGAGCTGGAATTAATAAGGAAAGTAAGGGAAATATCTGGGATATCTGAATATGATAACAGGGAAGTTAAAGAGTCTGTTTTTAAGGAATTTGTTGAGTCTGTAGAAAAGACTTCTAAAAATCTTAAGTCTGGCAAGCTCAAGTCAATGACTTTGGATGAATTCAACAAGTGGTGTGATTCTATATGAGAATTGACACCTCGGAGATTGAAAAGCTCCTGCGAAAGCTGAAGCAAAAAGATCCTGCTTTGTTTGAGGCTGTCCAGAGAAAGATTAACCAAATCGCTCAATTGGATAGGAAAACTATCAATCACTTCAAAAATCTTAGAGGAAATATGAGTAACTATAAAAGAGTCCATATTGGCTCCTTTGTCCTTATGTTCAAAGTTGAAAATGATATTATTATTTTTGGTAAGCTCAGGCATCATGATGAAGCCTATTAAAGTATATTTCTCATTCATTCATTCACACCTCCACCAACCCTTTCGTTGGTTGACGCCGATGTGCGACATTCAATTGCTTTGCAATTGAAGTCCCACTCCTCGCTCTGCTCGCACTTTGCTTGCAAAACCTGAAAATTTTATTTTGTTTTTTTACTGATTTTTTCATATTTCTCACCTTTTGAATATTTTTAATAATCATGGAGTGCCTCCTGCTACAAATGCCCCACTTAACCTTAGATTGCCAGAACTGTCAATGTATGATACAGCAGTGCCAGCACTGTTTTGAATTATGAATGAGTTTGCTGGAGGGCTTATTGACTGGCCATCCAGCATTGTTCCTGCAAGATACATGTTTCCTGTTGCTCCGTCAATCCATGCTTTCCATGTTCCTGCACTATTTTGTACAATAAAATCATCATTGCCAGACGGGGCTGTTGCACTGCTTTGTGACAATGTTCCGGTTATTACAACATTTCCTGCATCATCGAAAGAGGCAATATTGCCGCCTCCACTATTTTTTACATAAAACTTGTAAGTGCCTTTGGCATGATAGCCACAATTACTGTCACAATAGCCAGTGCTTCCAACAGCGCTTCCCTCTGAATAGTCATCACAGTTATCAGCAGAACCAGGATCATACTGGCAGTCTCCATCATAGCTGCCGCATTTAACTGCCCCGCCTACACATGCTGCTCCAGAGAAGCAGACAAGGTTATCTGATTCAAGTCCCTTAAGTCCTTCGTTTGCAGTGTTCTCTGCATCACAATAGTTAAAGCACTGGGCATTAGCAGTACATTCACCATTATTATTTGTCAGGCAGCTTCCTGCACCATTACACCTGCAGTAATCATTACTTGTTGCAGAGCAGCCATCTGCGTTCACACATAGGTGCGTT
>Ga0210017_1004738_pt1 | contig 11078 bp, 12 predicted proteins | sample CryGeyCG2014_020_FD_183966 | JGI IMG/M metagenome (GOLD analysis project Ga0210017, IMG submission 183966) | Groundwater microbial communities from aquifer - Crystal Geyser CG08_land_8/20/14_0.20 (SPAdes) (version 2) | ecosystem: Environmental > Aquatic > Deep subsurface > Groundwater | place... | reverse complement strand
TGGATATGATAGGAAAAACCGTTGATACTTTCAGTGTGGCTGATATTCAGCGTGAATGTCCGGGCGTAAGTATAGACCTGATTCGCAGTGTTTTGAAAAATTTGCGGAAGAATAAAAAGATTGAGTGTCTCGGCCGCGGTCAAAACGCGCGCTGGCAAAAGAGAGGCAAGAAATGAATTGGGTAATACCCATTGATATGGGTAGCGAATTGGGTAGCGCGGCATAGGGAAGAGGGTGACATTCATTGAGTTATTGAGTTACGCTCAATAGCTTTGGATAGGATGGGGGATGGATGGCCCGCCTACTTAATATCGGGGTAGCGAACAAAACGCAGGCTACAACATAAATGCGGGCTATTGACAAAACGCGGACAATAAAATATCATCTATGTACAAATAACATATAGGTGTAACTTTTTGACGGCTTTGCGCGTCAAAATATGCGGAGGTGATTAATATGTGCAAAGATAACAAGCGCGGCGAAAAGTATGGGCCGGAAAAATGCGAATGCCCAAGCGGAAGGATGACGCGTTTTACCGAGCCCTGTCTTTTGTTTTTCCTGGCTAAAAAACCGTCGTACGGATATGAGCTGATGGACAAACTTGAGCAATTCGGATTCACGGAGGGGAAACCCGATCCCGCCATGATCTACCGGACATTGCGTTATCTGGAAAAAGAGGGCTTCGTCAAGTCCAAATGGGATACAGGGGGAACGGGACCCGCAAAGAGGAATTATAAAATAACAGCGGAGGGTGTTGATCTGCTTCATGGCTGGGCAAGGAGTATCAGGCAGAGAAAAGAGGTTTTAGATAAGTTCATAGCGCGCTATAAAAAATATTTTAAAGGCAAAATGCCGAAATTTCAGTATTCCTCTTTACTATTAACTTTTTAATTTGTACAATTTGACCAGGGTTTATTAAAAGGAGTAAATATGGCAAGAGTGAAAAGAGGAATCACGAAAAGAAAAAGACATAAAAAGGTGCTGAAGCGGGCGAAGGGTTTTATCGGCGCGAAAAGGAAGCATTACCGTCAGGCGAATGAAAATCTCGAGAAGAGCATGATTTACGCCACACGCGACCGCAAGGTAAAAAAAAGAGATTTTCGAAGGCACTGGATTACAAATCTTTCCATAGCATGCGAAAAGGCGGGTTTGAGATATTCCGCCCTGATAAAAGCGATGAAAGATAAAAATGTGGTTCTTTCAAGACCGATGCTTTATAAAATCGCCGTGGAAGATTTTGAAACTTTTCAGAAAATAGTTGAATTCGTTAAATGAGTCCGCTTAAAAATACTTTTTATATTGCTGTCGGGAATTATCCTCGGCGGCTTTGTATTTTTACACGGTCTTTGCAGACCCACGGGAGGCCCTGTGGGCAGGAGACATTATGGAAATTGATAGAGAGATATCAAGAATACGGAAAAATTTTTTTGAAACAATCGAAAATATCAAAACAGCAGAACAACTCAATAACATTAAAGTTGTCTACATAGGTCGGAAAGGAAAGGTCTCAAGACTTCTCAGAGGTCTCTCCGAACTTCCTGAAAATTTGCGTCCTTCCGTCGGGCAGCAGCTTAACATTCTTAAAAACGAGATTGAGGCGAAGATAAAAGAGACCTCTTTGCGTTTCGCAACGTCGGAAGAGACGCTATCCATTGACGAAACCCTCCCCGGGCGGCCGTTTTTTAAGGGCGTGCATCATCCCCTTAATATTATAAGGGAAAAAATAACGGAAATATTCTTCTCGCTGGGTTTTTCGCTCGTGGAAGGACCTCTGATTGAGGATGACTGGCACAATTTTACGGCGCTTAATATTCCCGAATTTCATCCCTCGCGCGACACCCACGACACTCTTTATATTGAAGGCGAAGGACATAATCTTTTAAGGACTCACACCTCGCCTGTTCAGATAAGAATTATGAAAAATAACACACCTCCTCTCGCCGTTATCGTTCCGGGAAAATGTTTCAGAAAAGACGCTATTGACGCCTCTCACTTTCCCGTCTTTCACCAGATTGAGGGTCTTTGGGTGGACAAGGATATTTCGTTCGCCGACCTTAAAGGCGTGCTGATCGGTTTCATCAGCCGCATGTTCAGCCCGAATCTCAAAACGAGATTTCGCTCAAGTTATTTCCCTTTTACCGAGCCCTCATGCGAACTTGATATTGGCTGTCCCATATGTTCAGGAAGCGGCTGTTCAACCTGCGGCGGGCAGGGATTTATTGAAGTGCTCGGCGCCGGAATGGTCCATCCGAAAGTTTTCCGCAACGCCGGATACACCGAAAAATATCAGGGTTTCGCTTTCGGTATGGGCATTGAAAGAATCGCTCTTATCTATTACGGCATTGCCGACCTTAGAGATTTTTACAATAACGACCTGCGTTTTCTGGAACAATTCGGTTAATGGAAGATGTCTGGGTGCGGACGCTGCGCACCTCAGACATGCCAACTTCCGGTTGGCAGGAGAAAAAAAATGATAATCCCTATAAAATGGCTTAAGGAATTTATTGATGTTAAAAATGCGGACGAAGTTATCGGCATCCTGCTTAAAGCGGGTTTTGAATCTGTGAAAATCCAGAATGCCGAAAATTTCAAGGGCGTCGTCGCCGCGCAGGTTCTGAAAGTAACGGATATTCCGGGTACGGGTCTTAAAAACTGCCTGGTGAGCGACGGCCGCGAGCTTTGTTCGGTGGTCTGCGGCGCGCCCAATGTGGATAAAGGACAGCTCGTTGCATTTGCGAGAGCGGGCGCGGAACTACCCGGGGGCGTTAAAATATCAAAAAAGAAAATAAGAGGCGTAATGTCAAACGGTATGATTTGCTCCGAGAAAGAACTCGGAATCGGAGACGACGCTTTAGGCATAACGGTTTTGAAGGAAAATTTGCCTCTCGGCGCGCCGCTTACCTTTAAGAAGGAAGAGAGCGTGGACGTTGAGATAACTGCCAACCGCGGCGACTGCCTGTCAATATACGGCATAGCCCGTGAAATAAGCTTTTTTTCAGGTAAGAAACTTTTAAATCCGCCCGAATTTCCTGAAATAACGCAAGACCAAGGCACTCCTCCTGATTTCAGCATCATTCGTGAGGATGATAACTGTCCGCTTTACAGGGGCTGTCTTATTCAGGGAGTGACAGTGTCACCATCGCCTGCGTGGATAAAGGAGAAAATTTCATCCCTCGGGCTCAATCCGCAGAATAATATTGTTGACATCACCAATCTTATGCTTTTTGAATTCGGTCAGCCGATGCACGCTTTTGACGCCGGTCTCATCACGTCAAAAAAGATAAGAATATCTCCGTCGCAGAAAGGTGAAAAAATAAAACTTCTTGACGGAACGGATTATTCGCTTTCCGAAAACATTTGTCTCATCAGAAACGACACGGAACCCGTTGCCGTCGGCGGGGTTATGGGCGGCGAGAAATCAGGCATTTCCCCGAGCACCGCTTCCATTTTTTTAGAAAGCGCGTATTTCCTGCCGGAGGCGGTATACAGGGCTTCGCGGATTATGGGCGTCGCCACGCCCTCGTCAATGAGATTTGCGAGGGGTGTTGACGGAATAATGGTTAAGAAAGCTCTTATGATGGCTGTTCATCTTATCAAAGAAACCGCGGGAGCCAATTCAAAAGTCGCAGGATTTTTCAAAGAAGGGAAGCTCCCCGGCAGAACGCCGCTTATGGTGAGAAAAAAATGCGTTTCGTCTCTTCTCGGAACGGATGTGTCCGCGGATGTTATGACGAAGTGTCTGGCGCAGCTCGGCGGCGTGCAATCAAACGAAGAAGGCGTGTTTGAACTGCTCCCCAATTCCTGGCGCAATGATTTGAATATAGAGGAAGATGTTGCCGAGGAAATTGCCCGTTTTATAGGTTATGAAAATATCCCTCCCCGTTATCCCCGTATAAGGCGACTCCCTTACGGCCTGCCCGAGGGTGTAATGCAGAGAAATTCAATAACAGGGAAGCTGATTTCATCGGGGTTCAACGAAGTGATAACCTCCGATATGATATCCGAGAGGAAACTCTTCCAGAAATTTACGGATGTTGTGAGGATAAAAAATCCCGTCTCGACTGATATGGGCGTTTTGAGACCAACTCTTTTCGTGGGTCTGGCAGAGGTTTTCAGGCGCAATGTCGCGCACGGTTTAGCGGACATCAGAATTTTTGAGAGCGGCTCCGTTTTTAAAAATACCTCGTCGGGAGCGAGTTTCATAAATGAAGAAGAACTGATTGCCGGCATGGCGTCGGGGGGCATCATACCTCTGAGCCATTACGATTGCGGCGAAGTGGATTTTTTTTATGTCAAAGGCGTCCTTGAATCGGTTGTGAGGGGTTTTGTAAAAGGTTTCTCGGCCATTTCCGCCGAAAGAATAAATTCGCCTTTTTTAAAGAACTCTTTTATTTTTTTTAGGCATGGCGGAAAAGAAAAAGAGGCGCCGCAGACGGATGGCCGCAAGAATTTGCCGTTTTTTCTCATCGGCGAAGTGCCGTCGGAAATACTTAACTCTTTTGACATAAAAAAGGACTATCTGACTTCGTCTGTCGTCTATTTTGAACTTTATTACAAGAATTTTTGCGCTCCGGCTTCGGTAGAGAAAAAAGAATACAAGGCGCCGCCCGCTGTCCCTGCGGTCCAGCGCGATATTTCCGTTGTGGTTGATGAAAGTAAAAAGTTCTCCGCCGTTCTCGAGGCGGTGGAGGCCGCTCGTCCGAAGTATTTGTATGACATAAGACTTCTTGATGTATACAGGGGCGAGCAGATAGAGAAAGGCAAAAAAAGTGTAAGTTTGCGACTTTTTTTCAGAGGCGAAGGAACGTTGCTACAAACAGACGTGGACAAAGAGATAGCGTCTGTGCTTGCAATTCTTTCAGAAAATTTGCAAGCCGTTCTCAGGGAAAAATAGTCATCTGTTTTTACTCAGACGGCATTTAGGATTGAAATATAAGAGTTCGTTATTAATATGCCCGGTCATTCTGTGAAATTGAGCGATCGCCGCCGGAAGATTTTTTACATTTTCATAGTGGCCGTTATTTTTTCTGTGTTTACGAGATTGCTCTTCCTGAAGACATACAATCATATGCTTTTGAACGGCGATGCGCCGGGATTTATAAATTACGCGCTCCAGATGAAAAATTTCTACGGTTATTTTGCTCACCGCACTTTTGACGGGACCTTTTTTTGCTGTCTGCTGGACAGTGTCAGGGTCGCCTTTTTCCGTGTTGGACAATCACGCGAGATTTTACGACAGCCACGAACACGCCGGTATGCCGGGTTTTCGTTCACAGGAAGAATCTTTGAAAAATCCGTATTCCGGTAGAAAGATCACGGTATTGAAATATATATTTTCCGGACGTTCTGTTAAAGATATTTTTCTGATGTTTATAAAAGGATACGTTAAAACATTAACAAGAGGAGTAAGGCGCATACTTTCGATGCCGTTTAATCTTCAGATAATGATTTATCCCGTATGGGCAGGTCTTTGCCTGATGCCTTTTTTAAAAAAAGGCAGGCCTCTTCTTTTTTGGGGTCTTCTTTTTATGCTGCCTCATTCATTTATTCTGAATCTTCACCTGGTTGGCGAATCGGCGGTGGATATACGGCTGGCAGCATCATGTCTGCCTCTTATCGCTTTCGCTTTCGCCGCTTTTATATATTCGGCGATGAGGGTTTTCGCTCCTCTTGCAAAGAAAGGGATAATATTAAAGACGTCCCTTTTTTCTGTTGACAAAAGCGCCGGTAAATAGCATAATTTTAATATGAAAGGCAGTATCAGTAAAATTTCAGAAAATATTCACAGGGCCATAGAAGTTATCAGGGAACTTAGAATTGCAAACGAGAAATTAAAGAAAGAAAATATGATTTTATTAGACCAGATGCGCGCCATTGAGAACGACAGCAAAATTTCGGCGAGAGCGATGAAGGATTTTGAAAGAATGAAACTTGAGAGAATAAAAATAAAAGATAAAATAGGGGTGATGCTCAACAGTCTTCAGGATGTGAAATGAAAGTAGAAGTAAATATACTCGGTAATTTTTTGATGGTTGAAACCGGCGACGAAACTGCGGAGGCAATTCAGGAGGCGGCTTTGTTTCTTAATAAAAAAACGGCAGAGGTGGCGAAAGCGAGCCGCTCGGCGGATACGATAAAAGTGGCTTTGATAACTCTTTTAGACATTACCGCCGATTATTTGAAACTGAAGGATAGGGCTACCTCCGGCGATGTGGAGGCCGGAAAGGAAATTGATACTCTTAATAAAAAATTAGAGGAAGTTTTAAATGAATGAAAACTCATCCGTCCGGAAAGATTTGCCGGCGGGGAGTTTCAGGCGATATATTCCTGCGGCCGCGGTGATGTGTGTGATTCTCGAAAGGCTCTAAGAAGGTTATGGGATTCCGATGCCTCGTCTCTTGGGGCGGGGCTTTAAGAAACCCACTTTGATTAAGAAGCCTTCTTCAAATCACGCCCACCCGGCAGCGGGATAAGACCGGTCTACGGGGGCTGTCCCTCTTAATAAAATAATAGGGTCTGCGGAGCGTTTCCTTGGGGAATGCCGATAAATCGGCGAACTACAAGGTTGAATATGAAAACAAAAAAAAGTGATATACAACCTCTTTCGTGGCGTTTGGTGCCCGAAAATTTCAGGGATTTTTACGGTCAGAAGCGTCTTTTCGGGAAGGGTATGCCTCTACGCTCTATGGTTGAGAGCGGAAATATCGTATCATCTCTTCTGTGGGGTCCCCCCGGCACCGGCAAGACGGCTTTTTCAAGGTTTATAGCGGCGAAACTGAATTACAAACTTGTCTATGTCAACGCCGTTTCCGCGGACACCGCGAAAATGAAGGAAATAATGCGCGTGGCTGAATTTGAGAAGAAGACCACGAGGACTCTTCTGGTCGTTGATGAAATAGAGCATTTTAGCCGTTCGCAGCAGGACATTTTTTTGCCCGCTCTGGAAAAGGGCGACATAACGATGATGGCAATCACTTTTGAAAACCCGTATTACCGTATGAATACGGCTCTGATGTCGCGGCTCAAAATATTTGAATTCAAAGAACTTTGCGCCGCGGATTTGGACAAAATTCTGAAAAACGCTCTTTCTTCCGAAAAGGGTCTCGCCGGAAAAGTCAAAATTGCGGACAAAGTCGGGAAAATAATCGTTGATGAGGCCGCTGGCGACGCAAGGCGGCTCCTCAATCTTTTAGAGATGCTCGCTATGAGTCCAACGGGCGGCGAGATAAATGAGTCGGATGCGAGAAAAATCCTTACAGGCGCAAGAAAATACGATAGAGAAAATCATTATGATATGATTTCAGCGTTCATAAAGAGCGTTAGAGGTTCCGATGCGGATTCCGCACTTTACTGGCTGGCTCAGATGCTGAAAGGCGGAGAAGACCCGAGGTTTATCGCCAGGCGCCTCATAATACTCGCCTCGGAGGATATAGGGAACGCCGACCCTCAGGCTCTTCCTCTCGCTGTTGCGGCATATCAGGCGGTGGATATTGTGGGTCTCCCGGAGGCAAGGATAATTTTATCGCAGGCGACAATTTACTGCGCTTCCACATTCAAAAGCAACGCCTCCTATGAAGCGGTTTCCAAAGCCGAAGGTTTGTGCGGAGGGGCACCTCCGTCCGTGCCGGCGCACCTGACGAAAAAGGGAGCCGCTAATTACAAATATCCGCACGCTTACGGCGGGTGGGTCAGACAGAGATATTCGGATTTAAGCGTCGAGATTTACAAGCCGAAGGGAAAAGGTTTTGAAAAGGAGCTTGAAAGGAGAACTAAAATTGTCAGGAAAGTCGGAATTGAGAGCCGGGATGAGAGCGGCCCGGCGGGCTCTTAAAAACCGCGAAAATCTGAGCATCGCTTTGTGCAGGAATATTTTGGGATGGGAATTGTTCCGCTCCGCGCGCAAAGTAATGAGCTATTATCCCGTAGACGGAGAGGCGGATGTTATGGCGGTAAATAAAAAGATTTTAGATGAAAAGGAACTGTATCTGCCTTTTATAGACGGAGCGAGGATTCTGCCTTTGCGCGTTTGCGACCTTTCCGAACTTAAACCGGGGAAGTTCGGCATACCATCGCCATCGGATGCGCTCCGCCGCGCATGCGTCTCCGTTTCCGATATGGATTTGATTCTTGTGCCCGGCGTTCTTTTTGACAGAGTCGGATGGCGCATCGGTTTCGGCGGAGGTTATTACGATAGGGCTTTGCAAAACTGCAAAGTTGTGCATGCGGGCGTCTGTTTTGATATGCAGGTTTCCCCGTCAGTGGAGCACATTTTGGGGGATGTGAGGATGGATTTTATAATTACGGAAAAAGGAATTTCAAAAGTGAACCCCGTCCGCCATGGGCGGGCGGGGTAGAGGGGGCGTTATGAATATAATTAAATTTGCCGCGAGCGTTATAGCGGGTTTTGCCGCGGGATATTCAGTCGTGTGGCTCATAATGAGAGGGGCTCTCAAAAAACAGAGTTCCGTCATATTGAGAGAAGCTAAAAAGCAGGCGCAGGAAATAAAGGAAAATGCCGCGAGGGAAGAGCAGAGAAAATTTCAGCGCCTTGCGGAAGAATTGCGCAGGAATAACGAGAATCTGGAAAATTCGCTGCAAAAGCGTTCGCAGGAAATCCAGCGGAAATTAAGTTTCATAGGTCAGAAAGATAAAGAACTTGATGCAAAGGCAAAATCCGTGGATATGAAATTAGCGGAAATAAACCAGAAAATAAAACTTCTGAAAATAAAAGAGGAGGAGGTTACTAAAAAATCGACACAGCAGAAAGATTCTCTTGAAAAAATAGCCCGTATGCCTCAGGAGGAGGCGAAGAAAATACTGATTGCGTCAATGGAGGAAGAAGCCCGCTCTGCTTCGCAGACGCTCATAAGCGGAATTATAAAACAGGCGGAGGAAGATGCCCAATCAAAAGCGAGGTTGATAATAGCCACGGCCATGCAGAAAGCCGCCACCGACGAGGTGCAGGCGCTTGCAACGACGGTGGTGCAGATTCCGAACGATGACCTGAAAGGCAGAATAATAGGGAAAGAAGGCAGGAATATCAAAGCGTTTGAGGCGGCGACCGGCGTTGAACTTATTGTTGACGACTCACCGGGAGTAATCACGCTGTCGAGCTTTGACGGCGTCAGGCGTTACATAGGGAAACTCACTCTGGAATGGCTGATAGCGGACGGAAGGATTCATCCGGGCAGAATAGAAGAACTCGCGTCAAAAGCGAAAGCGGAAGCGGCTGAACATATTATGAAAATCGGCAGGGATGTTGCCGACAACCTCCAGATATCGGGATTAAAAGATGAACTTGTGGAGATTCTCGGCAGAATGGAATTCAGATTCTCATACAGGCAGAATATTCTCCAGCACTCGCAGGAGGTTTCAAAGTTAGCCAGGTTCCTCGCCGCCGAGCTTGGCGGCGACACGGAACTTGCCGCCCGCGCGGGACTTTTGCACGATGTGGGCAAAGCGGCCTCAGGAGAGATTGACGGCAGCCACGCGATTATCGGAGCGGAAATCGCCAGAAAAAACGGCGAGAACGAAAAAGTCGTAAATGCGATAAAAGCGCATCATGAAGAAGCCCCGTTTGAAACCCTTGAGGCGGTCCTCGTGTCTGTTGCGGACACTTTGTCCGCAACCCGTCCCGGAGCGCGGATGGAAACGGTGGAGAATTATTTAAAAAGAATAACGAAAATAGAAGAAATCGCCATGCTTTTTGACGGCGTTGAAAGAGCTTACGCCATTTCTGCCGGCCGCGAGGTGAGAGTTATTGTAAAGCCGGAGAAAGTGACGGAATCAAACGCCCCTGTTCTCACGATGGAAATCGCCCGGAAAATATCGCGCGAAGTGGAATATCCGGGACAGTTGAAAGTTTCTCTTATACGCGAACAGCGCTGGAGTGAACTGGCGTAAAAAATGAAAGATGGTATTGGTTTAGCCACGAGAAACAATATTGATAAATGGTAGCCGCAATCTTTAGCTTACGCAGGATGAAGCCTGCGACTACCGCCTGCGACTACCGACGATAGCGCATGAAAGTATCTTCTAATAGCTGAACTGTTACGAAAGATGAAAGATGACAGATGACAGATGAAAGTGTAATGAAGGAGAGAGAAATTGAAAGTTTTATTCATAGGCGATGTATTCGGGAAAGCGGGAAGGGAAGTTTTAAGGGAGTCCCTGCCCGAGATATTTAAGTCGGAAAAACCGGACTTCACCGTGGCTAACGCTGAAAATTCCGCCGGAGGAAAGGGTCTTACGCAGAAGGTTGCCGACGAGCTTTTTGCCGCCGGCTGCGACGCTCTCACGCTCGGCGACCATGCGTGGGACAGGAAAGAAATACTTGAAATAATAGACGACGAGAGAATCGTCAGGCCCCTTAATTTTCCGCCGGGCTGCCCCGGCCACGGCAGAACGTCTCTTGAGAGGGACGGGCAGAAACTCACCGTTGTATCGCTGATGGGAAGGACTTTTATTGAAAGGCCTCTTGATTGTCCTTTTCAGACAATCGGCAGGGAGAAATTTGACGGGGCGGCAATCGTGGATTTTCATGCCGAGGCGACGAGCGAAAAAATTGCGATGAAATGGTTTCTTGCGGGCAAGGTTTCCGCTATTATCGGAACGCACACGCACATCCCGACGGACGATATGGAAATTGTTGACGGGACGGCGTATATGACGGACTGCGGCATGACGGGGCCTTTTGATTCCGTCATCGGTGTGGATAAGAATATAATTCTAAAAAGATTTCTGACGGGCTTCCCCGCGCGTTTTGAAGCGGCAATGGGAGATGCGAGATTAAATGCGGTGCTTGTTGAAATTGACGCAGGTCGTGCGACGGGAATAAAAAAAATAAGAGTGAAAAAGGCGGAAATGTGAACCCCGTTAGAAATTTAGCAGATACGGGAGATAAATTATGAAAAGAGGTATAAATATAAATTTGGGGATTTCTAACGGGGTGAAAAGACGGATTTTATTTTTAGCGGCAATTCTTGTCGTTGTGGTTTATGTCGGCAGGGAAATTTACATTGCCAAAACGACGGAACGCATCGCTCTCGTTTACACCTCGGACATACACGGCCACATAC
>Ga0210017_1004737_pt1 | contig 11079 bp, 10 predicted proteins | sample CryGeyCG2014_020_FD_183966 | JGI IMG/M metagenome (GOLD analysis project Ga0210017, IMG submission 183966) | Groundwater microbial communities from aquifer - Crystal Geyser CG08_land_8/20/14_0.20 (SPAdes) (version 2) | ecosystem: Environmental > Aquatic > Deep subsurface > Groundwater | place... | reverse complement strand
CATTATGATAATGCGCAGTCCGAAACAGAAAAAATTCTCAAGGGTATTGACATAAAATCGTTTAAGATTTCAGATGAAAAAACAGATATTGTTGCTGTTGATGGTAGTTACACATTTCTGCTCAATTTTTCATCTGTGTGGATAGCATTGCTCAGGGTTGGCGCACTCCATTACTCTCTGGATAATGGTTTTGTTTTAAAGGACAAAAAATCTGTTGACAGATATGTTCCTGTGGCGGTGGATGAAAAAATTATTGAAACATTTCCTGAGGAATATCAAAGATTGTTGAAAACAATAAAAATGAAAAATCCTAATGAAATGGTGAATGAGTACAGGCGCATTCTTGAGCATCAAATTGTTAACGAAATTTCAAAAGAAAAAACAAACTGTATTGTTGCAGTTGATGGTGCGCTTACAACCCCCTTTTCATCTGAGTTTGCAGAATTAATGAATAGCACCATAAAATACTGTGAGAAAAACAACAATATTCTTGTTGGTGTTTCAAAGGATTCCCTAACACATGCATTTGGCTCGTATTTCACTGATGAAGAATTACTGAATAATTTTAATGATGGATTGTATTATGTTAAAGCGCCAGAGTTTTTTCAGAAAAAATACAAACCACCACTTTTTGGCGATGTGTATTTTGCGTGCCTTCATCCAGAATCAAAATGGTTCAGAATAGACTTAGGAACACATAAGGATGAACCTGAAGCTGTATTCAGTAAACTTGCAAACTATGCAAAATCGTCTATATGCCCTGGATATATTTATCCCTTGTTTGAGGCGCACAGATATGTTGTCACAGTGCGTCAGTTCAAGGAAATTTATGAGAATGAAATCCTAAGGGTTGCATCAAAACATTTCAGCATAAACGAAATCATAAATGCATTCACAGATGTTGATGGGAAAAGGAACTCGTCTTTCCATAGTTTTCTGGACAGGATGAGCAGATAATTAGAACTTTTAGAAGTCTAAAGAAAGATTAACTATCAGATAAGTAATTGATGCACTTACCGGCTATTTTTGTATATTCTGGGTCTAAAATATCATTTCTTCTAATGGCTTTTAAACCTTTCAGGATGCCCTTCTTAAAATCCATAAATGTATTTTCAGACCATTTAGTATAATGAGTGGTGTGGGCAAGCGAACAGGCCAACCATGCGCATCTATCTGCTAATTTTCGATCTTGGAAAATATCCAATCGTAAAAGTTTAACATTACACCCTTTAGATGTATTAGGACATCCAAACCGCCCCCTGTCAAGTGCATCTGCATCTTTTAGCATTTTCCATAACCGATTATTCTTATCAGGGCATCCACCATCATCTTTACAGTGGTAAATAACTGCATTCTTACAACTTTGCAGAAGATTTTCAGGGATTTTTTTCCTCAGAAAATCTCCATACTCCTTTACAGCAGAAGAGCCATGTTCTTCCTCCTCCATGCGGTTGTCTTTACGGCAGAGGTCATGAATAAAAGCAGCGTATTGTGTAGCTTTTTCTGTCTCCCATGAGGTATCAGTCAAATAGCATAGGATGTGAATCCAGAACATCACCCTCGTAATGTGAGAAATACCATGCTGACTGTAAGCCATATTTTTGTTATAAATAAAGACCTTATCAGTCAAGGAACATCCTATTTTCTCTTTAAACTCTGAAAAACTATTAATCACTTTACATATTCCTTCTATAGATAACAGAGGTAACTGTAACTTTTGCAACTCATCCATATCATTAATTAGTAATTTCTCTGCTTTTAAAAGTTCTTCTTTAGGACGAAAAATCTTTGGATTTTCCAAGAAATCTATCTTTTCTTGAACCGATAACAACACTTTTTTAACCCTGTTTTCATACTGCTTGTGGACCAAAATTCTTTTTATAAACGCTAATGGAATTGGCTTGCTATTTTTATTGTTGGTCCCATAAAATACAGTAAATTCTGATGAACGAAATTTATTTTTCTCCTCATGATTATCCCCTTTATCGCTTGGTACACTAAATATCTCATTCCACTTAAACTCTCTATAAATCTTTTTAGAAAAACTTGAGAAATAATTTGATGCCAGATTTTGTTCGCTTGTAGTCCAGTATACCTTATCACTATCAAGAAGTTCACTTAATTTCATCTCAAGGATACAAACAACTCCGTAGTTATCGTCATCCTTTTCTGCAGCTGTAAGCAGAGAATTTCGTTGGAATGCATAAAATGTATCATTTAAGGGATTCCAGAAGAAACCGATACATTCATGTATTTTTTTCTGCTTAATATCAAAATCGTACAGAAGTATTCGAGCTAATTTCAAGGATGCATCGCGCTTTGCTTGAACCTCTTGTCCTGAGAGATCTTCTGCATCTTTGCCTACCTCTTCTCTGCATTTAATTCCTTCATCACATATAATGCTTTTCAAGTTTAGTAGAGGGACAAGATAATAAACATTAGCTTCATTTTCATCAGCTCCCAACAACTTATAAAGACTTTTTCTCCCATCTTTTAAAGATGGAGTAGCTAAAAAATCTAAAATCTCTTTTCCAAGATTAGTCATGCTGCTCACCTTCAGGGAAAAGAGGTAATTGATAAGAACTATAATTATTTCTTTTTGAATCTATCAAAAAAGCATATAGTTTTTCAATGTTGGCTTTTCCTATAACGCCAGATTCTATCAAACGTGGTAAACTCTTAATATTTTTTTGTTGTAATGCTTCTATAATTTTCTTCAGATGGCGAGGTTGAATACCAGATATTTTTGACAAATCTTTTATACTCAAATATCGGGGTTTGACAATATTACTAAGTTTTTCAAATAAGATATCACTTGCATCTGGATCAAAATCATAAACCTCTACAACTATATCTGTAAGGTTTGATAAGTAGTTTCGCATTATTTTTTTTATTTTTTTTATGGGTATCCTACCATTCGTCGCCCCCAACCATGGGAAAGAAACAGATTTAATACCCATACCTCGATATTTACTGATAAATTCCTTTAAACAATTTTCTATCCATTCAACTTTAGATGGTTGCTTCCAATCTTTTTTTATAGCAAAGTTTAAAATCCAAGTTTCCCCATCCCGATATGGTAATACCCTTCCAGGTTGAAGTTTTCCATTTTTACAAGCATTCTGATATTCTTTAAACATTTTTGGGTAGCGCCTTCTAAATTCTAGAGCGACTCCTTTCCCCATAACACCAACACAGTTAACACTATTTACAAGTGCCTGTGCTTTTGAGTTAAACATGTTCCCTCTAATTTCTTTATATGGCATGCCAAACCTCTTCAGTATTATTATGTTTAAGTGACATCTATAATAGTGTCTCTTAGTGATGCCAACCCTCTCTACTACTATGATTTCTTTGGATATTTATATATTTTTCTACTTTTTTCTTTATCTGGAGCTGACTGTTTTTATCTAATCTTTGAAAATCTTTAGAGAACTCCTTGGTTGGAAGAATTTTATAGTACATTCCAATCAACAAACTCACGTTTTTTTACCTGTTCTTTTGCCTTTTTATATGATTCCATGAACTTTTTATTCCCCATCAACTCTATAGATTCTACTATTGTGTCAAATTCATCTTTTACCCTCATCAAATCAATTATTGCCTGCTTGTTTATACTTACTGTCTCCATAATGTAATATATTATGTTCTCAATATATAAACCTGTTGAAGAAAAGAGATATTTAGACAACTTTAACACCCAAGAAACTATTTTCCATTTATGAAACCCGGTATAGCATTCATCAGGGGGATAGGCATGTTTGGAAAAAGAAACTACTCCAGGCAAAAGATTCTGAACTGCCTGAAAAAGATTGAAAACAGAAACATAAAAATTCTTGGGATGTATGGAAATGATAACATCCTGTTTCTGAAGGGTGAAAGCATTCATTATGCTACTGTTGGTAGAAAAATTGAAAAATCTTTGGAGAAATGTTTTAATGAAAAATTTTATGTGACAACAAGGGCGGGTAGCACTTTGAATGGACTGGTAAAAAATATCAAAAATTAGTATCGTTATCTTTTTAACTCCTGAACACCTTTTATCCATTCATGAAAATCGGTTCTGTTGTTTCAGCATCCGTTCTGAAAGGTATTGATACAAAACTTGAGCTTGAGAATCCTGAGGAGCTAAAGGTAGGATGGCCTGTTATTGTTGAAGGGAAAAAATATGATTTTTACTGCATCATAAAGGATATATACAATCCGCCAGCAAATATTGTTGAAAGAATTGCAGGCTCAGGAATTCATGACACAGTGCCTTTGTCAGAGCATAACCCTAATACTGTTTTCTCAAAAGCATCTTTGAAGGCAATACAGCTCATAGACAAAAATGGGGGGCTTCTTGAGCCTGAGACAATACCATCCTATCTTTCACCTGTAAGAACCGCGAAAAAGGAGGATGTGAACAAGATTTACACAAAAAATGAGTATACTATGAATGTTGGTACTTTAAGGGGGGTTCCTGAATTCGAGATATCCATTGATTATAAAAAACTAACAGAGAAACCATTTGCAATATTCGGAAGAACAGGAATGGGAAAAAGTATACTCTGCAAAATAGTATGCAACTCTATTCTGGCAAAAGCGGCGGCTTCTGTTTTCATTTTTGACATGCAGTCAGAATATGGGACATTTTCAAAATCAGATAATACGCCAGGGCTGAAATTTTTCTTTCCTGAGAAAGTAGAGATGTTCACATTGGATTCCAGTAACAGGGAGGCAAAGCCTTTCATCATAGACTCAAAAAACATCAGACCAGAAGATATTATTGTTGCATTCCAGGACATTAGTCCTCCCATGATAGATGCATTGTACATAATTAACAAGGAAAGGAAAAACGATCTGATATCTGGAATCAAAAATGCCACATTAGAAAAATATCCAACTGCTCATCCATCCGCACTTCAGGCACTGCAAAGAAGAATAATGAGGCTTGACAGGTTTAGTTTTATTATGGAAGGAAACGACACATTCAACCAACTGATCGCATTGATAAAAAATGGAAAGTCCATCGTGCTTGATTTTGGAAAATATGGCAGAGATGCAATGGCTTATCTTTTCCTGGCAAACATCATTGCAAGAAGACTTTACAGAGAGTATTCTGAAAATGATTACCCGCGTCTTGTTTTGTTTTTGGAGGAGGCACATAAGTTCCTTGCACCAGAAATAGCAGGCTACACAATTTTTGACAGACTAGCGCGTGAAACAAGAAAATTCAATCTTATACTTGCTTTAATAGACCAGAGGCCTTCAAGAATTGATGAAGAGGTAGGAAGTCAGCTTGCTAACAGGCTTATATTATCCATGAAGGAGCCCTCTGATATTGAATCAGCGCTTGCAGGCGTTTCTGACAAATCTGTCTGGAAAGACATTGTCGCAACCATACCTGCAAGAACATTACTGCTCCTGGGTGATGCGATAAGGGTCCCAACAGTTGTTGATATAATGGACTATAATAAGATGAGAACAAGTTTAAGCGGGTTTAATAAAAAGGATATTGATGAGATAGCAAAACAGTCAGATAAAATATTCGGGTGACTATGGAAAAAATAATAAAAAAATTGATGGACATGGGCGCTGAGTACTGTGACATCAGGTATGAAAAAAGAACAGGTTTATCTTTAGAGGTAAAGGATGGCGAGTTGAAAAAAGCAGTTTCAGGCAGCGAGGAGGGTATAGGTATAAGGGTTTTGTACAATGGCGCATTTGGTTTTTTCTCAACAAACAATGTTTCTGATGCGGATAAAGCCGCAGGAATCGCGTTTAAACTTGCAAAATGTTCAAAACCAAAGGAAAAACTTAGGCTCGCAGATGTAAAAACAGTAAAGGATGAGATTATTTGGAAGCCTAAGAGGAATCCTGCGGATATTTCAACGGAGGAAAAACACAAACTGATTGCAGGGATGGATGAAGCAATGAGGGGGATTGAAGGAATACTTACTGTAACAACAGGTTATTCCGATGGAAACGTGGAGATGCATTTTCTGAATTCCGAAGGTTCTGACATTTATACAATTGTTCCCAGGATTGTTGCACAGGCAGACCTAATTGCAAAAAAGGATGGGAATATTGTTGGGTACAGGACAAGGGTTGGCGGCACATCAGGTTTCGAGATTTTTGATAGTAGCAATCCTTTAGAAAAAGGCGTGAATGCTGCAAAATCTGCTGTCAGGATTCTTTCTGCAGAAAAATCACCCTCAGGCAGATTCCCTGTGATTACCGACCCTGATCTTGCCGGTGTTTTCGCGCATGAGGCGATTGGACATGCTGCAGAAGGTGATTCTGTGGTTTCGGGCGAGTCTATTCTTGAGAAAAAAATAGGTGAAAAGGTTGCATCTGAGCTTGTGACAATATATGATGACCCAGCAATTGAAAATGGTTTTGGTTCATTTCCGTATGATGATGAGGGTGTGAAAGGAACAAAAAAAATTTTGATTGAAAAAGGTGTTTTAAAAAATTTTATCCTTAACAGGGAAACAGCACATAAGCTTGGGATGAAGCCGAATGGTGGTGCGAGGGCAGAATCATTTGCTGTGCGACCCTTGGTGAGGATGAGCAACACCATGATAGAAAAAGGAGAGCATTCTTTTGATGAGTTAATTGAAGACATAAAATATGGTATTTATGCAAAAGGCACAAGAGGGGGGCAGGTTGATCCTGCAAAAGGAAGCTTCCAGTTTTCTGCCCAGGAGGCGTTTTTGATAGAAAAAGGTGAAATTACAAAGCCCTTGAAAGATTTATCCTTATCAGGTTTAACGCTTGAAACATTGAAAAACATTGATGCTGTTGGCAAAGATGTCAAGTTTGGTGACCCGGGATTCTGCGGTAAAGGGCAGCTTGTACCTGTCGGTGACGGAGGACCCCATATAAAAATCAAAAATGTGCTGATAGGAGGGGGATGATATGATAGATTCTGGGAAAAAAATTTTAGAGATGGCGTTGAAAATGGGTGCGGATGAAGCTGAAATTTTTTTGGTGAAAAACAATGGAACAAGTTTTTCTATAGAGAAAAACTCTGTAACCTTTGCATCTTCTAACATGAGTTATGGCATAGGCATCAGGATATTGAAAAACAAAAAAATTGGTTTTGCATTCTGCATAAATGGGGCGCAGGCAGAGGCGGCAATAAAAAAGGCTTTGTCATCATCAAAACTTGGAAAAGAAACAAGATTCACATTCCCGGAGCCAGGGAAAACAAGCAAAATAGAAAACCTGTATGACAAGAAAATAGTTGGACTGACCCCTGAGGAAGGTGAAAGATTCGCAAAAGATGTTATTGAAAGCGCTTTAGATGTCAACAAAAACATTATTGTATTGGGGGGTGTTGGCTATGGTGAGGAACATTTAGCAATAGTGAATTCAAAAGGAATAGAAATAGAGGATAAAGGAACAGAAATAGGAGGAAGTGCAACAGCGGTGCTGAAAAAGAAAAATACAGCAACAGGCTTTGAGATTTTATCCTCAAGAATGCTCGACATTGATTTTGGTGTTATTGGAAAAAACGCTGCTTGGCTGGCTATGAAAACCCTAAACCCCAGAAAATGTGGATCAAAAAATATGACTGTGCTTTTTACACCTTATGCACTTGCCTCTTTACTGGAGTTTACAACAATACCCGCACTGTATGCTGACAAGGTGCATAAGGGTGAATCAATTTACTCAAACAGAATAGGTGAGGTTGTTTCATCTGAAATCTTGACAGTTGTTGAAGACGGCTCTATGCCAAACGGCTTAAACTCTGCAATTGCTGACGATGAAGGTGTTCCATCAAAAAGAACAGAGCTGATAAAAAAGGGTGTTTTAAAAAATTATCTTTATGATGCCTCAACAGCCGCTGAATATGATAAAGAAAGCACAGGAAATGCTGTCAGGTCTGAAAAATGGGCAAGTTCAAGAACATTCAAAACAACGCCTTCAATAAAATCAAGAAACTTCATTATTGATGGAAAAACAGAAAAAATTGAGAAACTAATATCCGGGGTAAAGGAAGGAATACTTGTTTATGATGCCATGGGTGCGCACACATCCAACCCTGCATCAGGCAGGTTTTCAATAAACTCCTCCATATTATTCAAAATAGAAAAAGGTGAAATCGTCTATCCAGTAAAGCAGGTGATGATTTCAGGAAACATGGGGGATTGCCTGAAAAATGTTTCAGGGATAGGTAATGATTTCAGAAAACTTCCTGGGGAATTAAGCCCTGTAAGTGTGATTGCGCCAACAGTTAGAATTGAAAATGTGAGGGTGAGCGGGTAAATGGTAAAAATATTTGAAAAGGACTCATGGAAAAAGGTCGAGTATCTGCCGATAAAGTTCAGGGGTTTTATTGATTTGCTAAGACCGTTCACATTGCTTGCCCCAGCAGTTGGCGGCGTATGCGGTGCTTTAATGGCATGCGGCTTTAACTCTTTTACGAGATTTGAGATATTCACTTTGATGTATGGTGTTGCAACACTCATTCTTGTTAATGCTGCGAGCAACTCATTAAACCAAGTGTCTGATGTAGAGATTGACAGAATAAACAAACCCTACAGACCAATACCATCTGGTATCGTGACAAAGGATGAGGCAAGAATAATCGCATACTTCCTTTATTTTTTTGCACTGTTCAGGGCAAGCATGATAAACTATGAGTTCGCAATCCTTATTCTCGTCATTATGTGCTTCAGCATAGTTTATTCTGTTGAACCGATTAGACTGAAAAAAAGGTTATGGGTCTCAAACATCTCCATTGCATTATGCAGGGGGATGCTTGGTTTTGTTGCTGCGTGGTGCATATTCGGAGACATAATGAGTTCTGTGCCATGGGTTGTTGGAACAATAATATGCGTATATCTTGTTGGTGCGACAACAACAAAGGATTTCACAGACGTTAAAGGCGATAAAGAATATAACATGAGAACATTGCCTGTTGTCTATGGAAGAAATAAATCCGTGGCAGTATCAGCACCGTTTTTTATATTCCCATTCATCCTGATACCAATTGGGGTTATATTAAATTTTTTGAAAAAGGAAACAATGATTCTGACTGCTTTGGCGGCATGGGGTGCGTACATTGCTTTTCTTTTGTTCAGATATGCTGAAACACCTGATAAAAAGTTTGAGAACACGCCTGTGTGGAAGCACATGTATTTTATGCTGATGGCGATGCAGATTGGGTTTTGTGTTACATATTTGATTTAAGGATTTTCCTGAATTTAAACAAAATTTTTGGTCTTTTGATGAGCACAGGTAAAACCATTTTTAGACCTTTGAGCATAATATCCTTACCCCCGTATGATGGAACAGTAATCACACCAATGTCCTCAACCAATGAATCAAACTCTTTTTCAGATGATTCAAAAATAACTTCTTTTGCAACAGCACTTACTCTAAAAGCAAGTCCAAACTCTTTGTTCCATAGTTTCTCATATTCTGATAGTTTTTTTTCAGAGAAATCATTGCTTTTCACAGATTCTGCAGCGACCTTTCCAGCAAACTCTCCTGCCCTGAAAGCAAATCTCATCCCTCCACCAGTCAAAGGATTAACCATTCTTGCAGCGTCACCAACAACAATAAGACTATTAGCAACCATTTTTTTTATTACTCCACCAACAGGCACTACACCCACATTCATTTCTATTATGCTCCCGTTTTTTAGTCTTTCATCCTTTTCAATGAAATCCCTGAGATAATCTAATGCTTTGTTCCCTTCCCCCCCATTTATTCCTATGCCAATATTCGCAAAACCTTCACTCTTTGGGAATATCCACACATATCCCCCAGGCGCAAAGTTTCCGAAATACATTTCAGCTATATTTTTTTCTATTTTTATGTTTGCCATCTGAAACTGTGCGCAGCTGTCAAATCTTTTCGGCTCAGAATAAATTTTTAATCCTGCTTTTCTTGCAATACCTGATACAGGACCATCTGCTGCTATAATTATTTTTGAGTTTACAACCATTTTCCCCCCGAATCTTTCAAGCACTACGCCTTTAACAAAACCGTTTTCCTTGATCACATCAACTGCTTTTGTTTTTGTAATTATGTTTACACCCAGATTCGCAGTTTTCACAGCCAGCTGTTTTTCAAACTTTTTTCTCTCTATCACAAGAAACATGCTCGGCTCAGGAAAAATTATTTCTGCCTTTTTTTTGTTTTGGGAAAAAATTTTTATTTTTTTAATCTCGTTACCCTCAGGTTTCATACCTAAGTTTTCAAAAACAAAGCGCGCAAGTGCTTCACCGCACTGTACTGGTGCCCCTATTGCTGGGTGTTCCTCAACAAGGAGTGTTTTAAGGTTGTGTTCAGCACAGCTTTTCGCGGATGAAAGTCCTGCTGGTCCTGCACCAACAATTATGACATCATAGCTTTTATCAATCATCATTGTCATCTCCTGAACCGTGTTCCTTTTCACGAGAAAATTTATGAAATAAATTTTTGAGTGTGTGGAAAGTTATACTTTCCATACTATAAACATAGTTCAACATACTATCATCTCCTGACCTGTTATTCGTTTTCATAGCATATTTCAACATACCATCATCCATTTTTTTCACCCGCAAATCTCCCAAACTTAAACTCACATCTCGACTGAACAGTAGAACCCATAAGATAACCAAGTATAAGATAGGCAATCAGGAATATTACTGGTATTATCCCAATTTTCCCAAACATCACAGAATAAACAAGCATGCCACTTAATGTAACATCAAAAAGAATTGTTTTCCTATGCTCCACAGGTCTATCTTTTGTTGCAAACCTCCATAAAATAAATGCCTGGGATGGAACACCGTAAAGAAGGAGGAATAGGAGATAGTAAACGTTTTTGCAGGCAAAATATGCAAGTAAACATGATGCCAGGAGGCCTATTTTCAACGCTACACCATAAATCAGATAGGGATGAAAACCAAGTTTTTTGCCTGATTTCACCTTGCTCAGCACTGCGAAACTTTTGACACCATCACTTCTATCAGCATCCACATCCTTCAAACCGTTTTCCCACTGGGCAAAACATGTTGTTGCAAAAACTGTGACAAGTACAAAAAACAATGTGTAAATAGTTGGCATTCCACCCACAGCAAAAACACCAAATAAAAC
>Ga0210017_1004735_pt1 | contig 11080 bp, 10 predicted proteins | sample CryGeyCG2014_020_FD_183966 | JGI IMG/M metagenome (GOLD analysis project Ga0210017, IMG submission 183966) | Groundwater microbial communities from aquifer - Crystal Geyser CG08_land_8/20/14_0.20 (SPAdes) (version 2) | ecosystem: Environmental > Aquatic > Deep subsurface > Groundwater | place... | reverse complement strand
TAAGGCCGAGTATATAGTATTTAGTATATAGTATTTAGTATATGCTTGAAAAAAAATGCCAGATACTAGATACCAGATACCAGATACAAGGATAGCGCCATAGACCACTTCGTCGGGTATGACATAGGTTCTTAAATCGGAAACGAAAATGACTATCAAAGAACAGCTAACAATTAACAGATAACAAAGATAAAACAAATTTTGAAAACTGATAATTGGATATTGATTGAAAATTGCTTGCCCTCCGAAGCCTTGGCGAAGGAGGGAAAATTGATAATTGAAAATTAGTAGAAATAGAAGCGCTGTCGCTATTTCTACTAAGGGATACTGCCACGAAATTGGCTCCTTGCAATACCGGCATTTCCCGCCAAGAGAAATAAAACTAAAAACAGGAACCAAATCCTGCCAACTAAGCTGATGATTACATTTAGGGCAAAACGATCTTCCCTTCAGAAAGCTTTTCCCGACTTCCAGCCGATAAATTATGCAGTTCAAAAAAGAACCAACGACTAAGCCAAAAATAAAGAAAATAAAATAGAAAGTAAAAAGTGGCATTTGAAAAATTTTAAAGCTTTGCTCCAGTTATAAACGACCCCACCGCAAGCGATGGGGCTTTTCTCTGGACAAGTTCCTTTAGCGACTTTTTCCCCGCCACAAGTACGGCGTATTCTTGTTGCCAGAATAAAACTTAGACAAAAAACAAAACAATGTTTAGATTATTAAGGACAGGCAAAGACTGCGCCGCAAACAACATTGTTTTTAAGTGTTGCCTTACTGTCAACACAATAACTTGTCCCACCTGTTGCTAAGTTAGAAGAGGCGCACCAAGCGTCATTGGCAGGATTTATGTTACAAGTTACTGTAGTATTACCGTTCTGGCTCTTTATGCCAAGGCAGATATTTTTCCAATCTTTACCGCCCCCTGCACAATTATCATTGCTGCAAAAACCCGAATAATTAGGATTACCATCTATCCAAAACTCGCCGGCTTTTATTAATTGGACCAGGTTTGCCTTAATTGCATTATCTCTGGCCCTAGTCCTAGCCTTGTTCACATCAACGAGAATAATGCTACTTAGAATGCCTATTATCGCTATTACGACTAAAAGCTCGATTAAAGTAAAGGCTTTTTGCTTCATTTATTCTCCAAGTATTTAAGTTTTAATTATGCTTCAACCTTTTCAAAATTTATTTCTCAATTATACAACATTATTCGAATAAGCTACAGTTATTTTTCCACAACCCAAAATAATTGAAATTAAGAACCGCACCGCAGAAGCTATCAAGCTTGTTGTCCACGTGTTAATTGTAAAGTAAAAATTCTTGTGTTAATATTGAGTGAGAAAACTAACATATGCCTATTAAAAAAGAACTTAACTTAACCAAAGAGTTCATACGAACTGATTTTAAGCTTCGTTATCACGGCTCTTATTTGGGCTTTTTCTGGGCTTTTTTAAAACCGTTACTAATGTTTGCAGTCTTGTTAGTGGTTTTTTCAAAATTTATGAGATTTGAATATGAAAATTACCCTCTTTATTTGCTTTTGGGTATTATAATGTGGAGTTTCTTTTCAGAAGCTACCCTTTTATCAATGAATTCTATTTTACAAAAAGGGGGACTGATTAAAAAAATATATTTCCCAAGAATAATTATAGTAATATCCTCTAGTATTGTTGCCTTTATCACTCTGTTTTTTAACCTTTTAGTTTTTGCCTTCTTTTATGTTTTCCTAAAGCAAACTTTCAACTGGACGATACTGCTTTCCTTATTTTTCATTGTTGAGTTATACATTATAGTTTTTGGCTTTGCTTTAATGCTTAGCGCTCTTTACACTAAATTCCGCGATTTGCTTCATATATGGGAAGTTCTTTTGCAAATTGGCTTTTGGGCAACACCAATAATTTATCCCCTTCAAATTGTTCCAGAAAAATATAGATTTTTTATGTTTTTAAATCCTTTTGCCAGAATAATCCATAATACCCGATTAGTCCTTATAAACCATCAATTGCCAAGCATCAAAGACTCCTTTTTCCCCTTGTTAATTGGAGTTGCTGTATTGCTTCTAGGTTATTTTATTTTTTCAAAAAGAGTATCTTTTTTCCCTGAAGAAGTTTAGAAAATATGAACGATAAAAAAATTATTGAACTTAAAAATGTCTCAAAGGTTTTCCGACTACCCCATGAAAGACAAACAACATTTAAAGAGCGCCTTTTTAGTTTCTACAAAAAGAATTTTTGTGAAGAACTTTGGGCCCTAAATAGTATAAACTTATCAATAAATAAAGGAGAGTTTATTAGTTTTATTGGACCCAATGGTAGCGGTAAAACAACTTTATTAAGACTTATATCAAAAGTATATTTGCCAAGTGATGGAAAAGTTATAGTTAATGGCGCCACAGCACCATTTTTAGAATTAGGCATTGGTTTCCAACCCGAGCTAAGCGCTAGAGATAATATATACCTTTATGGCGCAACCCTTGGCCTTGCCAGAAAAGGAATAAACGAAAGGTTTGAGGATATTCTTCATTTTTCTGGGCTTGCAAGATATATTGATCAGAAAATTAAAAATTTCTCTTCGGGAATGGAAGCTCGCCTTGCCTTTTCAATAGCCGCCCATGCTGATGCTGATATTTTGTTGGTAGATGAAGTCTTAGCTGTAGGAGATATAGAATTTCAAGAAAAGTGTTTTGATTTATTTAAAAAGTTCAAAGAACAAGGTAAAACTATTATTTTTGTCAGCCACGATTTAGATATAGTCCGGGAATTTTCTGATAGAGTTGGACTAATAAAGAATGGTGTCTTGGAAGGAATAGACAGACCTCGCGAGATAATATCTAAGTATGTTAAAATTACCAGCGCTTGTTAATTCAATCAAAGTAACTCAAAAGTTAAACCAGCAAAATTATGAAAAGAACTTTAATTACAGGAGGATGCGGATTTATCGGCCATCATGTGGTCGAACACATAATAAAAAATACTGATTGGGAAATTGTTGTCTTAGACAAACTAAACTATGCTAGCTCTGGCTTCGATAGATTAAGAGAGATTAATGTATTCGATGATAAAAGAGTATTGATACTATCGACTGATTTTACAAAACCAATCGAAGACGGACTAGTGAAAGAGATTGGAAATGTGAATTATATTTTTCATCTAGGAGCTGAAACGCATGTAGATAGAAGCATTGAAAGCCCGGAACCATTTGTGATGACAAACGTAGTCGGCACGATGAGACTTCTTGACTTTGCGAAAGATCTTAACAATTTAGAGTGGTTCGTTTACTTTTCAACTGACGAAGTCTTTGGTCCTGCCCCAGAGGGAGTGTATTACAAAGAATGGGATAGATACAATTCAACCAACCCTTATGCAGCTACTAAGGCTGGGGGCGAAGAATTAGTTTTGGCTTATGCCAACACTTATAAGTTGCCAGCTTTTATAACCCATACAATGAATGTCTTTGGTGAAAGACAACATCCAGAAAAATTTATCCCAATGACTATCAAAAAGGTTTTGAAAGGCGAAAGGGTAATAATTCATTCAGACCCAACCAAAACAAAGCCTGGTAGTAGACATTGGATACACGCAAGAAACGTTGCGGCGGCGCTTTTGTTTTTATTAAATAATGCTGAACAAAGAGAAAAATACAATATTGTTGGCGAAAAAGAAATTAATAACTTAGAAATGGCCAAGCTTATAGCCAAAGTTTTGAACAAAGAGCTAAAATATGAAATGGTCGACTTCCACTCGAGCAGGCCGGGGCATGATTTAAGATATGCTTTGGACGGAAAGAAGTTAAAAGAAATGGAGTGGAAATTTCCTATAGGCTTTGAGCAAAGTTTAGAAAAAACCATAAAATGGACTTTAGACAATCAAAAATGGCTAAACAACTTTTAGGATTCTGAGGATTTTTTAAAAAAGTTTTATTCTTAGCTGAAACAACTTCCATAATACCCGAATACCCACTTTAAGTAGATACTCACGGCTAAAGCCGTGGTCTCCTGCTAATTTGATGAATTACGAAAAACCGAAACTTACGGGCGAAAGGATGACTCCTGAAATCAACCGAGATGATTTAATCTATGCCGAACATATAATTCGATATTTTTTTGGTAGCCAATTTGTTCGAAATAAAGTTGTTCTTGATGTGGCTTGTGGTTCAGGTTACGGTTCTTTCTATTTACACGAGAAAGGCGCAAAAAAAGTGTTTGGCCTAGATATCTCAAAAGAAGCGATTAACTATGCTCAGAATAAATATTGGAATCCTGGTATAGAGTATATGGTTGGCAATGCAGAAAATATCCCATTCAAAGACAATAAATTTGATGTAGTTATTTCTTTCGAAACAATTGAGCACCTAAAAAACCAGGAAAAGTTCTTAAAGGAAATGAAGCGGGTGATGAAAAAAAATGGCATTGCTATAATTTCTACTCCCAATGCTTTAGTTTATCCCAAAGGTAATATTTTCCATATTAAAGAGATGGCCCTCCCTGAATTAAAAAAACTTTTATACAAATATTTCAAAAATTTGAACCTGTATTATCAGCACAATGTATTATCTAGTTATATCTTAAATGAAGAAAGTATTAATAAATGTTTTAATAAAGTTACCACTAAAAACATTAAACTTTCTAAGCTTAGTAGTAATTTGAATTTATATTTAGTTTCCATAATGAGCGATGGTAAAATACCAAAAGCTATGGAATATGTCGCTTTGTTCAACGACAGGGAATTGAAGGTATCGCAAAAAGAGTTACAGTTATGTCAAAGAGAAATACAAAATATTTATAACTCCCGCGGGTGGAAGATATTCTCCTTTTTACATCGAGTTAGAAAATCCATCCCTATTTTGAAAAACCTATGAGAAAGGTAAGCATCATTACCCCTACCTACAACCATAAAGAATACATTGAGCAATGTATTAAAAGTGTACTAGCACAAACGTATCAAAATTGGGAACAGATCATTATCGATGATGGTTCCACAGATGGAACAGGCGATGCTATACGAAAATATCAAAACCCGAGAATTCGTTTTTATCACCAGTCAAATATAGGAATATACAGGCTTGCCGAAACTTACAATAAAGCGCTTGACCTGGCTGAAGGAGAACTTATTGCCATTCTCGAAGGAGACGATTTTTGGCCAGCGAATAAATTGGAAACTCTTGTTACGGCCTTCGACAACCCTGAAATAATATTAGCTTACGGATTTGCCCTTCTTGTGACTGCAAGCGGAAAAGAGATAGCCTTCACTATTCCTACCTCTTGGTTCCTTAAGCACTTCCCGACCCGGGTACTATTCAATGAACCAATTGGATCGGCAACGTGCACAATGGCACGTTCTGACGTAAGAACCTTTACGTTTCCGTGTTCGGTAATCATCAGGACTGAAACGCTTAGAAAAATTGGCGGTTTCCAAAACGTCCCAGGACTTCCTTTTGTGGACTTTCCTACTTTTATTACTCTTGGTTTGCAAGGCAAGTTCTTTTTTACGCCACAAATAATGGGTTATTGGCGACAACATGTTCGATCAAACACACAAACCCGAGACGAAGAACGGACCAACTATCTTTTACGAGACTTCGTTTTAAAATTCTTGGACACTAACCAGAAACTACTTATGTTGCCTATGTCAGTCTCTGAACTGCATAGAATAGAAAAGACATGGGAACGCATTCCTGAAGAAAGCGCTTTCAGCCAAGGAAGAAGACTTTTATTAATGAAGGAATGGAAACGAGCTCGCTCTCAATTTATAAAAACCCTAAAAACAGAAAAGCGACCTAAACGATGGGTAGCCGCAATTGTGGGTTATTTTGCTTCTTGGTTACACCTCGACATAGAAACTCTCTTTATTCTGGCTAAAGGCAGGGGTTCGAGTCTAAAAAATGTATTAATTTCAAACTACAAAGATAAAAATAGTTTCAAAAAATAGAGTAAAAAAAACTCATTATTAATGATGCCTATTATCTGTTAGTTAAAAATGACTCACTTTATAACGCTTGTTTTTTATTAGGATGACCTCTCTTTCAATCATAATTACGCATTATAAAACCCCGGCATTCTTAAAGGATTGCATTGGTGCTATTAAAAAAAATGTGCGCGACATTGTATACCAAATTATAGTTATAGATAGCCAATCTTGCAAGGAAAACCAAGAAATGATTTATAAATTATTTCCAGAAGCAGTATTCCTGCCTTTCAAAAAAAATATTGGATTCAGCCGTTCAATTAACCAAGGAATAGAGAAAGCCCAAGGAAAATATCTTTTAATAATGAATGCTGATACAAGAATCGATGCGGAGACAACCATACAAGAGATGATTAATTATCTAGAAAAAAACCCTGAAATTGGACTTTTAGGTCCAAAACTATTGAATATCGACGGAACTTGGCAGCAATCTTTTTTCAGATTTTATGACCCGATTTCTCTTCTCTGTCGAAGAACTCTTCTAGGAAAATTGCCTTGGTTTAAAAATTTTCTAAATCATTTTCTTATGAAAGATATTCTTGAAAGAGGTGTTGTTCAAAACAATAAACCTATCCCAGTAGATTGGCTTATGGGATCTGTCCTTCTTACAAAAAGAGATGTAGTAAATAAAGTTGGTCTTTTGGATGAAAGATTCTTTATGTATTTTGAAGATGTTGACTGGTGTCGCAGATTTTGGGAAGCTAGTTTCAGTGTTGTTTACTTTCCGAAAGTTCATATCTATCACTATCATAAAAGGGCTAGCAAGAAAGCTGGCGGAATCCTTGACTTATTTCTTTCCAAATATGCCCAAATTCACATTTTAAGTGCACTCAAATACTTCGCCAAATATAAATTTAAAACGCCATCATATGGGCTTTAAGTATGGATTTTAAATATAATCTCCGTAACTCAATAATAATTTTTATTTTTTCTTTAATTTTAGCTATCCCTCCCTTTTTGTGGGGAGGAAAAGAACCTACGGCCAAGTTTTTATTTTTTAGCCTTTTATTTCCTTTAATTTGTCTGTTTTGGAAAAGAAAAAGTAAGTTTAGGACAAATAGCCTTCTACCTTCATTTGTTTTACTGGCTATTTTTGTTTTAGGGATTGGCTTGTCTATTATTTACTCACCAGAAAAATATCACGGCCTTGAGACCTTTTTTTTATTTTTAGGCTATTTTATTTTGCTTTTCTTAACCTTTGACTTTGTAACCCCTGAAAAGCAATTAAACTATTTTAGCTTTCTTGTCTTGGGAATAGGCACAGTTCTTTCACTAATGGGAATTTACGAATTTATCCTTTCTCAATCTTTTGGCTACCCAAGAATTGGCTCTACTTTTGATTATCATATTCCTTTTGGTGAATTTTTAATTTATCCCTTATTCTTGGGATTATCTTTGCTATGCTTGTCTTCTTTAAAGCGCCTTTGGAAAATTTTATTAATTATTGCCAACTCCTTTTTGCTAATAACTTTCCTTTTTGTTTTCTCTCGCGGAGCATGGCTAAGTTTTTTATTGATTTCTTTTGTATTAGTTTTGTTTTTTTGGAAAACTATTTTTAAAAAGAGAGTCTTAATTTCTTTGGTTTGTATAATCATAATTTCTACAATTGGAATTTACAGCTTATACCAACTAAAAGTCCAGCAGGCAGAAACTGTATCTCAAAAAGTCTTGTATAGCCAAGAAACTATGAAAGAAAATGCGCTAACTGTTCGTTTCTATTTTTGGCAAAGCGCTTTGGAAATTTTCAAAGACAAACCTATTTTAGGGGGCGGCTTGGAATCTTTTAGGTCTCTACACCGCCAGTACCTTAAACCTCCTTTCTTCTATACTGCAGACCCGCATAATTTTTACTTGAAAATTCTAGCTGAAACAGGAATTATATTATTTCTTGTGTTTTTGGGCTTTATTATTAGTTTGGTTTATTGCTCTTTCTTTCTTTTAAAAAAGACTAAAGCTCGTTTGCAAGGCAAGGTTGAAACTACTGATCTGTTCTTAATAGGAATAATAGCAGGAGTAGCAAGCGCTATAATTCATAATTCAATAAATTTTGGCTGGTATTTCCCAGCGAATTCAATAATGTTTTTTATGTTCTCTGGTATAATTTTGAAAGCCTACTGGCTAGAAAAAAAAACAAGAGATAAAAAAGAAGAATCTTTGCGCGCTAATGGTAAAAACAAAACTTATGCTTTGCTTTCTATTTTTAGTTTAATTCTTTTTTTTGTAGGAACTATTACTTTAATCTCTGACTTTTATGCCAAACACGGACAAGTGTCTTTAGACGATGGGAAAATAAAAGAATCCTTATTTTATCTTGAAAAAGCTTTAAAAACTAATCCCATAAATCCAGACTATAATACATCTGCTTCTTTAGCATATTTTCTGTTAGCGCAAAAAGATAGCGAAAGCCAACAAGAATTTTTGTTAAAAAGCAAAAACTTTAATGAAATGTCTTTGAAATGGACTGCCAATCCAAGCGATTTGAACTTTCAAGGAAAAATTTATATTTTCGAAAAAAAATACGATCTGGCAGAAAAAAGCTTCAAACAAGCTATAACAAAACAGCCTGTTGGCTTTGACGGCTATATAGAATTAGCTAATCTTTATACACAACAAAATCGCTTTTCAGAAATTTATCTTTTGTTAGATAATATTTTGCCAAAATACCACAAAGAATACATTCTTTCCCCTTATTATATGGTGCCAGACAAAAAAGTTCCGCTTTATAAAATATCTCTTTTGCACAATATAAATGGCGCAGCTTATCTTAAAGAAGAAGAATTCGAAAAAGCTGAAAAAGAATTTAAAAAAGCTGTCTATTACTTTTCTGAAAATGAATTAGCCTATGCGAATTTAATAGATTTGAAAATCAAAACCAATGAAAAAGAACTAGCTAAACATTATTTACAAGAAGGACTAAAAAACAATCCAAATAGTATTATTCTAAGAGTAATGGAGTCTTTGCTTGAAAGGTAATAATCAGTAAGCTGAGCTTCTTTTGAGGAACAAAACAAGGGTTTTTAGTAAAATTTCAAAATCCAAAAGGAGCGACCAATTTTTAATGTAATATATATCCAACTTAACCTCCTCTTCAAATTTTAAGTCAGCTCCTCCGTTAATTTGCGCCAATCCTGTTATGCCAGGCCGTACAAAAAAAGTTCTTCTGTGATGTTTTTGATACTGAACAACTTCCTGCGGCTCATGCGGCCTAGGACCCACTAAACTCATCTCGCCTTTTAAAACATTAATTAGTTGAGGTAGTTCATCAATAAAGGTCTTACGTATAATTTTTCCTACTTTAGTTATGCGGGGATCATTTTTTATTTTAAAAAGTGGACCATCGTTTCTTTCGTTGTATTTAAAAAGTTCTGGCTTTAAAACTTGTGCATTATTTACCATTGAACGGAATTTATAAAGATAAAATTCTTTCCCTTGACTAACTCTTTTTAGCTTTATAATTGCAGGTCCCTGACTCTCGGTTTTGATAATTAAAGCTAAAATAGCCCAAAAAGGTAAAAGAAAAATAATGCCTATTAAAGAAACTGTAATATCAATTAGCCTTTTGACAATTCTTCCCCAATCCTCCAAAGGCGTTCTTTTTAACCCAAGGATTGGACGACCGTTTATCGTTTCAACTTCAATATTGGTGAAAAAAGCCTGAAATAGATCCGGTACGAACTTAAATTCAATTTGATTTTCTTCGCAAAAATTTATTAAGTTTACAGTTTCTTGTCTTGGATAATTTGGATCGCAAAGAATAACTTCATCAAACAAAATATTGTTTAAGCTGGTCTCCAAAGAATTTGGAGTAAAAATTGACAGCTCGCCAATAACTTTGTATCCAAGTTCAGAATGTTTTCCTAATTCTCCTTTAACTTCGTTTGTGCTCTGCTCTTTGCCTATTAATAAAACTCTTTGAATTCCCGGACTATAATAACGCCATATCTTTCGCATTACTGCCCTGCCTATTACAACCAAGCTAATCGAAAAAAACCAGGTTGTCAAAATAATAAATCTAGAATCGAATAGCTCTCGCGTGAAGAAAATAAATATAACTAGCACTATCAAACCGGCAGAACAAGCAATTACTATTTTGGCAATCTCTTCTGCTAGCCCTTGTCTAATTTTTGAATGGTAAAGACCCACTATACCGAAAATAATTACTAGTAACACAGAATTAGCTATTGTCAAAGGGAAATAGCGAAAAAATGAAAAATGTTGGAAAAAAGTTTGAGCAGGGCGCAAGGACTGCAATAAAGGCACGGTTCTTAAAAAATAAGCTATTAATCCGGCTCCAACCAGCATTAAAAAGTCTACCAAGACAAGTAAAATATTAAAAGCTAACTCTGGCTTTTTCATATATAATTATAATTTTACATAAGTAAAAGCTTTTTTTAGATTATAACAAAAAATATCACAATAAAAAGATTATTAAGTATAAGCTATAAGAATTCTAAGTGTTGTTTACACTTTTGACTAGATTCTTTAATAATAGCGAAGAGTTAATTTTGCGGTGCTCCGCAAAATTATACTCTGAGCGGTTAGCAACTGTAAATAACGTTGCTAATTCTAACACATAAGCCAACAACAAAACCGCAGAACTGCGGTTTTGTTGTTTTTGACTTTTATTAAACCTTACTGACAGGCCGAGCCAGTACTAGCCGTACAAGTAGGCTTGCTACTTCCTGCGTAACCCGAACTATCCGCGCACCATACGCCGGCTGGTGCTACTAAACTACCGCTTGCGCAGTAGCCGACGGTTGTAGAACTCCCACAGATCCAAGTTGCATTTTGGGCTTGAACGGCAACCTGAATTCTCACAAAGTCAGGGCTAGTGCAAACATCCGCGTAGCTGGAGCCGTGGCTGTCGTAATAAAGCTCGGCAGCGACCCTAGTTCCTTCAACATTGCTTTTAACAGCCGCGTCCTTGGCTTTATCTCTGGCACTATTTACACTCACCAAAACTATGGAAGACAAAATACCAATAATCGCAATAACAACCAATAATTCAATCAAAGTAAAACCTTTATATTTTTTTGTTAACATAACTTTAACAGTTTCTTAGCTTTTAGCTCTCGACCTTTATGTTCTTAGGTTCAGTTTTTATTATAAGAATT
>Ga0210017_1004727_pt1 | contig 11090 bp, 12 predicted proteins | sample CryGeyCG2014_020_FD_183966 | JGI IMG/M metagenome (GOLD analysis project Ga0210017, IMG submission 183966) | Groundwater microbial communities from aquifer - Crystal Geyser CG08_land_8/20/14_0.20 (SPAdes) (version 2) | ecosystem: Environmental > Aquatic > Deep subsurface > Groundwater | place... | reverse complement strand
TGAAAGGATGGAATTTATGTTCTATGCAAAGAAACCTCCACCTAAAGATAAGAATAAGCTGACTGTTTGGATAGAGATGCAAAGATTATCTTAACAGAGTTGCCCGAAGGGCATTAACTTGTTTTAAAGGTAAGGGAGTATAAGTTTGGCTTTTCAATTCTTCCTGTAATCTTAACAAATTCTCCCTTAAATTTATCTCAAATTTAATGACATAATTCTTTTTAGTCTTGCCTCTTCTGGCATTTTTAAATGCCAATTCTAAGTTTTTCGAAGAAATAATTTTCACGAACAGGTTTCTATATGTTTTCATCTTAATGTGACTTGGGCTATTTCCGAGAGCAGGGTACTCATTCTGAGGATTCCTGTTGCAGTTGATGTTGAACCTGTTCTGATTAGCGTTAAGCCTCACGATTTTAGTAGCAGATTTACCTTACTATCACCATAACTTTAGTATTCACTCAAACTTGCCTAGGGTTTTCATCGCTACTAACTATTGTTATTGAATTTTATAGCATTTAGACTTATTCTATCTATGCCATGATAAACCTACATGTAGCCCAAGTCTTTATCTCTCTAAAGAAAGATAAAATTTAGGCAAAATTAATAAGAAAAATTACTTTAAAAAGTATTACTCAATTTCTGGGCGCGTCGCCTTCGGCGAAAACTTTACCCCCGAGAGCAGGATCCTCAAGCTGAGGACCCCCGTTGCAGCCGACGTAGAACCTGACCTGATTCGCGCCAAGCCTCACGACTCTTTCATCTCTTTGTTGTGGTCTTAAATTCATTCTCCAAATATAAGTTGGAGTTTCATTCAAAAATCCAAAATCTTTATCAATCTCTTTAATATCATCATTTGTCCCAAAAAGAGCTTGATAAGTTGATGGGTCTTTTGTTTGGGCAATTAATTCATCTGAACCAACAATATTTTCCTTAATAGAGTATTGCCCTTCCAAACCATATTTATGAATAAACTCATCTTCTCCAGAAGGATTATAAACTGCTCTTGTGCTTGTAATTAAAAAAAAGTTTTTTCTATGTGCCTGTTTTAAAAATTCTCTAATTTCATTAACCATCCCCTTTGCTTTTGGATTGCCCTTATTAACTCTTAAAGTGCGAGCAAGCCCTCTTACTTCTGGTGCGCTCAAATAACCAAAGCGACCTTGAGCTAATTCTGCTTTAGAAAATTGCGCGTGTTGATCCTGAGTTTTAAAAGCACCAGTATCAAGAAGTCCTGTACAAAGTTCAACAGTATAAATTTTTCCATCTGTACCTATTGGAACCGCATGAACTTTCCAATAACTTGTTGCTACAACTTTTTCTATTCCAAAATCTGAATTTGCCATTTTAGTCTTATTTTAGAGCGAATTTAGCTTTATAAACTTTTCTTTTGTTACTCTTTAAAAGTTAATAAGAATGTGTAACTTTTTCTCACTCCAAATAAATCGCCGGCTTGCCTGGCTTTGCCTTGCCTGCTTTATTTTGAGGGTCATATTTGTTTTTGTCAGCAGCAGAAAAAATCTTTATTTCCTCACTTTCCAGACTTTTATATAATTCAAGCTCTTTTGGAAGAACATAAACATAAACCTTCTCTGCTTTTTTGCCTTTGCTTTCAATTATTTTTTTAATGTTGTTAACAAAGATATTCTGGTAGCCAAAACTATTCCAAACAGAGAACCATTGTCGTTGTAGAGGTTCCTGTTGTCGCAATTGAACTCAGACTGGTTGTCATCACCAAGCCTATAGAGCCAAAGCACATCGTAGCCAGTTTACCTCATCAAAATATAATTTTGATGCCGAGAATCTTGCTCGTACATGCAAAAGTTAATTTGCCCACTGAAGCTTCATATTTCAGAAATTTTATTTTTCTTACTTAATGTCGCTTCTGTATTTCATGACATTAAAAACTTATGTTTTTAATTGGACAGAGAATATCAATTCTCTGGACTTAAAACTTCAAAAATCAAAGATTTTTGATAGTGCTCAGAAATCATAGATTTCTGACATAAAGTCAAATATGTCCTGATAAACTGGCGTGTAGTTCTGGCTACACCAGAACCTATAAACTTAGAATTGTGAATTTAAAAAACTATCTTTTTTGGTTAAAAAAGCTTATTACTTTTTCTAATTTTGATTTAGATAAATTACCTTCTTTAACCCCTCTTAAAATCGCTAAATATTTTTCTGCTTGTCTTGTTGTATAAGGCAAAATTTTTGGCGAAGTGCCTTCGGCACTTTCATACCCCCCAAACAGAGAACCACTGACGCCGCAGAGGCCCCTGCCGTCGCAACCGAACTCAGACAGGTTGCCAACACCAAGCCCATAGAGCCAACCAACACCAAGCCCATAGAGCCAAAATCCTCTTAATTTATTTTTTCCAATTATATCTTGCATATAAACTTTTGTTTGTTTAATCCCCTCTTTATTTCTTAAAAATAATCCATAGTCATTTGCTCTTGTTTTATTCTCTGCGAGAAATACAATAGTTTTGTCATCTGCAAAACAATCTGTAGAAACGTTATGAGTTTTTATTTTTCCTAAATCTACAACTCTTTGTTTATAAACTGGTTTTTTAGCATCTTGCTCTGCAATTCTTTCTAAAACTTTAACAGCAGGCTCATTTTCTAATAAAATTTTATCTGTTAAGTAGAATTCTCCTGTTTTCATAGCTTTAACTACTTGTTTAGCATAATCAATTAAAGGATTAAACTGCCCGCGTGTTGCTAAAATTCTTTTATTAACTTCACTAAAACTTGCATTATACCATGCGCCTTCTGTGCAAATATCTGCGTTAACTCCTTGCCTTATTCTTTCGTCCATTGCTTGTGCAGGTGTTGCAAATGTTTGTTTTTGCTTAGCATCTGCTACTTTTTTCAAAGCAACTGCAAAATTTCCTCTGTGCCTTTTGTAATTCATCATGCTTTTCCTAAGAAAACTGCATTTTTAAACCTTTCTCTTTTGTCTTTTAAAAGAAGTAACAAATACTACTCTATTGAAATTCCAGGTTTTCCTGGCTTGGCTTTTATTATTTTCTCTGTTTTTTCAGCATCTTTTATAGATAAAATTTCAACAGGCATGTTAAATGTTTTTTTTAATTCCTCTTTTGCCTCTTTGTATATATCAAGCTCATTAGGAATTGTAAATATCCTTATCTTTTTCTTTTCTTTCAACTCATTTCTGTTTTCAAGAATTTTTAAAATATTGTTAATGTCTTCTTTTAGCTTTTCAACTGCCGTGTCTTGAATTTCAAATTTCTTGTCAATTTTCTTTTCATCTGCTACAGGCCAATCTGCCAAGCTGATAAACTGCTTGTTGCCTAATTTGCTCCACAATTCTTCTGCAATATGCGGGCAGAACGGAGAGAGAAGTTTTAAAAAAACTTCTGCATCTTTTTTGCTTATTTCTTTTTCTTGCTCAATTGCTTCAAAAACTGCTCTTAACTTTATCACAGCAAGATTATACTTAAAATTTTCAATATCTTCTGTAATTTCTTTTATTGCTTGATTTATTTTGCTTTCAATTTTATTAGAAGATTTGCTTATTTTTGCATTTTCAAAATATTCTATAATCTTATTGACAAAACGCAAACTTCCCTGAATTCCCTGCTCGCTCCATTCAATATCTTTGTCTGGCGAGGCAAGAGAAACTAAAAATAACCTGGCTGAATCTATTCCATATTTTTCACTTACTTCTTCTGGCAGAACAACATTTCCTTTGCTTTTTGACATCACAACTCCATCTTTATGCAGCATTCCTTGATTGAACAGCTTTAAAGCAGGCTCGCCTATATTCAACAAGCCTAAATCTCGCAGAAATTTTGTATAAAATCTAAAATAAATCAAGTGCATGCAGGCGTGCTCTGCTCCGCCAATATACTGGTCAATTGGCATCCAGTAAGCAGCTTTTTTCTTGTCAAAAATCTGTTTTTTGTTCTTGCTGTCGCAGTATCTTAAAAAATACCAAGATGAGTTTACAAAAGTGTCCATTGTGTCTGTTTCTCTTTTTGCTTTTCCTTTGCATTTAGGACATTTTGTGTTTATCCAATCTTTTGCAGTTTCCAAAGGATTTCCGATTCCAAATTTAGCTTTTTCAGGAAGTTTTACTGGAAGCTGTTTTTCTGGCACAGGAACAATCCCGCATTTATCACAATAAACAATTGGAATCGGAGTTCCCCAGTATCTCTGCCGAGAAACAAGCCAGTCTTTTAGCCTGAAGTTTTTAGTTTCCTTTCCTAAGTTTCTCTTTACAAGTTCTTTTGTTATCTTTTCAATTGCATCTTTGCTGTTCAAGCCATCAAATTTATTAGAATTCACTAAAATTCCTTCATCAACATAGGCTTTTTCTTTTGTGTTGCTTTTCTCGCCTTTAACAACCTCTTTAATAGGCAAATCATACTTTTTTGCAAACTCAAAATCGCGTTGGTCATGGGCAGGAACAGCCATCACCATTCCGCAGCCATAATCAGCTAAAACAAAATTGCCTGCATAAACAGGGACTTTTTCGCTTGTTAAGGGATTTTCTGCAAAAGAGCCTGTAAAAACACCTTCTTTTTCCAAACTCTCAATTTCTTCTGCGCTTCCTGCTTTTTGGCATTTTTTAACAAACTCTTCAACTTGTTTTTTCTTATCATTAGAAGTTATTTCTAAAAGTTTTGGATGCTGGCTAGAAATAACCATAAATGTCACGCCATAAATTGTGTCTGGCCGGGTTGTAAAAATCGGCCATTTTTTTCCATTAATAACAAAGTTTATTTCAGTTCCATAAGATTTTCCAATCCAGTTTTTCTGCATTATTTTAATTCTTTCAGGCCAGTTCAGGCTGTCAATTTTATCATAAAGCTCTTCTGCATAATTTGTGATTTTGAAAAACCACTGCTCAAGCTCTTTTGTTTCAACTTCAGTATCTTCATGGCGCCAGCATTTCCCATTATGCACCTGCTCGTTTGCCAGGACTGAATTGCATTTTGGGCAGAAGTTAGCAGAAGCTTTTTTCTTGTAAACAAGCCCTTTTTCAAACATTTTCAAGAAAATCCACTGGTCCCATTTGTAATAATCTGGGTCGTGGCTTTTAACCATCCTGCTCCAGTCATAGCTTAATCCTAAAGCTTTCTGCTGCTTTATAAAATTTTTAACAGAAGCATCTGTGTATTTTTTAGGGTGGATTTTTTCTTTTATTGCTGCGTTTTCAGCTGGCAAGCCTAAAGAATCATAACCCATTGGATAGAGAACATTATAATTTTGCATTCTCTTAAATCTTGCATAAATATCTCCAATTGTGTAATTGAAAGCATGCCCCATGTGCAATCCGCTTCCAGAAGGATAAGGGAACATCTCTAACACATAAAATTTCTTTTTCTTTTTGTTTTCTTTAACTTCAAAGCATTTTTTCTTTTCCCATTTATCCTGCCATTTTTTCTCTAGGGTTTTGAAGTTAATTTCTCCTTTTTCTGCCATCTTAAAACTAACAACTTCGCATTTTTAAATTATTCTAAATAATTTTATCCAATTCTCTCTTCAATTATATGCGAAATTGGCTTACCTGTTTTTTTCTTTATTTTATTAAGCTTGTTGATAGTGGCTACTGAGAGGGTTATGTCTATTCTTTTCCTTTGGAATGGAAGCTCGTGAGTTTTGTCGTAATTTTCAAGCATTTCAAAAGCTTCTTTATTCTCTTTCAATATTCTTTTTATTGTTTTTTTATCGAATTGCATTTTTAAGTCTCCAGACTATTTGTCTTATACTTGTTGTATTATTCTTAGCTATCGAGACAGCATGCCCAACTAATAATTCTCTGTCTATTATTTGTTTTTTGTTTTCTTCTGCAAGCCCATAAGCTAAAAACACTGCTGTTCTCTTGTTTCCGTCTGAAAATGGATGGTCAACTAAAATTGCTCTCCATAAATAAGCTAATTTTGCATAAAATCCTAGTTTTTTATCATTTATCCTTTCAATAGCAAAATCTAAGCTAGAGTCACTTCTAAGATTTCCTCCAAATCCGCTATTTATGCGAAGCAGGTCTTCCTTACTAATTTTCATACACATAAATATTGGTGAGGAGTATTTAAACCTTTCGGCTAAAGAATTATCTCTCAGCAAAACCCTTAAAAACCCTGGGTTTTTAATAAAATAACCCTAAAAGGAGAAGAGTTCTGATAAAATATTAAGATGGATAATAGAATTTCACTACCTATCAAAGTCAAAGAGTTATTTGTTCAAGAATTTGGTCCTGCAGAAGGGCCTAAAGAAGATTTCGAGTGTAAAGAATGTACAAGATGTTGTGAAACAATTGGAAAAGAAGTTGTTTTAACCCTGCCAGATATTCATAGATTAAGCAAACATTTTGGCCAAACAATGCCTGAAACTTTTGAGCAGCATCTTCAACTTCATGGTGCGCCTATGTTTATGGTTCATCAGTTTCTTCCAGATACTCAAGGAGACGTTCCTTTGGCTATTCAAATACCTATGCCTTGCAAATTTTTGCATGAAAATTATCAAGAAGGGAGAAGAGAGAATTGTACAGTAAATGCTGAAAAACCAACAATCTGCTTGTAGCCTCCTTTTTTGTTTTATGATGCCAGCCTCTTAAAAGATATTAATTCTTTAGGTTCTTTGGGAGCAGGAGTTCTTTTAGAAAACGTACTAGATTACTCTTGCATTCAAAACAAAAGAGCTTCTGTTGAACAAGTTTTGCAAGCTAAAGCGTTTATGGACTTGCATGAAAGAGAGTTTAATTATACTCTGAGGACACTTTACACACCAAGAATCGTTTTAGAAGAAGAACATGCAAACCAATTAATTAGTTATGTTGAATGCAATGAGCATAGTGATTGGTATCAAGAAGCAGCTAATGACCTACTCCAAAGAGCAAGATACTGGAGTGGCGATCATGAAAGGTGTTTTTCTGTTTTCATGAAAGTTGTGGCTAGAGAAATACATGAAAATTTCAAAAATAAAGCAATTGAAAGACTGCAACAAATAGAACAAAATCCAGAAATAATGCAAAGGATAGAAAAATATTCTAGACAATATTTTGCAATTAAAGATGGACAAATTCCGCCACATATTCAATTAGTCAGAGAAATAACAACGCAGGGCATGCCCAAGAGCAGATTAAGGGGCAGAAAAGGTAATTTATTTCTTCCTCAGCACAATCGCCTCTCTTTCATCTTCCCTCGCACCACTCGCAGCATTCTTCAGGGCACTCAGAATTCAGCAGTTTTATTGCTTTTTTCCATAAAGCTTCTGCGTTTTTTATGTCAACTGGCATTTTTACCAGCTGGTTTTCAAAAATTATTTCTCCTGTTTCCAGGACTTCTTTTGGATAATAGAATAGAAGAAAAGCAAAATCTTCTGTTTCATAGCCATTTTTTTGCAGGAGGAAATTGTAAAGATTTAATTGATTTTGAGAGCGGTCTGCTGTATCTTCTTTTAATGGAAAGCCGCGGGTTTTATAGTCAAGAACAATAAGCTTTTTTCCTTTGACAAGCAGATTATCAATAGATCCATGAAGAATGTTTCCTTCTTTGTCTGTCCAGCTTATTCCTTTTAGATTGTTTCTCCATATTAAAAGCAAGTTTTCATCATCAAATAATTTTAGATTCTTGCATTCCATCTTCTCACATAATTCGGGAGGCATTTTTCCTTTTTTCATAAATTTATCAAAATGTATTTTTAGAATTTTATCCATTCCACTAGGCAAACTTGGAAATACCCCACTTGGACGCTTCCACGTATCATGCTTATCTAACCAAAAGCATCTCGGGCATTCTTGCATGAGGTTTAAAGATGATAGGGAAAGTTTATAAATCATGTTATTCTCAAGAAAACTCAATTTTTATTCTTTTCTATCTCTTGATTTTAACCTTTTCTATTCCTGCTAATATTCATGCTAATAAACAACATCTCCTTGAAATAAACTTATTATGCTTTTCTCAGTACATTCCTTCAATCAACTCTTGCCAGGCTTCTACCCCCTCTTCATAATTTGTTTTAGAACAAACATTCTGATAAGAACAATAAGCACAAAACCCGGATTTTACTCTTGGAAATTCTTTAGCAGACTCGATTTGCTTTATTTTATTCATAACTTCTTGCTGTATTCTTCTTAATTCATCATCTGTTCTAATTGAAGTAACCTCTTGATTAAATGCCAGCATATACCATCTTAAAAAAACAGATTTAGCATCTGAAAATTTCTTTTTAACCCAAAGGCCGTACATAGCTAGTTGCCTGTCATTATCTGCTTCTTCTTGGCTTTTCATTCTAGAACCGGTCTTATAATCACAAACATAATAATTTCCTAACTGATCTTTTCCAAGTTTATCAATTCTTACATGCCAAAAATTTCCATCTGGAAGTAAAAGTTTATCTCGGGTCTCAAGACCTAAAACAACCATTTCTTCAAAAGGAGCATATCTGTCATAATATTCAGATATGAACCTTTCCCCCATTTTTTTGTAATTATTAGCATTAAAATTAGGTTTAACAATCAAAATATCCTCCGTATAATTTTCCCCCCATAAATAATTATAAAATTTTAATAAATCTCCTTTTACAACAACCCTCATAATTTGTTTATACTGATAAATCATTTCTAAGGTTTTATGAACCACATCCCCCATAAAAGCCTCAATTGTTGTTGGAAAATCTACCTCTATTTTGTCAATATATTTCAGCTTATATTGATGGGGGCAATTTTCAAATGTTGAGATTTTTGAATTAGAATAGATTGTCATTTTATCATCACTTAACTTATTAAAAAGAAGAGGTTTTAATCTTTTGGGTTTTTAGAATTAACATCCAACAACACATCCTTGTTCTTTAGCCTTACCATAAACATACTTTGTTAATTCCAAGACTGTTTTTTCTCTGCCATCTGGGCATTCTGGGGTAACTTCAAGAAATATAGCACTTCTTTCCTCCCCTAAAACTTTAATTCCTAATTCTTTTTCTATTCTGAATGCCATATCTAATGAATCAATAGACTCGGCACATAATTTGCTTACTAAACCAGCATCAGGTACAATTTTCTCAACATCAACGCCTAATACCTCGGTCAAACTCTCGTGAACAACAGAAACAATTTCATTTCCAACTACAGGATCATATTCCTGCCCAACAGCTTTTGCTAGCTCATCATATAATAGCTTATTTAAGTAAGCATCTTTCATGTTTTTCCTTAGAAATTCTCGTTTATAAGTATTTGTATAGTTTTTGTTAAATTAACTATTTTCAACAAACTTTTTAAACCCTCTACTTCTTTCTTAATTATGGTTAAGAAAGAATGCAAGGATTGCGGAAAGGAATTTGAAACTCCTTCCCACGCGAGATATCCAAGGAAGTATTGCGATAAATGCTCTAAGAAAAGAAAAAAAGATTATGAAAACATCCACTTAATAAAAGCGGGCGAGTGTGAAGAGTAGGGTTTTAGAATTAACTACTTCTCCGCAACTTTCACTTTTTCCATGACTTTTTGAAAATCTTCATAGCAGTTTTTAATTTTAGATACTGATGGGAGCAATGGGCGGTTGTGGGCTATGGCATTTCTAATTGGCTCTATTGCTTCCAGCTTGTTCCCCCATTTTCGGGTGTCTATGCAGGAAGCAAAGAATTTTTTGTTGTATTCTATAATCTCCTTGTAATCATAAAAATCAGCAAAAAGCAGCAGCTCAGCTTCTTTTTCTTCTTCTAACCCTTCTTCTCTTCTTGCTGCGCATTTTGCCCTTACTTTTTTGGGAATTCCTTTTCTCCACCAGTCTTCTCCATAACCATTTTTTAAAACCATCCTGATAAAATCCCGCAAGTTATTTTCAAATAAATACAAAGAGTCTTTCTGCGAGGATTTGTCTTCTTTTTTGGCAGAGCTTAAAGTTATGCACCTGCTCAAATACTCTTTTGCAGAAACCGAGTTTGGAAAGCGGGCGAGCAAATCTCTGAAGCATCTTTCAGCTTCTTTAAATTTGTCCTGCTTGTAAAGCAGCTCACCTAACATAACTCTCGGAGCCCATAGATTTGGTGCAAGCTCAAGAGATTGCCGGAACAGGTTTTCAATTTCTTTAATAGAATCAATATTTGCAAGTGGCTTTTTCATCAATCCTTTTCCCAGATAATAATAGTTCATAGGGTCAAGGGGCTTTTCTTTTATTTTTTCCCTTAATTCCTTTTCCATAAGCAGAAAAAGAACAAAGAGTATTTAGAATTATCTTCTTCCTAAAGAGTGAAAACTCTACAAGAAAAATTAAATTTGAGAAGTAAGTTTTAAAGCAGCTGCTTTTTTATCTTCTGCTTGATAAATATCCCTTCCAACAATAGCATGCCAATAATTTCCTGCAACTTTCCTGGCATCAGTAATATTTCCGCCCTGTGCAACAAACCCAGGAGCATAGAAAACAGGATTTTCAATACCTTCTTCTTTAACAATTTCTATTACTTTTTTGAAATCATCTAGTTTAGTTCCAGGAGCAACAAAATTGCTTATTCCGGCTCTTGCTGCAATTCTTATCATATTAAAAACACCTTCATCAGATAAATATCCTCCTTCACTTTGTTTGTAAGCTGCATGAGTCATTGGGCCTCCAGCAATAATATTTAATCCATTATCTAAAGCATGATAAATCCAAGCCCTCTGTGTTTCTGGGCCTGCCTGCGGGAATAGAATTATATTCTCTACTCCTGCTTTTTTCATTGTTCTTGCAAAATTTTTTCCCGTGTCTGGAATATCTGTTCCTGCTTTTTGATGGTCAAATATTATTGGCTTGTTTGTATGCTTTCTTGCAGTATCAACAACTTTAGGAATACCATATCCATATCCTAATTCAAATCCTACTTTATACCCTCCAATTCCTTCGACATCTGCTGTTTGTTTCACTAATTCTTCAAACTCTTCAATTGTTGAAACATCACAAGCAGGAATGACGCTTTTATCTCTATGAATAATTTTTTGTTCAAGTTTTCCAATATTTTCTTTTATAAATTATGGCTCTTAGCCAAATTTTGAACTGAATCGAATATAAATACAAAATTTCTAATACTGACTCCTGGAAAATTTGGAGCTTCGCCAACCAAATTTTCTTTCTTAACTTTGTTAATGTAAA
>Ga0210017_1004723_pt1 | contig 11095 bp, 13 predicted proteins | sample CryGeyCG2014_020_FD_183966 | JGI IMG/M metagenome (GOLD analysis project Ga0210017, IMG submission 183966) | Groundwater microbial communities from aquifer - Crystal Geyser CG08_land_8/20/14_0.20 (SPAdes) (version 2) | ecosystem: Environmental > Aquatic > Deep subsurface > Groundwater | place... | reverse complement strand
CACGCAAATTACTTCTTTGCCAAATAATTTTTCAATAATTTTTGCTTTTCTAGCATAAAAAGTCGGGGGAAAAGGATAAGTAATATAAATTTCTAATTGGCGGACCCAGACTCTTTTATACATTGTTGTACCAACAATATCGCCAAGTTTTGCTGCCTGAATCCAAAAGGAACCTTCTCCGCTATCTGATATTAAAATTTTTCTTTTTTGAGAGTCAAGAAATTTTACCAATTCAATTTCCTTTTTCAAAAATTCCGTATCAACCCAGGGACATTCGCCAAAAGGAAAAAAGGGCTCATTTTCCACCTGCCACATATTTATTGCAGTTGAATCTCGATACCTTAACACGATTTTTTCAATCAAATCCAAGATTTTTTCTTGCTGTTTTTCTTTATCCAGATTTTTCGCCCAATCTGGAATATGACACTCTGGCCAGCGAGGAGTTTTCATACCAATTACCAAAAGAAGCTTAGCTCCTTTTTCTTCGGCCGTTTTTATTTGCCAATCTAAATCTTCAAAATTATATTGCTCTTCTTCTGACTCAATCAAATCCCAATAAGTAGCTAATTTTATATTTTTTGCCCCCAAATCATCAACTAAAGCCGAATAAGTTTCCTGCCAATTTAAACCTAAACCTTCAGCGTGTTTTTGCGAAAAATTAACGCCCCAAACAATCTTTTCTGCCTCGGACGATTTGCCGACAAAAAAGAAGATTATAACCAGCAAGAGAAAAATTAAAATATAGAGCATAATTTTTTTAATCATATATCAAGCCCATGAAATGGGCGCGGATGGAGATAAATCTTTAGATTCATCAACTTGTTAAGAGTATTAACCCTCCTCCTATTAGCAAAATGGCAATTATTTTCTGGGAAAGAACTTCTTTTGAAATTTCTTCTTTCAAAATTTGGGGAAATTTCAAAGAAAGAAAAATTGAAAAAATAAACAGAAATACATACTGGGTTCCGTTTAGGGCATGAATTACGGGGACATACGCCAAGGGCGCTAAAAAAATTGCCCAGTTTTGCAGAATGGCCGCTCCGGCGCCGGCCGTCTGGTTAGAAAGGAAGACGACGGCTGTTTTTTTCTGAAACTTTTCTCTGGCGAAGAGGACTACGTCTTCTTCTTCACCTTCGTTCCGCTGTCGCGGAACTCGGTTTCTAAAGATTTCTTTTTTAATCTCCGGAAAAAAAATAAAAAAACAAACCGCCATCAAAAAACCGCCTATGCTCCTCCAAATAAAACCGTTCCAAAAGGGCTGGACCAAATAAATGTATTTAGTTAAGACAAACGCCAAAGAAAAGAAAAAGGCAGTCAAAATACAAAACTTAAAACTTTTTAGATTTATTAATTTTTCTTTTTTAAGATTTATCAAAATGCTGCCCAGAACCAATAAAATAAAAGCCATAAATCCTTTGGGAGATAAAATTTCTTGACCTAAAGTGAAAAGATATATTAAGCCAAAAGTGAACAAAGGAGTCAATCCCCCAATGGCCGGCACTACCCGGGAAGCTTCAAAAAGTTGAAGGGTTTTATAAAACCAAAAAAGGCCGTAAACAAAAACGGCTCCGGCCAGCAAACTTAAAGCAATCTGTGATTTTTCCGGTATATAAAAACCGACAAAAGGAGCCAAAACTAAAACTAAAATTCCCAGAGTTCCAACGTAAAAAGCGTAAACTTTTGGGTTTGGAATGGAGCCGGTTAAAAGATATTTATCTACCAAAAAAACAATGGCCAAAATAAAATAGGCTAAAATTGTTATGGTTAACCAGAGCATTTTTCAATTATTTCTTTAATCTTTAAGGTTCCTAATTTTTCGCCCTCAATAAAACCTTGCATAGCATGTTCAGCAAAATAACCTTTCTCTAACCAATCAAAAAGCCACTGATCGGTATTGCTTGGATTCCCCTGCGAATCTCCAAAACCTGATTTTAAAAGCCATCTTTTATTGAATTCCTCTTGAGAACCAATGGCTGGAGCAATAATAATTGGCATTCCCAAAGCTGAATAAAAAGAGAGTTCACTGGGTTTTGTCCATAAAATATCGGTTTGCCTTAAGGCCTGGTTGAATTTTTGGAAATAATTCTCAATGTCTTTTTCAAAAATAATTTCTACGTCCAAGCCCCGGGTGTTCTTTTGAAAATATTCTTTAGTTTTCTCTTTAATTCCGGCAACTAAAACTATTTTAATTTTTTTGTTTTTTGTTTTTTGAGCCAATTTCTTTGCAACTTTAATTCCGATTTCTTTCTGCGCTCCAGCTCCGCCGACGGCAAACATTAATGTCAAAGGATGATTGGATTCTTGGGACAATTCTCCTAAATGTTTTTCTACCAATGGCTCATAATGTTGAAAAAATCTTTTTTGGGGGTCAAGATTTAAAAGCCGATATCTTAAATTTTCTTTCAAAATTTCCAGATTCTCGCTTCCAACAAGATCTTGAGGAAGAGGATAGCCGGTTAAAAAAATATTATCCTCTCTTATTCCGTAAAGTTTTAATCTTTCAACAACCCTATCATTGGGGGCAAAATATTTAATTCTGCTTGCTTTAGGATTAAAAGGCGCCCAAGTTCTGGAAATGTCGGCATCGCAAACAATGCAAAAAATCTCTCCGGGATAATTAAAGTATTCGGCCATAAAAGCCGGCGTAAAAAACGTGGAGATAAAAGGCAGTTTTGCATTTTGCATTTTGCATTTTGCAATAAGATCTCTTCCCCAGCCCCTCTTAATCAGAGAAAAGATTTGCTTTAATTGGAAGTTAGGCTTTGACAAATCTCTTTTAGGGTAAAAACTGATAATTCTCTGAAATTGGTCAAAAATAAAAAATCCAAATTCACCAACTAAAGGAACTCTTTTAAATTTTGATATAAATTCGTAGAACCTTCTTGCTGTTTCCCAGGTTTCTCTGTCTTTTTTGGGAATCCCCGGATAGTCGTTGGCATTAATAATTTTCCCTTCCGTTGCCAAACTCTTTAAGGGATAAGCAGTTCTTTGATGGCCATAACCCATATTAACAGAGATAACCCAAGCCTTTTTGTTCATATTTTTATCTTACCATTAATATTGCAAAATTTTTAGTTTTCTTGCCCGCCCAAATTTTATCTCAGAAAACTTGGGCGGGTGAATCTTTCGTTAATCCGCCAAATAAATAATCCTAAAATTAAATAAGAAATCAATAACCAAAGCCAGGAAATCTCAAAAACGAAAGCTGAAAAAGAAAAACCGGAAAACCAATCAACAATTTTTATCAGATAAGTTAACAATAACCAAACGGGCAAAGAAAAAAACCAGCCAAAATAACTTAAAATTGTTCCGGATAAGGCAAAAACAAACCCTAAACCCATAATAAAAGGCAAAAGAGGGACGACAAGAACATTGGTAAGGGGAGCTATTGCTGAAAAATAGCCAAAATTATAAATTAAAATTGGCAAAGTAAAAACCTGGGCAGAAATAGTCATAATAGAAATATTTTTTAATTGGAGAAAGTCAGGAGCTTTATGCAATAAATTTTGAAAAATGGGCACAAGATAAATTATCCCCATCATTGCCAAAAATGACAACTGGAAACCAACATCTAATTTCAAAAGCGATGGATTGTGAGCCAACATTAGGGTGGCGGCAAAAACAATTGCTCTTGAAGAAATATTTAATCTACCCAAGTATTGTGCCAAAAGAAAAAGCCCGCCCATAATACCGGCTCTAATGGCTGAGGGCTGGAGACCGGTCATGACGATAAAAAGAAAAATTAAAATTATTGAAAAGTAAAATGCCTGTTGACGCCAAAAACCAAGGCCAATCAAAAAACTCATCAAAATCACGGTTAAAATCGCCACATGCATTCCGGAAATCGCAGTTAAATGTCGCACGCCGGCATAATTTAATTTATCTTTCCACTCTTGAGATATTTGTCTTTTGTCGCCCAGAATTATCGCAGCCAAAATTGAAGATTGAGGCGGAGAAAGATTTTGATAGATAACTTCTCTTAATTTATCCTTAAAAGACAAAATTTTAGCATAAAGAAAATTTCCCTGATTCTTTCCAGCTAGTTCAATTCCAGGATAATACATAACTGAATAAATCCCATCCTTTTTAAGATAGGCCTTATAGTTGAAACCTTCGAAAACCGGCGGCGCTTCCAGTTTTCCAATTATTTTTAATTTGTCTCCGTATTTGTATCCCGGATATTTTTCAGCGGTTACTAAAATCTTTCCATCAACAGAACGAGAACCGTTCTCGTCTTTAATAACCCGAGCCGCAGCGAAGGGTAAAGAAGAGGATTTATCCTCTTCGCCAAGTTGAATATTGCCTATCGTTAATTTTGTATGGGTGTCTCTAATATCTGGCTCGGCCGAAACCAATCCAACCAAAGTAATTTCTTGTTTTAAATCGTTATATTTTCTTAATTCATTATTCATAATTGTTAATTCCACTTGTTGATGCCGCCAAATTCCCAAAACCAAAAATAAAAAACAAAATCCAATAACTACTAATTTTTTATATTTGAAAAGAACTGAAATGAAAATTAAACCAAAAATTAACCCCGCGTATAATGACGGGGATAAAAATGAATTTAAAAAAATGCCTCCGATAAAAGAGAGACAAAAATAAAGAAAAATTTTTGAAGCGGTCATTTTGAATTCTTAATGAAAGGATGCTAATACGCTTAAAATTCCTTTTAATCCAACTAAAAAGGCGAAAATGAACAAAAATGACTGGGGCATTGAATAAAAAAGACTCAAAACAAGTAAAATTCCCGCTACGATATCCATTATACTGCCAATGTCAGCAATAAAAAGAAGCGCTTTAATAATTAAATAAGCAGCGAAAAACAATACTACCGCAGTGGGGATAGCAACTTCATAGAAACCCCTTACTAACAACAAGGCGGAGATGAGATCAGTTATTCCCAAAAGTAGCATATTATTTTTTAAAATCCAGTGGCGATTACCGTCACTTTTATCTCTCCTTGTTTTAAATTTTCATCCTGGACGGCGCCGAAAATTATTTTTGCTTCGGGATTAACCTCTTTGGTTATAAATCTGGCGACCTCATCAATTTCTGAAAGACTAATATCTTTTCCTCCGGAAACATTAAATAAAACTCCCTTGGCTCCTTTTACCGATATATCCAACAAAGGAGAACCGATAGCAGAAAGAGCTGCTTTTTCCGCTCTTCCTTCACCCTGAGCCCTGCCTACGCCAAAAAGAGCAGAACCGGCATTAGCCATAATTGTTTTAACGTCGGCAAAATTAACATTAATAATACCGGGCAACAAAATTAAATCGGAAATTCCCTGGACCGCCTGACGCAAGATATCATCGCAGACCCAGAAAGCGTTTATAAGAGAAATATTGGGATCTAGGGTAGAAAGAAGTTTATCATTAGAAATAGAAATTAAAGTGTCAACATTTTCTTTTAAGCATCTCAAGCCGTTTTCGGCAATTCTTAATCTGGCCTGCCCTTCAAAGGAAAAAGGTTTTGTAACTACGGCTAAAGTTAAAATTCCCAATTCTTTAGAAACTTGGGCAACCACGGGAGCTGCTCCCGATCCTGTGCCTCCCCCCAAGCCGCAAGCAATAAAAACCATATCCGAACCTCTCAAAACTTCTGAAATCTCCTGACGGTTTTCCAGCGCTGACTTTCTGCCAATTTCCGGATTCATTCCCGTACCCAAGCCTTGAGTGGTTTTTCTGCCAATCCTTAATTTTACATCCGCCCTGGCTTTAGCTAAATCTTGGGCATCGGTATTAATGGCAATCAACTCAATGCCTTTTATCTTGCATTTTGCCATCCTGGATATGGCATTTGAGCCAGAACCTCCCACTCCAACCACTTTAATTTTTATGATGTTTTTCATGGTAAAAAATTTCTAAATATTTTCTTTATTTTATTGCCCAGGCCGCCGGCAGAAAAACTGCCTTGTTCACCAGACCCTTCGCTTTCTGATTCGTTACCTCTAAAAACTAATCCGCAAACAGTAGCATATCCCAGTTCTTCTTCCAGTTCAGGAAAATAGGAAATTTTCCCAAGCCGACAAGGAAGTTTCAATTCTTTTTTAGCCAGTTCAATAATTCTCGACAGTTTTGCCCCTCCTCCTGTTAAAATAACGCCCGAGGGCAGCAAATTTTGTCTCGCGATTTTTTTTAATTCTTTTTGAGCTTCTTCAAAAATCTCTGAAACCCGCGCCTCAATAATTCCTGTCAATGTTTTCTGGGAAAAAATTAAAGGTTCTTCTCCTTCAATTTCAATTTTTTCTTTTTTATCATTCCCCTTAAAAACACAATTACCTCGTTGAATTTTTATTGCTTCAGCGATATCAACGTCTGTTTTCAGGCCAACAGCAATGTCTGAGGTTATATTGGCTGAACCGATAGGGAAAACAGCCAAGTGAACCAGATCTCCTTCTTCAAAAACAGCTAATTCTGAAATACCCGCCCCTATATCTAAGACTGCTGCTCCTAATTCTTTTTGTCTTTGGGAAAGAACAACGAATGAACTGGCTATTGGAGAGGGAACGATGTCCAAAACTTGGAGGCCCGCATCTAAAATCGCTTGGATTAAATTATTTTTATAAGGTGAAAAACTGCTTAAAATTAAAACTTCTGTTTCTAATCTTCCTCCCTGCAAACCTTCGGCCGCTTTTATTCCTCCTACGCCATCAACAATAAATTCTTTGGGGAAAGTTTCTAGAATTTCATTATTTGAGGGTAAAGAAACAGCCCTGGCAGCTTCCTGCAATACCCTTTCTACATCTTCTTTTGAAACGCTTCTATCGGCGCGGGAAACGGCAACCATCCCCCGAGACGAAGCGCAAGAGACATGGCTTCCTCCGATATTAACAAAAACTGAATTAATTTTTTGGCCGCTCTCTGTTCTTGCTTTGTCAAGAAGAATCTGAATTGTCCTGGAAACTTTATCAACATCAACTACAACTCCCCTTCTCACGCCCAAAGATGGTTCTTCTCCCCGAAAGACCACTTCAAAATTCGGTTCTTCGTTCCTCTTCTTTGCCGCAATCAAAATTTTAATAGTATTTGATCCTATATCTAAACCAGTAATTACTTTGGTTTTGGGCATAAGATATTTAGAAAAATTTTTTAAGATAATATTTTTGTTTTTCTTCCATTTTTCTGGCTTCTTTTACCGAGTCCCGCTTGCGGGACGAAGTCGAAGAAGAGGATTTATTCTCTTCGCCTTCTCCTTTTTCGTGGTCATATCCTAAAAGATGCAAGACGCCGTGAATTAAAACTTTGGCTAATTCTTTTTCAAAGGGCGAAGAGGACTTCGTCCTCTTCTTCCCCCTCGCTTCCGCAAGCGGAAGCTCGGTAGCAGATTTAAATTTTTTTGCGTTTTTCTTAATTTCTTGAAGACAAATAACTATCTCCCCCGAGTCGCCGTATCGAAAAGACAAAACATCTGTTACCCGATTTTTTCCTCTATATCTTTTATTTAACTCTTTTATTCTCCCCTGTCCAACCAAGACAATCGAAAGCCCAGCTCCACCGAGTACCCGCTTCAAAAGCGGGTGTTCGCCTTCAAGAACTTTTTTGGCAATTTTTTTCAAAAATTCCTCATCAACCAGATTAGTAGTTAAATTATTAATCTCAATCATTTTTATTCTTTAATATTTCTTCTAGAATTTTAATGGTTGATTGTTTTTTGCTCAATCTTTTAACTCTTCTTTGAGAAATTGATTAAATAAATCCTCGTAGAATTCTTTTTTTAAAGATAGGTGTTTATAAAGCTCTCCAGAAAAAGAAATAGGATCAAAATTAGGACATAATGACTTTACTCTCTTTTTGGCTATTTTTAAAATTTTATCATTAATTTTAAAAGCTAATCTGATTCTCTTTTCGGCTGACATTTTCTTAAAAATCTCGTTCTGAATTTTTTCTGCTTTTTGGGGTATTAAAATCGTTTTATTCATTTTTTGGAGTTAATAATTCTTTGACAATTTTACCGACCAAACTGCCGTCGGCCTTGCCCTTAACTTGGGGTATTAATTCCTGCATCACTTTACCATATATGTTTTTTCCTTGAGGGGTGGCGGGTGGGTTGTAGTCTTTCATTTCTTTAGCGCCGACTTTTTCAATCGCAACTTTTACTAATGTTTTAATTTCTTCTTCTGATAGTTGCTCTGGTTCACCCTCCCAAGTTTTGTTTTGCAAAATTTGGGAGGGCAAGTATTTTTCTAAAATCTCTAATTCTTTTTTTTCTTTTTCAACCAGGTCCTGCCTCTTCCCTTTTCCAAACTCAACGATTGATTCTCTTCTTTTTTTCGCTTCGGAAGAGATGACTTCCATTGTTTCTTCATCGGTCAGCTGAACGTCTTTTTCTTCTTTGATTTTAAATCTTTTCTCTTTTTCTTTATTCAAAATAGCAGCCAAAAGCTGCCTTAAAACTGAAACCTCCAGCTCTTTTCTTCCTTTTAAAGCTGTGTTTAAATCCTGTTTAATTTTTTCTTTCGGGTCCATTGTTATCTTTTAGCTAATTTTGGCAACCTTAGCTTAGGCGAAGAGGATTTTTCCTCTTCTTCACCCTTCGCTGCGGCTCGGGTAGCTAAGTAATAGCCCTAGCCCTACTTTTTTGATAATCCTAATTTTTCGAGTTTTTCGTATTCAACCCTTAGTTTTTCTCTTCTTAGAGCCGTTCTCTTTCTCATCTCTTTGCTCTTAGAACGTTTGTGGAATCGGCTCCCTCTGGCTTTGCGCAAAATGCCGCTTCGTTGAACTTTTTTTGTAAAGCGGCGAATTAAGCCCTGGGAATTCTCTCTCTCTTGTTTTTTTACTTCTATAGTCATATTCTTTATGCCCATGGTAATTTTTCTCCTCCTATTAAATGTAAGTGAAGATGATCGACCGTTTGGCCGGCGTCCTTTCCCATATTTAATACTAATCGATAACCGCTTTTGTCTACACCCTGCTCCCTGGCTATTTTTTGAGCAACCAAAATTAGCTCCCCCATCAATGTTTTATCTTCTAATCCTAAATGATTAAGCGATGGAATGTGAAATTTGGGAATAATCAAAACATGAACGGGAGCTACGGGATTGATGTTCTTAAAAGCCACCACTCTATCATTTTCGTAAACAATATCGGCCGGTATTTCTTTTTTTACAATTTTACAAAATATACACTCGCTCATTGTTAATTGAAATAAATTAAAAATTTATTTCACTTTTTAAGTCGTCTCTCCATCTCTCTGACTATCTTATCTAATTTCATTGTTTCTTGTTTGCCTGTTTGCATATCTCTGATTATAATCGTCCCTTCCAAAGCCTCTTTTTGACCCAAAAGAAGCGTATATTTTGCCCCCAATTTATCTGCTATTTTAAACTGGGCCCTCAATGAATCTCTCCCAAAAGATTCTGCCACGGGGATTTTAACTTTTCTGAAATCTTCTAAAAGTTTTAAGCTTTTTCTTTTAGCCATTGTACCAAGTTGAGCCAAGAAAATTGGAGGATTGATTGATTTTGGAGCCACTGCTCCTTTGGGTTTGATTGCGGCAATCACCCTTTCTACGCCCATTGCTCCCCCAATAGCTTTGGCATCTTCTCCGCCTAACAATTTTACTAAAGCATCGTATCTTCCGCCGGCTGACAGAGCCCCCATTTTTCTTCCTTCTTCCGTGTCTTCAAATATTTCAAAAACTGTTTTAGTGTAATAATCCAACCCTCTTACCAAATAAGGATTTAAACGATAAGGCAATTCAATTTCGTCGAGAAACTCTAAAACTCCCTTAAAATGGTGATGGCATTCCTCGCAAAGATGATCAATTATTTGCGGCGCCTGGCTGGCTATCCTTTGACATTTTTCCTCCTTACAATCCAAAACTCTTAAGGGGTTCTCTTTTAATCTGCGGCGGCAATCAACGCACAGGGCTAAATCTCTTGATTTAAAATAACTTGTCAGAAGTTTTTTATAATATGGCCGGCATTGATTGTCGCCAATGCTATTGAGCTCTATAATTAATTTTTTTAATTTGAGCTCGGTTAAAATATTATAAAAAATCTGAATAACCTGGGCGTCAATAACCGGATTGCCATCACCAATAACCTCAAGATTAAACTGATGAAACTGGCGATATCTTCCTGCTTGAGGATGTTCGTATCTAAAGGCAGGCCCCGTTGAATATAACCTAACCGGCTGGGGCAACGTTTGCATCCCGTGTTCCAAATAAGCTCTTACTATTCCTGGAGTAAACTCTGGTCTTAAGGTAAGATAATCTCCTCCTCTTGTCCGAAGAGTAAACATTTGCTTTTGGACAATGTCGGTTGTCAGTCCCGTTCCTTTTTCATAAAGAGCCGTATCTTCTAAAATCGGGGTATCTATTTTTTTAAATCCGTAAAAATTAACCACTGCTTCGCAAACATTATAAATTTTTTGAAAATATCTCTGATCTTCTGGCAAAATGTCATGCATTCCGGTCGGCCTCTGAAATTTTAGTTTCTTCATAGATCAAGTTTTTTATTTTATAAAAAACGCAGATGGAAAAGAGGATAAATCCTCTTTGACTATTAATACTCTGTGGAATAATCCGGGGTCTCGATTTTAGCCAGAGCAACAACTGGCCAAGCTCTAATTAAGGCTCTGCCAATAATATTTTCCAGAGGCAGCGGACCCCATCGTCTTGAATCTGCCGAAGCCGCTCTATTGTCTCCCAAAACAAAATATTCATTCCCGTTTAAGGTTATGCGAAGATCTCCCGAAGTGGAAGCGGAAGATGAAAGATAATTTGACTCGTCTAATATAATCCCCTCCCCCTCATTATTATAAATCACCACCTTGCCCTGTTCTATTTCTATTATTTCTCCGGGAAGCCCGATAATTCTTTTAATATAACGCTGAGAGGGATCATCGGGGTACTTAAAAACAACTACTTCCCCTCGCTCGGGCGCCCTGAATCTGTAAGTGATTTCATCAACAATCAAATAATCGCCGTCGCTGAAATTGGGCTCCATTGACTGACCTTTAACAAAAAACGGCTGAAAAACAAAATAGCGAACAGGAACCACAATCAATAAGGCGATGATTACTATCTTGGCGATTTCCCAAATAAAGATTAATGCGCTTTTCATACACGGAGCTTTTATTTATTA
>Ga0210017_1004716_pt1 | contig 11106 bp, 11 predicted proteins | sample CryGeyCG2014_020_FD_183966 | JGI IMG/M metagenome (GOLD analysis project Ga0210017, IMG submission 183966) | Groundwater microbial communities from aquifer - Crystal Geyser CG08_land_8/20/14_0.20 (SPAdes) (version 2) | ecosystem: Environmental > Aquatic > Deep subsurface > Groundwater | place... | reverse complement strand
AGAAAAAACAAAGGGAGTTGATAGGGAAATTAGAGATTTATTTTGCGAAAGATAAATGTTCAATGAACTAAAATTCATTTCACATCTCATAAATCTTTAGATTTATTTCGATGTTGAAAAAAACTATAAAATGTTCTAAAATTAAAAAATGAATTTAACGGTAATAATTCCGGCTTATAATGAAGAAAAACACATTGGCGAGGTCGTTCAGGGTGTCAAAAAATATACTGAAAATATTATTGTTATTGACGATGGATCAGAAGACAAGACTTCAGAAATAGCTCAAAAAAACGGAGCTAAAGTTTATCGCCATTTCATCAATCGGGGGCTGGGAGGGGCTTTAGGCACCGGAATTTCGGTCGCTCTTTCAGAGCAGGCGGATATTATCGTCACTCTGGACGCTGACGGTCAGCACGATCCGGCTGAAATTCCCAGAATTATTAAACCAATAATTGATGGAAAAGCAGATGTGGTAATTGGTTCAAGATTTTTAGTCCGTCAGTCAATGCCTCTTTTTCGGCGGCTGGGCAATCCCTTTTTAAATTTCATCACTTTCTTTCTTTTCGGAATTTGGAGTACTGACAGCCAATCGGGAATGAGGGCCTTTAGCAGAAAGGCGGCCCAAAGTTTGGAGTTTTACACTGACAAAATGGAAGTTTCATCAGAAATACTGAAAGAGATTAAAACCCATAATTTCAGGCTGAAAGAGGTGCCGATTAAATGCATTTATACCGATTATTCTCTTTCTAAGGGCCAAGGGCTTGTTGTCGGCCTCAAGACCTTAATAAAACTTTTAATTTTAAAATTAACCAAGTAATTTATGACTCTTATTCAATTTTTAGTCGTAGGTTTGACCCTTTTGCTTTTTTCGAAAACTTTTTCCGATTTCAAAAAGAAAAAAATAGCTCCCAGGGCTTTTATTTTTTGGGAAGGGCTCTGGCTGGCAATGGCAATTATTGCCATCTTGCCCCAAGTTACCACACCCCTAGCTAAAATATCGGGATTGGAAAGAGGAATAGACATCGTGGTTTATTTTTCAATCGTTTTTATTTTTTTCATTCTTTTTAAGATTATTGCCTCTTTGGGGGAAATCAATTACAAAATAACCCAGATTGTCCGTCATTTAGCATTAAAAGATTCAGAAAAAAATGAACCCCGTTAGAATTCCGCATCATCCAGAATTTCTAGGAGGAAGATATTAATTAAAATCCATGAAGATTCTTAGTGGAACGAAAGCTTTAATTGTGGCCGGTGGGAGGGGGAGTAGACTTGGGAAAAAAACCAAAAAAATTCCGAAACCAATGATAAACATTGGCTATTTGCCTTTGCTAGAACACCAAATCAGGTTGCTGAAAAGATATGGCGTAAAAGAATTTTTCCTTTTAACAGGCTATCTTTCCGAAGTCATTGAAAAACATTTTAAAGACGGAAGGGATTTCGGAGTAAATATAACTTATTTTAAGGAAAAAAAACCCCTTGGTACTGCTGGGGGGATAAAGGAGATAGGGGACAAATTAAAAGAAGATTTCATTATCGCAATGGGGGATGTGATGTTGGAAATGGATATAGGCAGACTTTTAGCCTTTCATAAAAGAAAAAAAAGCGCCCTTACATTGGTATTGCATCCTAACAACCATCCAGACGACAGCGATTTGGTTGAAATAGATAGAAATCAAAAAATTATCGCTTTTTATTCAAAACCCCACCCCAAGAATAAATATTTCAGAAATCTGGTTAATGCCGGCTTGTATGTTCTGTCGCCAAAAATTTTAAAATATATAAAAAAAGGAGAAAAAGTTGACTTCGGGAAAGATGTGTTCCCAAAAGTCATCAAAAAAGAAGCTGTCTATGGGTACAATACTGCCGAATATCTGAAAGATATTGGGACTCCGGAAAGATTGACTGAGGTTAAGAGAGATTATTCAAGCGGTAAAATCAAACGATTTAACAGAAAAAACAAAAGAAGGGCGATTTTTATGGACAGGGACGGAGTGATTAACGAAGATATTGGCTGGCTGCACAAACTCAAAGATTTTGAACTTCTTCCTGGAATAGCCAAGGTAATTAAAAAGATAAATGATTCAGAATTCTTAGCAGTTATGATTACTAATCAGCCGGTGGTAGCCAGAGGCCTTTGTTCCATTGAAGAATTAGAGGAAATTCATAAGAAAATGGAAACTTTGCTTGGCAGAGAAAGAGCCAAACTTGATGCGGTTTATTATTGCCCTCATCATCCCGACAAGGGTTTTCCCGAAGAGAACAAAAAATACAAAATAAAATGCAATTGCCGTAAACCAAAAATAGGACTTTTTCTAAAGGCCCAGAAAGAATTTAATATTAATTTCAAAAAATCTTATTTAATTGGAGATCAGGTTAATGATATCTTGGCAGGAAAAAGACTTGGCTGTAGAACAATTTTAGTAGAAACTGGCCATGGGAAGGATTATAAACCATTTCTTACTAGACCAGATTTCGTCGCGAAGAATTTAGCCGAGGCAGTTAAAATAATAAATCCATGATACTTATTTTAACCATTTAATATATTAAAAATGAAAATTCTTTTAATTAGTCCTCCAGGCAAAACTTCGTTTGTTTCTCCTCCATTGGGATTAATGTATCTAGCGGCTTCTTTGAGAAAGGCTGGTCATCAACCAATAATTTTAGATTTCTTATTAGAAAAATTTGACCAAAATTCTCTTTTTAGAACAATTAGTCAGGGTATAGGAATTATTGGGATCTCAGTTGTTACCCCCCTTATCAACAACGCTATTTCTTTGGCAGATCTAATTAAAAAAAAATTTCCAGAAAAAATTATAGTTTTTGGCGGACCCCATCCCAGCCTTTTACCGAAAGAAACCTTAGAAAATTGTCAAAGTATTGATTTTATCGTTAAGGGAGAGGGAGAAGAGAGATTAAATTTCCTTATTGGTTATTTAGAAGGAAAAAGGAAAGCAGATGAATTAGATGGAATTGCTTTCAGAAAGGAAGGAAAGATAATTGATTTGCCGGTAAAAAAGTACATTGAGAATTTAGACGACCTTGCATTCCCGGCCAGAGAACTGGTTCCTATTGAGAAATACTCAAAATTCTTAGCAAGCAGAGAAAAACCCGCGACCACTCTAATTACCAGTCGGGGTTGTCCATTTCATTGTATTTATTGTTCAAAACCAATTTTTGGAAATACTTTTAGAGGAAGATCGCCAGAGAATGTTTTGAGAGAAATAGAATTTTTAAAAGAAAAATATAAAATTAAAGAAATTATTTTTTATGATGACAGCTTTACCTTAAACAAAGAAAGAATTATAAAACTTTGTCAATTGATAATTGAGAAAAAACTAAACATAAAATGGAAATGTGAAACAAGGATTAATTTGGTTGACGAAGAACTGCTTCGATTAATGAAAGGGGCTGGTTGTTATCTAATCGCTTACGGAATTGAATCCGGAAGTCAAAAAAATTTAAACGTCTTGAAAAAAGAAATAACTGTTGAGGGAGTAAAGAGGGCGATTAGAATAACTAAAAAAGCGGGAATTGAAACTTTGGGTTATTTTATGATTGGCATTCCGGGAGAAACTGAAAAAGAAATTAAAGAAACTATTAACTTTGCTAAGAATTTAAACTTAGATTTCGCCCAGTTTTCAATAGCCACTGCCTACCCCGGCACCGAACTTTATGAAATAGCTCAATCTCAAGAGAAAATTCCAAAAGATTGGTCAGAAAGTTTTTATGCCTTGACTGGAAAAGTAAGCTTTAGTCTTTGTGATGTCCCGCCGGAGAAGGTTTACAGTTATCTTAAAAAAGCTTATTTCTCTTTTTATTTCCGGCCCAAATATATTTTTAATAAAGTAAAAAAAATAAGATCGATAAACGATGTTTTTTACTATCTTAAAAACTTGAAGAATTTGCTGAAAATAACATAAGAATCAAATCGCTAACGATTTATAAATATAAAACAATAAAGGAGTTTATTTTTTAAGAAAGTTATTTATTTTCTGGAGGGATATTCTAAGTGCGACTTTCAAGACATCTTGTGCGTAAGCATGGCGCCAGATGTTTTTTAAATTGCGGATTAATCGTTGACGTTGGAATTTTTTATAAATATTCCAAATTTCTTCCCGATTTAAAACTTCAGATAGAACAATGGCTTTTTGGGGATTTTGGCCAAAATTAATATTCAACAAATCCCAGTCCATATTTTTAGATACTAAACCTCTTTTTTCTGCAAATTCCCAAACAGGAGTGCCGGGCAGGGGAGTTAAGGTATAAATATCCACCAAATTTAAAGCATTATTTTTAATAAAATTATAAGTTTCTAACATTTCTTCTTTTGTTTCGTCCGGAGAACCTATTATAAAAGAAGCATTGGCAGCAATACCATATTTTTTTAAAGTCTTAATTGCATTAATATTATCTTTAATAGTTACAGTTTTTCCTTTTAAATAACTTAAAATCCTTTCGCACCCTGATTCCAATCCCATTCCCACCGAAACTACTCCCATTTCTTTTAACAGTTTGACAACATCGTCGTTTACAAGATTTGCCCTGCAAGAGCAAGTAAATTTGGTTTTTCCATAAAAATTTTCTTTTTTTAGCAAAAATACCAATTTTTCTATTCTTTGCTTATCAATTATGAATAAATCATCAAAAAAACTTATCAAATTTACATTGTATTTTTCTACCAATTCTTTTATTTCTTTTAATATATATTCTGCAGAAAAAAATCTTACCTTATCCCAAAATCTTGATGAAGCGCAAAAAACACATCGGTAGGGACAACCCCTTGAAGAAAATATGTAAGAATGCCTGTCAATTTTAAGCAAATCTCTTGCGGGAAATGGAATTTGGTCTAAATTTTTTATTAGATCTCTGGATTGAGTAAGAAATACCTTGCCATCCTCTATATAGCAAATGCCTTTAATTTTCTTTAATTTTTCTTTGGGAAAACTTTTTTTCCTTAGAAATAAATCGATTAATTCAACTATTGTTTCTTCCCCCTCCCCGATACAACCTGCATCCATATCTTCTGATAAAGATTCGGGGACCATTGTGATGTGAGTTCCTCCGACAAGGACTGGGATCCGTCTTTTTTTATAAAACTTGGCATATTTTTTTGCCAAATTAAAGTTTTGGCTTACGGAAGATATTCCCACTAAATCTGGAACAAAATCAACAATTTCTTTTTCTATATTTCTGTCGATTATTTTAAAATCAAAAAAATTAGCACCAAATTTTTTTCTCAAAGAGCTTGATAGATATGCTAATCCTAAATTGGGGTATCTTTGTTCTACCTCGATGCAAGGGTTGATTGCGTTTATAAAAAGGATTTTCGTTTTCATAGAATCAATCATTAAAAGTAATTTCTTGGAGTTTTAATGAAAATTTTTTTATTAAATTAATCATCTCCTTGTTGGTTACTTTTTTATTTTTAGAGACAAAATGTCTTTTTTAATAATCGCAGGCAGTCCTATAAGCGCAGAAATATAAACCTTGATTAAAATAGGGAAGAGCTTGGTTTTGGGAAACTGGAGGTTTCTTGCCAAGTTTTTTTGGGTTAAAATTCCATATATTAAAAAAAGATATCTTAATATAGTAAAAACAGGAAGTAGCAACAGTAGGGGCAAGGGGAAATTTTTAAAAGCTACCCAGAAATGATTTCTCTCAACCAAAAATGCTTTTAGGGAAGAATATTTTCCAAAACTACCAGAATAATGGTGATAAACTATAGCAGAGGGTACTAAAACAGCTTTCCAGCCAGCTAATCTGCCCCTTAGTCCTAAATCACTATCTTCACAATAAGCAAAGAAAGTTTCGTCAAATAGGCCGATTTGATCTAACATTTTTTTGTTGTAAAAAGCGGCGCAACCGCTTGGAAAAAGTATTTCTTCGATTTTGTCGTATTGGCCCGCGTCTATTTCTTTTCGTCCCCGGCCCCTGGACATTCCGTCAAAATATATATTTACACCTACGGAATCTATTAATTCAGGATTTTCAAAAGAAACTATTTTCGCTCCGCACATTCCTATTTTCTTATCACTTTGGGATGTTTTTACCAACTCTTCCAGGCAATTTTTATCTATTTTAGTATCGTTATTTAGAATAAAAACATACTGTCCTTTAGCCGTTTCAATTCCTTTATTATTACCCTTTGCAAAACCCAAATTTTTTTTATTTTTAAATATTTTGATTTGAGAAAAATTTTTTCTTACAAAATTGACCGAATCATCCTCAGATCCGTTGTCCACCAAAATAATTTCAAAATTAGGAAAACTTTGATTTTCTAAAGACGTAAAACAATCATTCAAATATTTTTTTCCGTTCCAATTAAGAATAATTACAGAAACTAATGGCTCAGCGGATAACGATTTATTTTGGTCCAAATTATTAATCATTAATTTGAATAAACCGATTACAAATACAAATTATTTAACCTTCTTTAAAATAATTACCTCTTTATTGTGAGTAAAATAATCACCGATTGATTTGGGAAAAGGATAAAAAAAATGCTTTCGGATTATAAAACTTTCTTTAGCAATAGATAAAATCTCCCGGATGGTTATAAAATGCTTATGGCCCGTATTCAATTTTGAACCGGAATTATATCCTTTTTTATTTGGAATCAAAATTAAAAAATAACCATTCAATTCTAAAACTCGTTTCACCTCCGAAAAAATCTTTTCTACCTCACTTAACGCAAAATGCTCTAATACATCATGGGCGATCACCCATTTAAAAGAATTATCCTTGAACAAAAACCTGTTCCTAATATCTCCCTCAAAAACCTTATATCCCAAACCTTTTAAATATTTCACGCAATGCGGATTAAAATCTATTCCATTGGCTTTTGGATTGATTTTAAAATAAAATCCCCATCCGCAACCCAAATCAAGTACTTTTTCACCAGCTGATTTAGTCTGAAAAAGCGGAAAGCTTAAAAGATATGTCCTTATAAATTCTTTGATTCTTGAGCTTTGAGGAGTAAAATATTTTTTTTCAATCATAAAATCACAAAGATATATTGTGAATTCTGCTAAAAGACAACAAAAAGATTTGACAATTTACAATTCAAGCCACTTTCTATTTTCAACCATCCATTTTATCATTTTGTCAAAACTTTGGTCTAAAGTTAATTTAGGTTGATAGCCCATTTCTCTTAATTTACTTCCGTCAAGTGCATAACGACGATCGTGGCCGGGTCTGGTTTTATGATAATCAACATATTCTATTTCTTTTTCTTCTAAATCTCTATTTTTAATAATACGCGAAATCCTATTTGCTAAATCTAAGGCGTTTCTTTCTTCTCCTACTATATTATAGATTTCTTCGGCTTCACTCTTTTCCATTAAAAACAATAAGGCATCGCAAATATTCCTTGCGTGAATCCAGCAACGGGAGCTAATTTGTCCTGGCACTCCATGAATTACTACACTTTTGTTTTCTAAAATAGCTTTTACCGTTTTAGGAATAAATTTTTCTGGGTGCTGTCTTTCTCCAAAAATATTCATTGACCGCGTAATTATAATCGGAAGATTAAAAGAATGCGCGAATGCATAAGCCATCATGTCTCCGCCCGCTTTTGCTCCAGAATAAGGATTTGAGGGTTTAAGTCTATCCCATTCTTTGTAATATACTCCTTCCGGCGCCGGCCCGTACACTTCGTCGGTAGAAAACTGGACATATTTTTTAAGGTTTAGTTGGTAATGCTTGAGGTACTCAAGCAAATTGGCAGTTCCCAGAACATTCGACATAACAAAGGGAATTGAATCTGTTAGGCTTTTTTCCACATGGCTTTCAGCTGCCAGATTCCAGATATAATCTAAATCCCCAATTAATTTGTGAGTCGTTTCTGAAATGGGGGATTTTAAGTCATGCCAAACAAATTTAACTCTGTGTTTTTCTTTCTCCCAAATTAAAATATCGGTTAAGCGATTCAGATTACCGGCATAAGTTAAACAATCAAGGATTACAATTTCCCAATCTGTATTTTTTAAAACCCCCTCGACTAAATGATGGCCAACAAACCCTGCTCCACCAGTTATTAAAAGTCGTTTATCCATAATTTTATTATATGAATCTAAGTTTTTTATTATTTATCATAATTTTCTAAATTAGAAAACTTGATAATTTTTTTTAGACCTTTTTATTTTAAAATAATTGCGACGCCAATTAAAATAGTTGTTGTTCCAATGATTTTCCAGGTAGTTATATTTTCGCCAAGAAAAAGCCAGGAAAATAAAAATAACAAGATATAAAAAATACCACCGGCAATGGGAAAGGTGAGTGTTAAATCTTTCTTTGAGATAATTATTAACCAAGAAAAAGCAGCAAAGGCAGCAATTAAGATTCCAATGATAATATATTTTTCTTGGATTAATTTTAAAAAACTTTTGGTGAATTCTGAAAAATTATTTATCTGAATCCCCCCAATTTTTATTAAACCCTTTTTTAAAAAAATTTGGCTGATAACCGTCATTAAGGATACTAAAAATATTATTGGAGTGATTTTTGTCATAGAATTTTTTAAAAGAGTTAAACTTGAATAATTGTTATTTCTATTTTATTATAAAAGATAAGCAGAAAAAATTCAAGCTTTAAATATTATGAGATTAATTTTAAATTTCTTTAAAAATATTTATAACCATACAGGATATTTAATAATTTTTATTTTTTTTATTTCTATTTTCTGTTCACTAATTTTTCTATTTTTCTTTAAAAACGTGGGGCCCCTTGAGCATGGGGTGCCCGGCGGAGATTATTTTAGCTGGTACGAACCTATTGCCAATAACATTCTTCAAGGAAAGGGAATTACTCTTGATGGAAGGGTGTATCCGCATCTTTCACCGGGCTTTCCAATATTTCTTTCGGGGATTTTTGTCTTATCTCATTTTACAGGAATTGAAAAACTTGACTTAATCGTCGTATTTAATGTCATTTTAGTCGCTCTCGCCTGTTGTTTTTTGTTTTTCATTGCCAAAGAAGTTTTCAATAAAAAAATTGCTTTAATCTCTTCATTCTTATGGATGAGTTATCCTTTTAATCTTTGGTTTATTAAAAATCCAAATACTGAAGTGCCTTTTATTCCTTTATTATATGCAGGTATTTTGTTTTATATTTTGGCTTTAAAAAGAAAAGATTTAAAATCTGCCTTTCTTGCAGGTATAACTTTAGGTTTGGCTTCTCTTGTCAGGCCCATAGGTATTTTCCTTCCATTTTTCCTCAGCAGTTTATTAATAATTCTCCTCTTTTTAAAAGTTGAATTTAAAAAAAAGACAGTTTTTTTAGCTATAATTCTTTTGACAGGAAGCTTATTGGCTATTTCCCCTTGGGTGATTTATTCATATTCAAAAACTGGAGGTTTTATTTCTTTCTCAACGATGGCTCCCGAAGGTGTTGCTTACGGAACCACCGTTCTTGTGGCTCCAATGGAGGACGAGAGTGATAGAGCGGTTTTGCCAGAAGATGTTAGAAATTTGATAGAACGATTAAAAACCGAAAACCCACAAAACCTTTCAGGGCTTTCTCAATTTATCGCAAAAGAATTAATAAATGAACCAACGGCCCTTTTAAAATTAATAGGACTGAAATTAGCCAGATCTTGGTATGCCACTTCCCAGCAGTGGTGGGAAGGAAAAATACTGGCGGTTCAAATTTTCTATCTTTTCAGCGGCTTGTTGGGACTATTATATGTAATTAAAGCCGGCCAAGAAAAAAAACGAGACATAATTTTTCTTTTAAGCGTAATTTTTTATTTTTGGACAATGGCGTTTCTCAATGTTTCTATCATGCGTTATATGGTTCCCGTTATGGGCATAGTCATCATTTTTTCAGCTATTACGGTAAATATTGTGATAGATGGATTAGTTAAAAAATTTAAACTTTATTCTCCATGCCAATCTTAGTTTCAGTAATTGTTCCTTGTCGGAACGAAGAAAAATACATAGGGAAGTGTCTTGAATCTATAATTGCTACAGATTTTCCAAAAGAAAAAATGGAAATTTTGGCAGTGGATGGAATGTCTAAAGACAGAACGAGGGAAATTGTTAGGGGTTATACTAAGAAATATTCTTTTGTGGAACTTTTAGATAATCCAAGAATAATTACTCCGGCTGCAATGAATGTGGGGATTAAGAACGCCAAAGGTGAAATTATTATTAAAATGGACGCTCATTCAGTTTATAAAAAAGATTATATTTCAAAATGCGTTGAACATTTAATACAATCAGGAGCTGATAATGTTGGCGGGGTTTTAAAAACCATTCCCGCTAAAAATACTTTAACAGCCAGAGGCATAGCCATTTGTCTCTCTGATTTTTTCGGGGCTGGAAGTTCATATTTCAGAACCGGTTCCAAGGAGCCGAGGGAAGCGGACGCCGTGGCTTTCGGCTGTTATAGAAAAGAAGTTTTTCAAAAAATAGGCCTGTTTGACGAAAGAATGGCAAAAATTGAAGATTTGGAATTAAATTATAGATTAAGAAAGGCAGGAGGAAAAATTATGCTTTTCCCGGACATTAAGGCTCTTTATTATCCTTCATCTGTTCATTTGAAATATTTTTTTGAACATAACTTCACTGACGGCATTTGGGCGACATACCCATTAAAATACGGATTTAAGGTTTCTTTCAGACATTTGATTCCTTTAATTTTTACCTCAGGAGTTATTTTAGCATTAATTTTTAGCCCATTTTCATTTTTGGCCCGTTTTTTATTTGTTCTTATATTTGGCAGTTATCTGATTTTAAATTTGTTTTTTTCTTTGAAAATTGCCTGGCGAGAGAAAGAATTTAAATTTTTATTTATTCTGCCGATTGTTTTTGCTTCAAGACATATAGGATACGGATTGGGTTCTCTCTATGGTTTTCTAAAAAGGCTTGAAAAAAAATGACGGAAGAAAGAAAACGAAAAGAAATTGAATATTATGACAAACAATCTGCAAAAGTCAGCGGAGGCCCGGCCTCCGCTGACTTTGAGGGATTTGAACCGCAGAGACTGGCGAGTTTTCAGTTTTGCTATAAATTGTTGAGCGGGAGGTGTCAGGGCAAAATTATTTTGGATTACGGTTGCGGCAACGGAGTCCATTCTATTTTTCCGATAAATCAAGGGGCAGAAAAA
>Ga0210017_1004715_pt1 | contig 11106 bp, 10 predicted proteins | sample CryGeyCG2014_020_FD_183966 | JGI IMG/M metagenome (GOLD analysis project Ga0210017, IMG submission 183966) | Groundwater microbial communities from aquifer - Crystal Geyser CG08_land_8/20/14_0.20 (SPAdes) (version 2) | ecosystem: Environmental > Aquatic > Deep subsurface > Groundwater | place... | reverse complement strand
TTCCCTATGGGTGCTTGTAAAAAGCGGAAGTAGTGTCATTGCCCTGCTCACAATTCCCGGAGTATTTTTGACCCATTTTTGGTATGGGATTCAGTTTTTGCGAGGATTTTTTACGAAAAAGATGCATGACACATACGGGAGAGCGTAGACGAAAAATCCACTTTAACTTATAGAAAACATTTAGTAATATTGGGAGGTGGATTATTTATCTAAAAAGATTGAGGATATAGAGATAAGAATAAACCGTGGTGTTTGTATTAGCGCGGCAACCTGTGTGGTGTATGCGCCAAATACCTTTAACATCGACGACAAGGGATTAGCAATTATCAAAGAGAAAGATTGGGATAGAGTGGAAAAGATAGTTGCGGCGGCGCAAAGCTGTCCGGCTTTGGCAATAGAAGTGTATCAAGGAGGGAAGAGGATGTATCCAGTATGAAATTTTTTGTTTTCAATTATTAATTTTTATTCAATTTGCAATTTTTAAAAATTAAGCAAATAAAAATTGATTTAAAATTTCAAATTACAAATTTAAAATTATAAATTGTATGCCTTTAAAAACAAGCAAAATGTCTACAGTAGTAATCGGTTATCCGCCTATAGAAACCGAAAAGGGTACGCCTCTGTTATCTCAAAATAGGCAATTCCAATACTTTAACGCCCCAACCTATATCTACCCTATGGTTCCGGCGTATGCCGCGACAATGGTAAAAGAAGCCGGATATACAGTTTATTGGATGGACGGTATCGCCGAGAAAAAATTTTATCAGGATTGGGTGTACGAACTAAAAGCCACAAGTCCTGACTACCTTTTAATTGAAACTAAAGCCCCAGTTATTAAGGCTCATTGGAAAATTATTGATGATATTAAGTTAAAGATACCAGATATCAAAATTATTTTAGTTGGCGACCATGTTACTTACTTTCCTGAGGAGTCATTTAATAATAGTAAGGTGGATTTTGTCATCGTTGGCGGGGATTATGACTTTGTTTTGGTCAATTTGCTAAACCATCTGACAAAGGGGGAAAAGCTGGAGGGTGGGGTGTATCAAAGGAAAGGGAAAACCGTCGTTTCAAGCGGGGCAGTAAGTTTAAAACACAACCTTGACGATCTTCCATTTATTGATCGCGATCTAACAAGATGGGAGTTGTATGCTTACGAGAATGGAAATTATAAGTACACTCCAGCAACCTATATGTATTCTGGTCGTGATTGTTGGTGGAACAGGTGTACTTTTTGTATTTGGGATAACTCGCTTAATCCCCGCGGTTCCTATCGCAGTATGTCCCCCGAAAGATTGTTTAACGAGGTTAAATTTGTGGTGGATCGCTACAAAGTCAAAGAAATTTTTGATGACGCGGGAACTTTGTTTATTGGTCCAAAACTTAAGAAATTTTGCGAGCTTTTGATTGAATCCGGATATAACAAAAAGGTTGTCTTTGGTTGTAATATGCGTTTTAACGCGCTAACACAAGATTATTACAATCTTATGAAATCTGCCAACTTTAGATTTCTTTTGTATGGTATGGAGTCGGGAAATCAAAAAACATTAGATATGTTGGATAAGGGGACCAAAGAAGCGGATACCATCAACGGCGCCCGTATGGCGTCACAGGCAGGTTTAGAACCTCACGCTACCATTATGTTGGGGTATCCTTGGGAATCTTTGGAGGATGCCAAAAGAACTATAGAGGTGGCTAAATATTGTTTTAAGAAGGGTTACTTTCACACAATGCAAGCGACAATTATTATTCCCTACCCCGGAACACCACTTTGGAAACAAGCCAAGGAAAACAAATGGTTATTAACGGAAGATTATGATGAGTATGATATGAGGGGACCCGTAATGAGAACGCCGTTTGACAAGGAAAAACTTATGGAGCTAACGCAAGAACTATATTCTGCCTTTTTTTCTCCACAATATATTGCCCGTAAAGTTGCAAGTATAAGAAGTATTGACGATGTTAAGTTTTTTGCGATGGCAGGAAAGCGGTTAGTCGGTCACCTTTTAGATTTTGACCCAAATCAAAAAGATGTTAGTTTTAAATCGCCAAAGTTTTGGAAAGACGCCGTAGGAAAACTTGCAAGTCATTTTATCCACCCAAAAACAGCGGTTGATAAGGAAAAAGAGGAAACGAAACTAGAAGATAGTAAGGTTAATCTATGAAAGAAAAAGTTGTTTTAATTACAGGATGCTCTCGGGGGCTTGGGAAATCTCTTGCAGAAAAACTGTCTAGTGGGGGATTTATCGTATATGCCGGGGTAAAAGGGGAAGAAGATGTTAAGACGCTTCAAAATATCTGGAAAGACTCCTTTAAGGACATACACTCAATTAATATTGATATTACGAACGATGACGACTGTAAGAAAACTGTCCAAAAAATAATTTCCAAAGAAAAACGAATAGATGTTCTTATTAATAATGCTGGGATTGCTTTAGTAGGTCCTTCCGAGTCGTTTTCCGTTAAAGATTATCAAAGCATTTTAAACATCAATGCCGTTGGTGCCTTTCGGCTTATTAAAGAGGTAGTACCACATATGAGAAGCCAAGAATCTGGACGCATCATCAATATCACCTCTTTAAACGGCTCTATTTCACTTCCTAATTTTGGATTATACAGTTCGTCAAAATTTGCTTTGGAAGGGCTATCACTCGCTTTGTATCACGAGCTTCCCAAAGGAGTTTTTGTTACAAACATTGCTCCCGGGGCAATAGAAAGCGATTCCGGAGAATCAAAAAAGCTTCCCCATGTTCCAGCCCGGGAAAAGTTTTTGATTCTTAAACTTTTAATGCCTATGGTATCAAAAGACAAAATTGCAAGAACCATAATAGATGTCATCAATGATAGAAAACCCCCTGCTAGGATCCTTTTAGGTAACGATTCGTACATCACATCATTTCTGTACAGATTTCTTCCAAGAAGAGTTTGGGAATTATTACTTGGTTTTATCTATCACAGATGAGAGAAACACAGTGGCCGACAATTTCGATAGTTACCGCGACATTTAATTCTGGGAAAACACTGGATCGCTGTTTGATCGCCGTTTTAGACCAAGATTACCCAAAAGGGAAAATAGAAATTGTTCTAGGAGACGGCGGTTCTACAGACAATACTTTGGAAATTGCAAAGAAGTTCGACGCAATTGTTTGTAAAATACCTAAAGAGAAACAGCACGCAGAATACAACCGTGGGGTGGCTTTTAATAAAGCCAAAGGAGAACTCGCTCTTATCCTTGATCATGATAATTTTATTCCTTACAAAACTTGGCTAAAAGATATGGTAAAACCCCTTTTGGAGAATCCCAAGATGGTAGCTACGGAAACTGCTTATTATGACTATTCTCCAAGTTACAAACTGATGGATCGCTATTGCGCTCTTTTTGGTATTAGCGAGCCATTGCCTTATTACTTGGGGAAAGCGGATCGTCTTCCTCAAAACGCCGACCATTGGATAAATCTAGGAAAATCAAAAGATATGGGCAACTACTTCCTTGTCGAATTTGAAAGCGACCCCAGAAAAATAGCGACGATTGGAACTAACGGTTGTCTAATGAGGAGAAAATTAGTTATGGAAAATGCGGATGTCCGTCCCGAGTATCATTATCCAATAGATGTGATGGTTGATGTGATTAAGAACGGCCACAACCAGTTTGGTTTTGTCAAAAATTCCCTCATTCATTTAACTAACCTTAACGGTTTCTGGATATACATTAAAAGACGGTTGATGTTTGCCGAAAGTTATCATTTTGAGCATCACGCTCATAGACGATACAGCGTAGTAATGAAAGGCGACGAGTGGGCGGTTATAAAATATGTTTTTTTTAGTTTAACACTGGTCAAACCAACCTTGGACGCCATCAGAGGTTATGCTAAAATCCACGATGTGGCTTGGTTTGTTAATCCTTTTATGTGTATTGCAACGACTTTTATCTATAGTTTTATGACAATAAAAAACCTTATTATTAGATATGTTAAAGTATGACTATGTCAAAAAACGGTAAAAAAGTAATTATTTCTGGAGTTCTCGTAGCGGTAGCTTTTTTTATAATTTCTTATCTCGTAATTCCCCTAATAGCAATCATATCTCTATCCAAAAAAATGCCAAAAAGGATAGCACCGATAAAATCTGCGTTAGTTAATCAGGAGATGGATCTTTTGGTATTTGAACTAGAGTATCTAAGAGAGGATGTAACAAAACTAAATAGCAATTCCCAAAGACTTAAGATGTTTTCATTTTTGCCTTTTGTAGGTGGCTATTTTACCGATATAGACACGATATGCTCATTATCTTTGGATATGGTCGATACCGCGATAAAACTTTTTGGATCACTAGAAAAAGCTATACCAAACGTAGATTTTAAAGGCTGGGAGGCGACCAAAGAAGAGGAGGCGGCAAGACAAACAAGTCTGACCGAAATCTCTAACTTTTTGTCATCAGAGCTTCCAACCTACAAGGAAAAAGTATGGGCAATGTCAAAAAAATTAGAATCAATAGATGCTTCTCGGTATCCCGAAAGCTTTAAAGGTATCCCTGTTAGAGATTATCTTATTCAAGCGCAATCTTTTTCCAAAATTTCATCAGAGTCCTTTAACGATATAGTCGCTCTTGTTGGGATAGCCCCCGGGCTTTTAGGTGATGCAGAAACAAAGCATTATCTAGTGTTTTTGCAAAACGATAAAGAGTTGCGGCCTTCGGGCGGAACTTTGGAATCTTATGCGGTTTTTACTATAAATAGGGGGAATTTAAGTTTGGCCAAGTCGGGGGACGCCATGGTTTTTGATAGCGCTAAGTTATTCTACGACAGACCTCCACAATACATTAATCGTTATTTAGGTTTAAATAGGTTTCTTATTAGGGACGGCGCCTACTCACCAGATTTTAAGGAGTCCGCACGCGCTGTCGAAAAGTTATGGATTTCCACACAGGGAGCACTGGAAGTAGATGGTGTTATTATGCTTAATACTTCTTTTATCTCCTCACTTTTGGATGTGGTTGGGGAAGTCGAAATTACCAATGGTGGATCCCTTGATAAAAACAATGCCAAATCAAAGCTTCAAAGCCTGTTTTTGCTTTCTGGAAGTAGAAGCCAAAATGATAAAGATCAAAAAAATCTTATAGGAGCCTTTCTATTTGAAGTTATGAGGAAGGTCTTTTTAGTTCCAGTTTCGGGAAGGATAGAGCTCGCTAAAAATGTTGGAAAAGAATTGGCAAGCGGCAACCTTTTGGTTTATTTGGATTATCAAACTGCCGAGGATCTTCTGGAAAAATATCATTTTTCGGGGACTGTCAGGGAATCTGAGGGAGACTATCTTTATATTTCCAATGCCAATGTTGGAAGAGATAAATCTAACCTCTTTGTTAAGCAGAGCGTTGTGTACGAAACTAAAGATGCAGGTGGCGCAGTCACAGCAACTCTTACAGTTTCGTACAAAAACAACGGCGATTACGATGCGGCGCTAAATCGAGGATACAAAAACTTTGTTCAAGTATTAGTTCCCGAGGGTTCTAAAATTATCAAAAGTACAGGATTTAGAGATTTCGTGGGAAACGGAGAAGGATTTGGCAAGACGATATTTTCTGGATACCTAGAAGTCTCGCCAAAACAGGAAGCGCAATTTTCTTTGGAATACACGCTTCCAAATAGCGACAAAAATTACAATCTCTTAATCCAAAAACAGCCCGGTCTTAACGATTCTAGCTACAAGGTTACAGTAAATGGCAAAACCGAAGAATTTGTTTTGGAAAAAGATAAGGTGATAAATAATCAATGACTAATGATCCACCCCCAATAAAAACAAAGAAAATTCTTGTTACTGGGGCGAATGGGTTTATCGGATCAAACCTTGTAAGATTTTTAGCAAAGGATAAGTCACTTTCGGTTGCTTCAATAATTGGGCCGGGTAGTAACGGACAGGAAATTAAGGGAGATGCCGTCGACATTCTTGATTTTCCCCACCTTAGAGAGTTTATCCAAAAAGAAAGCCCAGAAATTGTAATACATACCGCGGGATATGTTGATTTAAGGCGGGATTTTGGAGTTTCAACTTTGTGCGTTGACGCAAATATGAAAGGTACTTTAAATGTTCTTGAAGCGTGTCGTTTGGCGGATGTCAAAAAAATAATTTTTCCAAGTAGTTACGAAGTATACGGGAAGGGAGAAATTCCCTATAGAGAAGAGTCGAGAGTCAATCCTCCATCGATGTATTCCATAGCAAAATTGGCTGGGGAATTAATGTGCAATTTATACCAAGAACTATATGGGGTTAACTATACTATTTTGCGACTTCCTAATGTATATGGTTTCGGTCAACCAGATGCTAGATTAATTCCTAACGCCATCATCAAAGCTCTTGCAGGCGATAATATCGAAATATCTGGAAACAACAAAAGAGATTTTTTGTATATGGAGGATTTGCTCCATGCATTTTATTTAGCGATAAATAATAACTTATGCGATAATCGAATTATAAACATAGGGTCGGGAAAAGGAATCGGGATCTTAGAAGTTGTAAAAGTTATCGCTAATTTATTAAAAAGTAATATTAAAATAGTGGTAAATCCTCAGGTAAAAAGGATTGGCGAGTCCGAAGAGATGATACAGGATATTTCTTTGGCAAAAGAGATATTAGGATGGGTTCCGCAATATTCTTTGGAGCAAGGGCTTAAAAAGACAATAACATATTACAAAAACAAAGTTTTAAATTAAATAAACTATGAAAGAAAATAATTTTTGGAGAAATGTTAATGTGCTGATTACTGGTGCAAGTGGTCTTTTGGGTTCGGAGATGGTTTCTCAGCTTCTAAATAAAGGAGCAAATGTTGTTACTATTGTTAGGGACACTGTGCCAAAATCGCGGTTCTTTTTAGAGAATTTAAATTCTAAAGTTACAATAACAAGGGGAGATATAGAGGATTACTCTTTTGTGGAAAGGGTTATGGCGGAGTACGAAATAAATACAGTTTTTCACTTAGCGGCGCAACCTATTGTTAAGATTGCAAATTCTTCGCCTCTTGGTACTTTTAATGCAAATATCAAAGGAACCTGGAATGTATTGGAAGCAGCGAGAAATCATATGAGTACTGTAAAGTCTGTAGTTGTGGCATCTTCGGATAAGGCTTACGGAACAAGTCCTATACTACCGTATGACGAGTCCGTTCCTTTGCGAGGGCAACACCCTTATGATGTTTCAAAATCCTGCGTTGACTTGCTTTCTCAAAGTTACTGGTACACCTATAAACTTCCGGTAAATATTACCCGTTGCGGTAATTTTTACGGCCCGGGCGATTTAAATTATAATAGAATTATCCCCGGAACAATACTTTCCGTGATAAACAATGAAAGACCAATAATTCGTAGCGATGGATCCTATATAAGAAACTACTTTTATATTAAAGATGCGGCGGACGGATATATCACTATATCCGAAAATAGAGATAGCGTGTTGGGAGAAGCGTTTAATCTTGGAAGTGAAGAGAGATACTCGGTTCTAGAGATAACAAATCTTGTCCTTAAAGTTATGGGGTCAAAATTAGCCCCGGTGGTAAGAAACGAGGTTAGTAACGAAATAAAAGAGCAATATTTGAGCATAAAAAAGGTAAAAGAAACCTTAAACTGGAAACCCAAATACAAAACAGAGGACGCCTTGCTGGAAACTGTTAGCTGGTATAAAAAATATGTCTGCTAGAGAGGAAATTCTGCAACTTACAAAGCGGCACTACCAGGAGATTTTTGCTGGAAAGATCATTAGGTCGGGTATTGATTACATACCTGCTTCTGGAAAGGTTTTTGACGAAAATGAACTTGTTAATTTGGTTGATTCCTCTTTGGATTTTTGGCTAACAGAAGGCCGTTACAATGCGGCTTTTGAAAGAAAGTTAGCAGAATATATTGGGGTAAAATATGCCGCAACGGCAAATTCCGGATCCAGCGCCAACCTTTTGGCTTTTTACACTTTAACTTCGGATCAGCTAGGAGATTGCGCGATCAAGCAGGGCGACGAGGTTATCCAAACAGCAACTTGTTTTCCTACCACTTTAAATCCCGTTATCCAATTTGGATGTGTTCCGGTATTTGTTGATACTTCAATTCCAACCTACAACCCTAGTTATAAAAATATAATTAAGGCGGTAACAAAGAAAACTAAAGCAGTTTTTTTGGCGCATACTTTGGGAAATCCCTTTGAAGTGGAAGAATTAGCTAAATTTTGTAAGGAAAAGCGTATTTGGCTTATAGAGGATTGCTGTGATGCGTTAGGGGCAATATACAAAGGTAAAAAGGTTGGAACATTTGGGGATATCGCAACTTTAAGCTTTTATCCGGCTCATCAAATAACGGGTGGGGAAGGTGGGGCAGTATTAACTAGTAATCCGCTTCTTTATAAAATATTAAAATCGTTTCGTGACTGGGGAAGAGATTGCTGGTGTGGTACCGGAAAGGATAATACCTGTGGACGGCGCTTTGACCAACAATTTGGCAAACTCCCATTAGGTTACGACCATAAATACATTTACAGTCATATCGGATTTAATTTAAAAATGACCGATATGCAAGCGGCGGTTCTATTAGCTCAAATGGATAAGATTGATGAATTTGTGACTAAAAGACGGGAAAATCACGGCCAACTTTTGTTAAAAATGAAGGCGTTTGAGCAATTCTTTATTCTTCCAGAAGCCACAAGTAAAAGTGATCCATCTTGGTTTGGATTTTTGTTAACAATTAGGAAAACAGCTCCGTTTTCAAGAAGAGAGCTTTTGGAGTATTTAGAGAGCCAGAAAATTGGTACCAGACTATTATTTGGTGGTAATATCACAAAACAACCTGCGTACTTAAAGATTAAGTGTAGGGTTGTAGGAACACTTTCCAATTCTGATACAGTTATGGGGCGGTCGTTTTGGATGGGTTGCTATCCTGCGATAAATGGTGAACATATTAACTATATAAGCGAAGTCATTAATGATTTTATTAAGGAAAAAGTATGAGAGGAGTTATAAACAAATCCGATATTCCTGTGGTTATTTTTGTTGGTGGCTATGGTAGTAGATTAAAGGAGAAAACTTTGTATAAACCAAAGCCGATGGTAGAAGTTGGTGGGGTACCCTTGCTTTGGCACATAATGAAGATATACTCTCATTATGGCTTTAACAAGTTTATTTTGACTCTTGGGTATAAAGGCGATTACATTAGGGATTACCTTAAAGGGAAAGGTAAAAAAATATTTTCTGAGTTTGAAATAGATTTGGTCGAGACTGGTTTAGAAACACCAACAGGTGGTCGTTTGCTAAAAGTAACTACCCACATCAAGAGTGATGTTTTTATGTGTACTTATGGCGATGGCGTTTCTAATATAAATATCAACGCATTGCTTGCTTACCATATGAGCAAAAAAGGCGAAATAGGTACCTTGACAGGTGTTAGAGTTCCTCATAAGTTTGGAATCATTACATTTACCAAAGATGGCAATCTTGAATCTTACCGCAAAGGACATTTGATGAGCGACTATGTTTTTGCAGGATTTATGGTTTTAAACAAGGAATTTCTGAACTACCTTACCGAAGATATGATGATTGAAGACCCCTTTAATAATCTTGGGAAAGATGGAAAGATGGCAGTTTATCTCCACGAGGGTTACTTTGGTGCTGTCGACACTTTTAAAGAGCTTGTAGATCTTAATAAAGCGTGGGATACCGATCCTAAGTGGAAAGTTTGGTAAAGCTTTCTTTTATCACACTAACGATATCAAATCTCTTCGCTAACTCGATGCTTGCATTTTGGAGTTTTTTCAAATTATCCCTTTCCAAAAAATTAGAAATTTTCTTGGAATTGGGTAAAGAATTATTCTCCTCTAATAAAAATGCAACGCCCCCCTTTACCGCATCGGAATTTACCGATGGTTCACGAGAAATTATGTAGGGAATTCCACAAAGAGCGTATTCCCAGACTTTTATCGGTTCAATAAATCTGGTGGATCCAAAATCTTTATCGTATATTGCAAGTCCTACATCACACTGGGAAACTAATTCCCGAGATTCCTTTTGTCCTGCAACATCGAATATCTTTGAGTTTTTAATTTTGAGCTCACCGATTTTATGCTTAAAGTACTCGTGACGGTTAATTGGGACAAACCAGAACTCTAAATTTGGTTTTATCTTCTGCAAACCCGTGGCCACTTTTATAATGTCATCCGCTTGTTTTTCTGTAATAGTACTTCCCGTCCACACAACTTTATTTCCCGTTCTTTTGGTTTTATTGTTTCTATAGAGAGCATCGTCAAAAGGAAAAGAATTTGGAGTGTAACGGCTACCCACACCAAAGTATTCTTTTTTATATTTCCTTAGCGATTCACAAACCACCCAAACTTGATTGGCGTAAATGCTTGCGAATTTATCTGCTATCTCATAACCACTTTGCATCAATCGGCTACCAAATCTGTTCTTATTAAAATCCACACAGTAAAAAATAAGTTTAAAGCCAAAAAAGGGTTTTAAAATTAAGGCAGGAAGAGTGGATAGGGGATCGATACTTATAACCACAACAGAACCTTTGCTAGATATTAATAATTTTATTAGTAAAAATAGAGAAATAAAAAAATCTGCGAGATATTTAATTGGAAAATATTTGCCGATAATAGGTGGAATACAGATTTCCTTTGGATTTTTCGGTGCCCCTATCAGTACAGGATTTTTATAGCCGCTAAGTGGAATTCCAAGCAGTATGGTTTTATCCGTTAACTGTTCCAATGCTCCGATCACAGAAGAATAGGGGCCCGCGACAGGTTTCTCTTTTTCTTCTATTTGGCGGAATAAGATATGAGTTAAAACGATAAGTGTGGTGTTTTTTATTTCTTTCTCGTCCATAGGTGTATCAGGTTTATATCAAAATTTCTTCTTTCGTGCGACAAGGAAAATGGAGGAGCCGAAAGGAAAATATATAAAGCGGAAGAGAAGATTCTCTACCCGTTGGATTAAATAAAAGATTAGGTTTGGGGTGCTACCATTTTTTAGTACAGACAGATAAGATCACTTAGGAGGTGGTTTTAATGTCTGTAAGCAAACGAAAATTTAATAGAGAATTCAAAGTACAAGTAGTTAACGAGGTAGAATCCGGTC
>Ga0210017_1004712_pt1 | contig 11108 bp, 9 predicted proteins | sample CryGeyCG2014_020_FD_183966 | JGI IMG/M metagenome (GOLD analysis project Ga0210017, IMG submission 183966) | Groundwater microbial communities from aquifer - Crystal Geyser CG08_land_8/20/14_0.20 (SPAdes) (version 2) | ecosystem: Environmental > Aquatic > Deep subsurface > Groundwater | place... | reverse complement strand
ATGCTAAAGCAGCTTCGCTTTATAATGATATTGTGGTGCTTTATGTCTACCCTGATCCTTCATTTCAGTTTAAGTGTTTATATACAATTTCCGAAGAAAACGAAGATGGGATTAGAACTATTAGAGTAAAATACGGAGGCATGTTTACTTATTTTAGAAGGCTAACGATATGGATCCGAAAACGAAATACTATCTCTCAAGGCGCTTTTCAAGATGAAACACATAATTTATTTTATAAAGTGCTTAGGGTTCCCTTAAAGGCTATAAGAGATTTTCTTTGGTGCTGGACTATTTATATTGCTTTTCGCAAATTATTAAAAAAGGGCTGGAGACCAGATGTAATTCATGCCCACGTTTTTACTGCCGGGGTGCCAGGAATAATGTTAGGTCGTATTTACAAAATCCCAGTGATTATCACGGAACATTATACTGGATTTCCGCGACATATATTAAGCAAATTAGATATTCTCAAGGCTAAGTTCGCCATGAATAGAGCAAATATTATTCTTCCGGTAAGTGATGATCTTGGAAAACACATCCAGTCCTATGGAATTCATAATAGATTTCAAGTTGTTCCCAATGTTGTAAACACAGAAATTTTTTATCCCGAGTCAAATATAAATAAAAGAACAGCTAAAAAAATACTCCTAGTTGCCTCACTTGAACCTAAAAAAGGCATCTCCTATCTTCTTCAGGCTCTTGGCAAGCTTAAAGGGAGGAGAAATGATTTTGTTTTAGATATTGTGGGAGATGGTCTCCATCGATCAGAATACGAAAAACAAGCAAGAGACTTAGATATTGTTAATGAAGTTAAATTTCACGGCTTGAAACCAAAAGAAAAAGTAGTTGAATTTATGAGACAATGCGATTTTTTTGTTTTACCTAGTCTATTTGAAACGTTTGGAGTAGTTCTAATTGAAGCACTGGCTTCGGGTAAGCCAGTTATTGCAACTAATATAGGTGGCCCAAACGAGATTGTTAATAAAGATGTAGGAATTTTGGTTCCCCCAAAAGATGTAAATGCTCTGGCAGAAGCCATAGATGATATGTTAAACCATTATCAAGAATATTCTTCAAACAAAATTTCTCGTTGTGCCAAAGAAAGATTTAGTTATAAGGTAGTGGGGGGAACATTAACCCAGGTTTACAAAGAGACCGTAAAAGAGTTTTAAAAATCTTAGCTAATAAAATGGATACTTCGTCTTTGAATAAGCCAACCAACCTTTCATTTTGTCTTATTCCAAGGGTAAGTACTTTTATGAGATTATTAGTCTACCTGCTTATTATAACGGGCATTACCGGTCAATTATTTTTTTCCATTCCCGTTGGAGAATATCAAATTTTTCTGTTTCGATTACTCTTATTTTTCCTTTGGTTTCTTTTCCTTTTAAAGATTCTATTCAATCGAGGCAGGATAAATATTGCTTTCATAAGAATAAAGCCATATTTATTATTTTTGATAATATGGTTTAGTTACGCTATTCTTAGTTGGGGCTGGGCGATTTCCAAGACTGGTGCCGCCAAATACACATATTTTTTGTTTGCCGGCTTTTCAATAATTTTTTTCATTGTATTTTACTTGCGTTCCCTTAAAAACCTTAAAACGCTCTACATTTTATGGATTCTAATATTAATTTTGTTATTGGCTATAGGTTTCTGGGAGCATCTAACCGGTAATCATTTGTCTACTTCAAAATATGTTATTGAGGGTGGCGATCCCAAAATTAAATTTAGCCCTGCGGCAACTTTTTACAATCCCAATAATTTTGCCGCTTACCTAGCATTAAGTTTTCCATTTATTCTTGCTTGGTTGTATTATAAAAAAAGAATCATAGAACAGTTTTTAGGACTTACTCTTCTTTTCGGCAGCGTTTATTTACTGATCACTACTAATGCCCGCATTATTTTTTTAGTTTTATTGCTTGAGGTTTTCATTTTTCTTTTTTTTCTGCGCTCACTAAACAAAAGAATTAAATTTATTGTTGGTATTTGTTTAATTACTGCCCTTTTATTTATTATTTTGCCAGATTTTGTTAATAGTTTGCTTGGGCAAATAAATATTCAGCTCAAAAGTTTTAGTTCAGAGTATGAACTTACCGAAGGTTCTATAGCAATGCGAATGGCTCTCATTAAAAATGCCCTTTTTTCCCTAACAAGCTCTTTTGGCTTTGGGGTGGGGGCTGGCAATATTGAGTGGTACATTGCTGAATATCAACCATATTTCAGTTTCGGTATGACAAATGTACATAATTGGTGGTTAGAAATTTTAGCTAATTTTGGGATTTTTATCTTTTTGGGGTATTTAATTTTTTACTTTAGTTTAGTCCGTGCTCTTTGGAAAACCTATCGTTATCTCACTTTAAATTTTGAGAAAATAATTTGCGAAACATTACTTTTGGGTTTAATGGGTTTTTCTATAGCTTGTATTGGTCCAAGTTCAATTATTGCCTTTAAACCACAATGGCTTTTATTTGCCTTTGCTTTAGCATTTTTAAATTATTATCGTAATAAATATCAAATTAAAGGAATAAAAAGCCTATGAGGATACTACACATAATAAATTATTTTCAGCCCAAATTAGGTTATCAGGAGTATTTTTTGGCTAAAGAACATATAAAAATGGGCCACGATGTTGCGGTGGTCACTTCTGATAGATATTATCCATTTTTGGATTTTAAAGAATCCTACAGAGCAACACTGGGAGACAGGGTGTGTGGAGTTGGTCATAAAATAGAAGAAGGGATTCCAGTTTACAGATTACCTGTTTTATTCGAAATAAGGTGCAGGGTTTGGTTGTTGGGGCTCGAGAAACTCATCCTTGAATTGGCCCCCGATTTAATTATCTCTCATGGCATTTCCCCAAGTTCTTTTCGAATAGCTCGATTAAAGATAAGGAGCAAAAAATTTAAACTTATTGTTGATGACCATATGTGGAGTGGTGTGATGAAAAAAGGTATTATTATGAAAATACTTTACAGCTTAAGAAAGAAAATGATAACTAAGATGTTAGTCCCCCATGTAGATAAATTTGTGGGCGTGTCGCAGGAAACTTGTGAAATTTTAGAAAAGACTAACGGCGTTCCCAAGGAAAAAATTGTATATATTCCTTTAGGAGTAGATACTAAAATATTTCAATTTAATGAAGGGGGGCGGAGAAAAATTAGAAATAAATTTAATATAAAAGACAAAGATATATTATTACTATGTACTGGTAAGATTAATCGAGAAAGAGGCAGCGATTTAATAGTTAAAGCGTTTAATTATTTAAAAACTGACCGTAATATTTATTTATTATTATTAGGAGGAGGAAGTGAGGATTTTAAAAAAGAACTACTTAATTCAGTGAAAAAGGTAAAAAGAGATAAAGTATTTTTTCATTCATTTATTCCCATAAGGGAACTACCTGGATATTATAGCGCTGCCGATATTTGTGTTTGGGACACAGCTTCAACAAGTTTTTATGAGGGTATGAGTTGTGGAAGACCGATAATCTGTCGCGACGCCTTCGCACTTAAAGAAAGAATTGTGAATGATAACGGTCTTTTGTTTAAAGCCGGAGATTTCCAAGATTTAGCTGCCAAGATGAAATGCTTAGTGGAAAACGACGCTCTGTGTAAGGGTATGGGAGAAAGAGGAAGAAAATTAGTAGAAAAAAAATTTTCTTGGAATAAAATAGCTCAAGATTTTATTGATTGTGTAGAGAATTAGTTTTCTTGGAGATTTGCAATCAAAAATATGGACTACAAAAACCTTTATGAAAAACAATATGGCAAGAAAAGGTTGGTAAATATTCCTCCAAGGCAGTTTTTGGGGTTGCGAAAGCTTTTGAAAAAGTATGCCTGGGATCGGTATACTATAGCTGAGCAACTTGTGAATCCCGGTGACAGAGCTCTGGACATCGGATGCGGGGAGGGTTATTTGCTACGAAGACTTAAGGATAAGTTTAAGGAACTTTATGGGTTGGATATTGCGTCGTCCAGACTCGGAGAAGCGAAAGCAAAGATCACGGAGCTTTATCCCCCTGAAGTATCGAGATTTAAGTTCATTGAAGGGAATGCGGATGAGCACTTGCCTTTTCCAGATAACTTCTTCAATGCAATCACTTGTATCGCTGTTATCGAGCATGTCTACGATATCTTTTCTCTGGTGAAAGAGATACATCGGGTGCTTAAGCCAGGTGGTTATGTGATTGCGCAGGTTCCAAATATCGCCTACTTGAAATACAGGATTTCATTTCTGATAGGGAAATTACCGGCCACAAGTTCTCCTTGTCACTGGGAGGAAATCGGCTGGGATGGCGGGCATATCCACTGGTTTACAATGAAAAAGTTTTGTTGGCTTTTTGAACAACAGGGATTTAAAATAGAGAAGAAAACCGGCAGTGGTTTTTTGGCTAAATTTAGAAATTGGTGGCCATCACTTCTAACTGGTGATTTATGTATAAAAGCTCAAAAAATTAAAAAATGAAAAACTTTTTTATTGATAAAAAATTAAAAAAGAATTACGCTGAATCTTATAAAGAAGGAGAATCTGAATGGCGAGAAATAGGGGCGGTTAATAAAGCAAACAATATAAAAGATATTTGTCAATCTGTATCTCATAATAAAATATTAGATATTGGGTCTGGTGAAGGAGCGGTTCTCAAGAAATTATCAGATATGAATTTTGCAAAAGAATTACATTCTCTTGAGATTTCAGTCAGTGGCATAAAAGCGATAAAGAAGAGAAAAATCCCAAATTTAATTGAATGCAAATTGTTTGATGGTTATAGCATTCCTTATAAGGATAATGAATTTGATCTGGCTATTTTAAGCCATGTAATAGAACATGTCGAATATCCACGAGCCTTACTTAAAGAAGTGGGACGGGTTGCTAAGTATGTTTATGTTGAAGTACCTCTTGAGTTAAATGCTCGGCTTCCTTTGAATTATAAATGGGACAAGGTGGGACATATTAACTTTTATTCTTTTAAATCAATAAGGCGCCTTCTTCAAACTGTCAATTTTAGAATTATTGACCAGAGAATTAGTAATCCCTCGTATGCTTCCTATAAATATCGATTTCAAAATAAAGCAATTTTTAGATATCTTCTTAAAGAAGTTATTCTACGTTGCTGTCCCAAATTAGCAACCGAGTTATTTACATACCATTGCGCTATTTTAGCCTTTTTAGAAAAGTGTAAATAAAAATTCTCTAAATTTAAACTAAAAATATCATAAAATAAAAACAAAAGTGATATTAATTACCAGTATTACTTCCCCCCCATCAGATTTCTTTTTGTAATAATATTTCTAAAATAGACGCAATTTTTATAAAAATATTTGGCAGGTTTTCTCCAGGGCTGGGCCCCGGTGATTTTAAGGGATTGTATCAAAAGGAAATCCAAAAATAATAATATGAGGGTATTACATATCGTGGCTAGTTTATCTTCGGAGTGGGGTGGGCCCCCAAGAGTAGTCCAAGGATTAACAGAGGCTTTAGCAAGGAGAGGAGTGGAGGTTTCTATTTTTGTCCCACTTAGAAGGGGGGAGGAAAATAGTCTTATTTATCCGAAAGGAGTAGAAGTAAAAACATTTAAAGAAAGTCTTCCCGTTTCCAGAATTTGGAGAGTTTATTCGCCGGCGTTCGCAAAAGCTCTTAATAAAGAAATTTTCGGCTTTGATCTTATTCATATTCATGAAATTTGGCACCATTCTCACTTTGTCGCATACCGTGCAGCAAAAAAGTCAAAAAAACCGTTTATTATTACTCCTCACGGAGCTCTTGAACCCTGGTGTTTGAAGTGGAAATATGTAAAGAAGAAAATCTTTGCAGCTTTAATTCAGAAAAGCATTTTGAAGGAGGCTAATGTCCTTCACGCTCTTACTCAAAGAGAGGCGAAAGACATAAAAAGTTTTGTGGGTGATAATAAAATCGCAGTTATTCCTAATGGCATCAGCCCGGAAGAATTCCAAAATCTTCCATTGCCCTTGGAAATAGAGAAAAAATACCCAGAGCTCACCAATAAAAAAGTAATCCTTTTTTTAGGTCGTATTCATCCTAAAAAAGGATTAGATATTTTAGCTGAAGCTTTCGGCAAGATAGTCGGAAACAGAAAAGATATTTGTCTTTTTGTTGCAGGACCTGATAATAACGGATACCAAGAAAAGATAAAATCTATTTTAGCCAAGAACAACGTTTTGGATAAAGTAATTTTTAGTGGGGCACTCGGTGGAAAAGACAGGTTGGCCGCATTAAGTAGGGCCGATATGTTCGTACTTCCTTCGTATTCCGAGGGTTTTAGTATGACCATTCTTGAAGCGATGGTTTGCAGGTTGCCGGTGATTATCACCAATCAGTGCAATTTCCCAGAAGTGAGAGAAAATGAAGCGGGCTTAGTAATAAATCCAAGCACAGATGAGTTAGTGAAAGCAATTACTAAATTGCTAGAAAATTCAGCTTTATCCAAAGAAATGGGAGAAAATGGTCGAAAATTAGTATTAGAAAAGTTTACCTGGGATAAAATTGCTGACAAAATGATTAATTTGTACAAAAACGCCATAAAAGGTAAAATAAATAATTAAGCAAATATGAAAAGTAAGATTTTAGATAAATATAAAAAATATATTAACAACAAAACAATTTTAATAACCGGCGGAACAGGTTCTTTTGGTAATGCGGTGGTGGAAAAACTTTTAACCGTGTTCAAGCCCAGAAAAGTCATTATTTTTAGTCGAGATGAAAAAAAGCAGTTTGATATGGGGAATAAATTCAACGATGAGCGGCTTAAATTTATAATAGGAGACATTCGAGACAGGGAAAGAATAACTTATGCGATGGAGGGCGTGGATTTAGTTTTTCATGCAGCCGCCCTAAAGCAGGTTCCCAGTTGCGAGTTTTTTCCCGTAGAGGCAATTAAGACCAATTCTTTGGGCGCATATAATGTGGCTATGGCCGCCATAGAGAGCAATGTAAAAAAAGTGGTTATGCTTAGCACCGACAAGGCGGTTTATCCTGTTAATGCTATGGGGATGACCAAAGCCCTTATGGAAAAAATAATGGTAGCTGTTGCCAGAGAAAAGAAGGGTAAAACTATATTGTGCGGAACAAGGTATGGTAATGTTATGTACACCCGGGGTTCGGTAATTCCTTTCTTCGTGGATTTAATTAAAGCCGGGAAACCTCTCAAAGTAACCGATAAGGATATGACTCGGTTTATGATGTCTTTAGATGAGTCAATTGATCTGGTTTTCCATGCCCTATCCTATGGGGAGAATGGAGAGATTTATATCAGAAAAGCCCCGGCTGCTACCATCGGAGATTTGACAGAAGCTGTGGTTTCAGTTTTTTCTTATAAAAAAGGAATTGAAGAGATTGGAATTCGGCCTGGTGAAAAAATACATGAAACTTTAATTACTCGTGAAGAAGCACCCCGCACAGAGGACAGGGGTCAATATTTTAAGATAAATCCTGAAGTCCCCCAAATGGATTATAGAGTATATTACTTTGAAAAAGTGAAAAAAATGAAAAATTCTTTGTTAGAAGAAGGTTATACCTCGGCTAATACCAAAAGACTTTCTGTTGAAGAATTAAAAAAACTTTTGTTTTCTCTTAAGGAAATTAAGCAAGAGTTAAAATTATTAAAGCGGAAAATATGACGCTTTTAAGAATTGGAATAACCGGTTCAAAAGGATTTATTGGAAGACACTTAGTTGATGCTTTGAAAAATAAAAAGGAAGTTAAGTTGTATGGTTGTGATCTGCCAGAATGCAATCTTCTGAAAATAAATTCTTTTAAAAATTTTGCTGCCGGGAAAGATGTTGTAATTCATACTGCGGCCGCAAATAGGGGGTCAGATGAGGAAATTATTGCCGGGAGCGTAGTTGCCACCTATAATTTGATTTCGGCAATAAAAAAAGCGCGAGGAAAGCCAAAACTGATTTTTTTATCTTCTACCCAGGCCGAAACCGATACGGTTTATGGTTTAAGTAAGAAACTTACGGAGATTTTACTTCAGAGTTTTTCCCAAAAATACAAAATACCGGTTACGGTATTTAGAATAACCAATGTTTTCGGAGAGGGGTGCAGACCGTTTTATAATTCTGTTGTTGCCACCTTTTGCTATCAAGTAGCCAACAATGAAGCATTAACCATCCATAATGGCGGGAAAGAGATTAATCTTATTTACGTAAAAGATTTGGTAAAAATTATTTTAAAAGAAATTTTCTTTCCCCGGAAGCAGCATTTTTATTTTAGGAAAATTACCTCGAATAATATAATCGCGACAAAGAAGTTAGCCCAACTCATAACTTCATTTCAAGACATTAAAAATTTAAAAAAATTGAAGTCAAAATTTCACAGGGACCTATACAATACTTATTTATCTTACATAAAACAATGAACAAGAAACTGGAAATCAAAGAGGACGAAAGAGGAAAATTGATTGAGATATTTAAAATTCCCCAATTTGGTCAAGTGGTTTATTCGACTTCTAAAGCCGGGGTTGTTCGCGGTAATCATTATCACACGAGAAAGGAAGAAAAGTTTTGTGTGATTGAGGGGGAAGCAAAAATCAGTTTAAGAAACAGAGAAACCAATGAGCTAAAAGAATTTTTTGTTTCTGGGGAAGAACCTCAGATTGTTGATATATCAATGAATTGGGTTCACAACATCAAAAATATCGGGAAGGGCGAATTAAAATTATTAATCTGGTCAAATGAAATTTTTAATCCGGATGACCCGGATACTTATCCGGAGGAAGTCTAATAAAAAGTAAAAAAATTATGGCTCAAAATAAATTCAATAATTCCCTAAAGGTAATGACAATTTTTGGTACTCGACCCGAAATCATTAGGCTTTCTCGTGTTTTTGCCAAACTGGACAAGTATTTAAATCACATTATGGTTCATACCGGGCAAAGTTATGATTATGAAATGAATAAGATATTTTTTAAAGATTTGGAAATTAGAAAGCCAGATTATTTTTTGGGAGTTAAAGCCGAAACTTTGGGCGAGCAAATAGCAAAAATTATTTCAAAAAGCGAAAAAGTTTTAAAAAAGGAAATGCCCGATACCCTTCTTGTTTTAGGTGACACAAATAGTACCCTGGCAAGTATCTGTGCTAAAAGAACGAAGATTCCGATTTTTCATATGGAAGCAGGTAACCGCTGTTTTGATGAAAATGTCCCGGAAGAAATAAATCGAAGAATTATTGACCACATAAGCGACATTAATCTACCCTATAGCGAGAATGCCAGGTTTTATTTGATAAGGGAGGGGATTCATCCTGGCACCATTTATGTTACGGGTTCTCCAATGGCAGAGGTTTTGGAATATTACAAGGAGCAAATTGAAAACTCAAAAGTTCTGAAAAAACTAAATTTATCAAGAGGCAAATATTTTGTTGCGAGCATTCACCGAGAGGAAAACGTCGATGATAAAGAATCATTAAAAAAGTTAATTGATGCCTTAAATGCAGTGGCCGAGAAATACAGAATGCCGATATTTTTAAGCACCCATCCCAGAACCGCAAAACGTCTTGGTAAATATAGATTTAAAGCCCATCGGTTAATTAATTTCCACAAACCCTTTGGTTACTTCGATTATGTGCACTTGCAAAAAAATGCTTTTTGTGCCTTATCTGATAGTGGAACTATTTTAGAAGAATCTTCAATATTACAATTTCCTGCCATCCAAGTTAGAAACAGTTCGGAGAGGCCGGAGGCTTATGACGAGGGTGTTGCAATTTTATCCGGTTTAGATAAAGATATTATCTTAAAATCGATAGAGATAGTTACCAAGCAGTTTGCCTTGGGGGAAAGATTTAATGTGCCCCAAAATTACAAATATAGTAATGTCTCTGGTAAAGTTTTGCGTCTCATTGTTGGCTTAACAAAAATTATTAAAAAAAGACGGGGCGTTTTAATAACTTAATAACCCACATAATAATTAAATTAATTGCTAATCACCAATGAACATTCTTATTGTTGTAGATGTTTATCCACCGGAAATTTCTTCAGCCGGTCACCTGATGGAAGAGTTAGCTGGGGGACTTACAAAAAGAGGGCACAGGGTAACGGTTATTACTTCATACCCCCAGTATTATTTAAATTCAGGAGTAAAGAATGAAAGCTTTAAAACTTTTTCTATTGAAAATAATATTGAGGTCATTCGAGTTAAAACCTTGCCACTTCACAAAGTTAATTTTATCGTAAGGGGAATATCGCAATTACTTTTGCCATACCTCTTTTTTAGAAAAATAAAAAAATTTGTTAAGAGAAAGATTGACGTAGTGATTGTTTATTCTCCTCCTCTCCCCTTAGGATTAGTTGGCAGCAAAGTAAAGAACTGTTATGGTTCAAAATTTATTCTTAATGTTCAAGACATTTTCCCCCAAAACGCGATCGATTTAGGAATTCTTAAAAATAAACTTTTAATTAAATTTTTCGAATTAATCGAAAAAAAAGTATATCAAAGCGCCGATAGGATAACCTTTCATTCGGAAGGCGGAAGGCGGTTCCTTATCGAAAAGAGGAAGATTTCCCCAGAAAAGGTGGTTACTCTCCCTAATTGGATTGACCCCACCCCCTATCAGAACCTAACAAAAGATATTTCGTTCAGGAAACAATATGGATTAGAGAGAAAGCTTGTTTTTTTATTCGCCGGGATTATGGGACCAGCTCAGGGGCTTGATTTTTTGATAAAAGTTGCTAGAGAAGTCTCTGATATAAAAGATATCGTTTTTTTGTTGGTTGGTGACGGAATGGAAAAAGAAAAAATTCAAAAAATGATTAGGAATTATTCTTTAGCAAACATAATTATCAAATCCTTTGTTTCCAAGGAGGATTATCCCTATTTATTAAGGGGTGCTAATGTAGGAGTAGTTTGTTTAAGTAGTAAGAATAAAACACCGTTTGTGCCAGGAAAATTTTTAGGGTATCTTGCAGCAGCTCGTCCAATAGTTGCATTTTTAAATAAAGAAAGCGATGGGTTTTCAGTTATTGAAAAAGCAAATTGTGGTTATGCGGTAAGTTCAGATAATCTTGAAGGAGCAGTTGAGATTGTTAGAAAAATGTATAAAGGAAGGGAGCAGTTTGAACAAATAGGAAAAAATGGGTTTAATTATCTCTT